>LXOW01369700.1_pt1 | contig 30287 bp, 25 predicted proteins | sample 1368591 | NCBI WGS metagenome assembly LXOW01 (sample SAMN04884650, study PRJNA319009) | bovine gut metagenome | isolation source: Cow rumen | host: Bos taurus | place: Italy: Legnaro (PD) | collected 2014-07-09
GCGGCCAGATGCGCCACGGGCGCGAGATCCATGACCTCCTGCACGCTGCCCTCGGCCAGCATCGCAAAGCCGGTCTGGCGGCAGGCCATGACGTCGGAGTGGTCGCCGAAGATGTTCAGGGTGTGGCTCGCGAGGGTACGGGCGCTGACGTGGAACACGCCGGGCAGCAGCTCGCCCGCGATCTTGTACATGTTCGGGATCATCAGCAGCAGGCCCTGGGAGGCGGTGTAGGTGGTGGTCAGCGCGCCGGCGTTCAGGGAGCCGTGCACGGCGCCGGCGGCGCCGGACTCGGCCTGCATCTCCTGCACCTTGACGGTGGAGCCGAAGATGTTCTTGCGGCCCTGGGCGGCCCACTGGTCGACATAGTCGGCCATCGGGCTGGACGGGGTGATGGGGTAGATCGCGGCGACTTCGGTGAACGCGTAGGATACATGGGCGGCGGCGTTGTTGCCGTCCATCGTCTTGAAGTGTCTCATGGCTCAATCATCTCCATATCAGTATTTTGGGCTTTTCGCTCGGAGCTCGTCGCCCCGTGCGCTTTGCGACAGGATAATTCTATCATCTCGAAGCCCGATTGTAAACACTTTCGGACAGGAATTTTTGGGAAGAAGCCAAACTTTTTGCAAGCGTTCAGCCCCCGCCTCTGGCTCCCCTGCGCAAAAACTTTTACCTATGCGCAAGGGGAGCTGTCAGCTCTGCTGACTGAGAGGGGTCGCCGGTCTCAGTGGACCCGCCTGCAAAGCCTGCCCCCGGCCGCCTTTGCAACGGCGCAAGTTCCTCAAGGAGAAGCCAACGCAGACCGAGGTTTGCGCCATTCGCCCCCCGGCGCGAAAATTTACGAAAAAAACTCTTGCAATTTGCCGCGGGCTCTGCTATACTCCGTCCAGAAAACAGGATTTTTAATTCGGTACAGAGAGACCGGCAAAATTCGTTCATATACGGGCTTATTGCGCCCGAAGAGTGAATTGCGTCTTGCCGTCTCTGCGGCAGGACTTTTTTGTTGCCTGCGGAAAGGCGGTGACGGGTCATGAAGCTCAAGGCGCAGATCATGGACGAGGCGGCGCTGAAGCGCGCGCTCATGCGCATCTCCCACGAGATCGTCGAGAAGAACAGGGGCGTGGACAACCTCGTGCTGGTCGGCATCCGCCGCCGGGGCGAGCCGATCGCGCGGCGCATCCGCGAGAACATCCGCCGCATCGAGGACGCGGAGGTGCCCTGCGGCAGCATCGACATCCGCTTCTACCGCGACGATCTGACCGCGCTCTCCGACGCGCCCGTCGTGCGCAGGGCTGAGCTGCCCTTCGATGTGAACGACAAGACCGTCGTGCTCGTGGACGATGTGATCTACACCGGGCGCACGGCGCGCGCCGCCATCGAGGCGATCTTCTCCTGCGGCCGCCCGCGCCGCATCCAGCTGGCCGTGCTGATCGACCGCGGCCACCGGGAGCTCCCCATCCGGCCGGACTTCGTCGGCAAGAACCTCCCCACCTCGCACAGCGAGCTCGTGGAGGTGCGCCTGCCCGAGTACGACGGCGAGACCGGCGTGTACCTGATGGACACCCTTTCCTGAATCAGCAAACCCCCTTACATACATCCAACCAAGTGCGTGAAAAGAAAAGGAGAGAACACATGAATCTGGTTTACGGCATCAAGGACAAGCCCAAATTCGGCGAGGTCGTGCTCTTCGCGATCCAGCAGCTTCTCGCGATCATGGCCGCCACCATCGCGGTGCCCGCCGTGGTCAACAGCGTCACCGGCTCGGATATGACCGCCTCCGCCGCCCTCTTCGGCGCGGGCGTCGGCTCCATCGTCTATCTGCTCTTCACCCGCAGCTCGAGCCCGGTCTTCCTCGGCTCGTCCTTCGCCTTCCTCGGGCCCATGTTCACCGCCTTCGGGAGCGCCGCTTCCATGGCCATCGGCTATGCCGGCCTCATCATCGGCGCGCTGATCGCCGGCCTCGTCTACGTCGTCATCGCCCTCGTCGTCAAGTTCTGCGGCGTCAAGTGGATCGACAAGCTCATGCCCCCCGTCATCATCGGGCCCACGGTCGCCATCATCGGCCTGAGCCTCGCGGGCAACGCCATCGGCGACCTCATGACCTCCAGCTCCGAGGGCGGCAGCGTCTACGTCTGCCTGATCTGCGGCCTCGTGACCCTCTTCGTCACGGTGCTGGTCTCCACCTACGGCAAGGGCATGTCCAAGCTCATCCCCTTCATCTGCGGCATCCTCGCGGGCTACTTCGTGGCCTCGCTCTTCGCCCTGATCGGCCACAACACCGGCAACGCCGGCCTCGTCGTCATCAACTACTCCGCCTTCGGCCGCGTCGAGTCCATCATCTCCCTGCCCGAGTTCAGCTTCCTCAAGGCCGACTGGAGCGGCCTGACCGCCTCCTACTTCGTCACCTTGTTCGTGGCCTACGCGCCGGTGGCCTTCGTGGTCTTCGCCGAGCACCTGGCCGACCACAAGAACCTCTCCACCATCGTCGGCGTCAACCTGCTTGAGGAGCCCGGCCTGACCCGCACCCTGCTGGGCGACGGCATCGGCTCCGCCGTCGGCGCCTTCTTCGGCGGCTGCCCGAACACCACCTACGGCGAGAGCATCGCGACCGTCGCCGTCACGCGCAACGCCTCCACCGTCTCCATCTGGGGCGCGGCCATCGCCTGCCTGATCTTCTCGCTCATCACCCCGCTCGTCGCCCTGCTCGAGACCATCCCCAACTGCGTCATGGGCGGCGTGTGCATCGCGCTCTACGGCTTCATCGCCGTCAGCGGCCTCAAGATGCTCCAGCCCGTCGACCTCAACAAGAACCGCAACCTCTTCGTCGCCTCCGTGATCTTCATCGTCGGCGTCGGCGGCATGACCGTCAGCTTCGGCGCGGTCGAGATCCGCACCGTCGCCTGCGCGCTGATCCTCGGCATCCTCACCAACGTCATGCTGAGCAAGGAGAAGGACGCATAATTCGCAGCTTCCGTATCGGGGCGGCTCAAAACGGTTCCCGTTCTGTCATCCTGAGGAACGAAGTGACGAAGGATCTTTCTTTTCACGGTTTTCGAGAATCTGAAAAAAGCTTCTTCGCTTCGCTCAGAATGACACGGCGTTTTGAGCCGCCCCGGTTTTTTCTCCCTTGCATTTTCGCGCCGCGCGGCGCATACTGAGGAAAACATGAGAGAGGAGCAGCGCCATGATACAGCCGAAGGATATCGACCGCGTCAGCGACGAGGACTGGGAGGATTTCAAGAAGCGCGCCGCGCAGGACGAGCTCTACTATACCGGCCCCGGCGATCTGCTGGACACGCCCGAGGGCCGCGCGAAGTTCTGCCGCCTCAACGAGACCGGCTTGTTCCGCAAGCCCGACCCCGCCTACCCCGGCTACAACATCTATGTCTTCAACAACAAGGGCGAGGGGCTCGTCGTCAAGAAGCGCAGCCGCGTCGATCCTGCGCTGATGGAGGACGTCGAATACAGCGCCGAGGGCGTCGAGATCAGCCGAAGCTACGAACCGGCATAAAAAAGCGCCCCGCTTGCGCAGGCAATGTCATTAAGATAAGAAGACAGGAAGAATACCTCGTGCCGCAACAGCGGGTACGGGGTATTTTTTTGAAAGAATTTCAGAAAAAAGCTTGACAAAACGGGCAGTTTGTGCGGCCGCTTTGCTGACCTCAGTCAGCAAAGCGGCCCTTGTAGTGAAAAGCAGCGCACCGCTGAAAACACTACAAGGAGGACAGCCGATGAACCCCCAGAAAGAAAAAGCACTCCTGCAAGGAGCAATACAAGACCTCACAGATTGCAAATGGTTCTTCTCGAACAATCCGCAAGCAGTTTTTTCACGAAATCGGAAGTTATCTTTTGAGCAGGTGGTACAAGCCATTCTGTGTATGCGAGGAGGTTCTTTAGCAAATGAAATGATGGGTCTTTTCGGAATCCGAGAAGATCTTGCCACTACATCTGCATTCGTCCAGCGGCGGGCAAAAATCCTCCCCGAGGCTTTTGAAAGCCTGTTTGACCTCTTTACACAAAAGGCCGATGAGGACAAAAAATACGAAGGAATGCGCCTTTTAGCCGTCGATGGCTCGGATTTTCTTCTCGCGGCCAATCCAGACGATCCGGATTCTTTCTTTCCGGGAACAGATGAGCAAAAATCCTACAATCTGCTTCATCTGAATGCACTCTACGATCTGGTGCAACACATTTATGTGGATGCCATTCTTCAAAAGCGAAGAAAAACCGATGAATGTGGTGCTTTGGTCAGCATGGTAGACCGTTCCCGTTTGGATCGCGTTCTCCTTCTGGCTGATCGCGGTTATGAATCTTTTAACGTGCTCGCCCACATTCAGGAAAAAGGCTGGAATTTCCTTATCCGCGTAAAAGATGGCGTTGGCGGTATTGCCTGTGGCCTCAACTTGCCTGACACCGCTGAGTTCGATGTCCCCATTTCTTTGAATTTGACGGTTAAACAAACTAACGCAGTGAAACAATTACTGAAGGACAAAAACCACTATAAGTACATGAGCTCGTCAGCCAGATTTGACTATCTGCCCAAGTACTCCAGAAAACATGATCCGACTGTCTTCTATAACTTGTCTTTCCGAGTGGTTCGTTTCCCAATTACCAATACCACTTTTGAGACTGTTCTTACCATTCTGGACTCTGCCACCTTCCCTCCCGCTAAACTCAAAGAACTCTATGCTATGCGCTGGGGCATCGAAACTTCTTTCCGCGAATTGAAACACACGATTGGGCTACAGCATTTTCACGCAAAAAAGGTGGAGTTCGTCCACCAGGAAATCTTTGCCCGCCTCACTATGTACAACTTCTATCAATTGATTACCCTGTCTGTAGTCATTCAACAGAATAGCAAAAAATATGCCTATAAGGTCAATTTCTCTGCCGCCGTACATATTTGCAGACAATTCTTTCTTGGGGATATCCCTCCACCCTTCGTTGAAGCCTTGCTTACGAAGCATATTTCGCCCATTCGCCCCGGTCGGAGTAGGCCTCGTAAGCTAAAACCGAAACAGGCTCTGAGCTTCCTTTACAGAGTAGCATAATTTTCTTCGTTTGAATAGTGTTTTTTCGGCAGACTGTTGTCTGCCTCTTTGCCATGCCCTTTTTCATGAAAATGAGCACACCGTTTCCGATGTGCTCATTTCCTTGGGTACCCCATCCTCGGTCAATGCCTTTATCTTAATGACATTGACGCGCAGGCGCTCGTCCCTGTTTTTTCACGGCTTCGGCGGGATCTCCACCGCGGCGTACACGGTGCCGCTGAGGCGGTCGTGCGGCAGGGGCTGCCCGCCCTTTTTCCGCAGCAGGCGCAGGGCGTACCAGACAAAGTAGCCCCGTGAGGCGAGGTAGAGCAGCAGCACAAACAGATCGAAGCCGACGCTCTCTGGCGCGGAGGGCAGCAGCTTCACCACGATCAGCGGCAGCTCGGTGAAGAGCCAGAGCAGCGCGTAGCGTTTCAGCAGCCCCCAGCGCGAAGCGAGGCCGCCCTTCTCCGACACGAGCGTCATGCGGCACAGGGTGTGCCCAAGGCTGCACCCGCGCGTGAGCAGCACCTGCAGCAGCGAAAACAGGCAGAAGAAGCTCCAGCTGTTGAAGGGCTCATAGACCGAGAAGGCGGGAGAGTTGGGGATGAAGATCAGCGCCGTCCCGCGCAGGAACAGATACAGGGCCAGGCTGCAGGCGTAGTCGAAGAGCACAGCCAGCGCCCGGCGCGTGCCCGAGATCGTCCGCCCCGCGCTGATGCTGCGCTCGTCGATCGTCTCGCGGCTCGGCAGGACGCGGACGAATACGGCGGCGACCCAGTAGCCCAGCACACCTCCAAGCGTGTTGCAGATCAGATCGTCCACGTCCGCGTAGCGATAGGGGCCGGGATAGATCCAGTAGAGCGCGGAGAGCTGCGTCAGCTCGTAGAAGAGGCTCAGCAGCAGGGCGTAGAGAGCCGTGCGGCGAAAGCTCTGCTTGAAATAGTAGCGCAGATACACGCCGAAGGGCACGGTCAGCACCACGTTCAGCAGGAGCTGCCAGAGCGGGAAGCTCGTCAGATAGGCCCCCAGCGCGCCGAGGGTCAAGCTCCTCCCGTGCCAGTATTTCCATACCTGATAGAAGGGGATCAGGTTGAGATGCCCGCGCCAGGTGTTGCCCACCGTCGCCGCCCGGTCCGGCAGCGGGAGGATGACCTGAAAATAGGCGATCAGCATATACAGGATGAAGCTGTAGACGATCAGAGTGCGGAATTTGGAGATCGAGCCGTAGCGGTGATACTGTGAAAAGGCGTAGGGGAGAGTAAAAACCGCCGCGAGGACAGGGAACACCAGCAGCCCGGTGTAAATCTTGCTCAGATATGCCATTGCCATAGCGACACCCCTTTTTGTTGGCTGTGATCCTATTATGTCACAAATATCCCGCAAGTCAACAGGGGCTCTTGCTTTTTTGCGCGCAAGGGTGCATACTGTGGGCAGAAGTAAAGGAAAGGAGCAGCGCTATGATACAGCCCAGAGATGTAGACGCCGTGAGCCAGGAGGAGTGGGAGGAATTCAAGAAGCGCGCCGCACAGGACGAGCTCTATTACACCGGCCCCGGCGACCTGCTGGATACGCCCGAGGGGCGCTCCCGCTTCTGTCGGCTCAACGAGTCCGGGCTGTTCCGCAAGCCCGACCCCGCCTATCCGGGCTACAGCATCTATGTGTTCAACAACCGGGGCGAGGGGCTGGTCGTCAAGAAGCGCAGCCGCGTCGATCCCGCGCTGATGGAGGACGTGGAGTACAACGCCGACGGCGCGGAGATCAGCCGCAGCTTCGAGCCCGCGTGATATGCAAAGCAACGCCGTAGGGGAGGGGCTTGCCCCTCCCGGCGCTGGGCAGTTCGTCTCAAAAGCATTGTGGGCAAATTCGTACCAAAGAGTACGGATTCGCCCACAATTTCTGTATATACTGTTTTTTAGCCCTTTTTGTTCCCGAACAGCCCCCGGATGATGGAGCTCGAGCCCGAGCGCATGACGGAGCTCAGGGCGTTGGTCGCGGCGCGCTTGGCGATCGTGGCGGCGCTGGTCTGCTTGCCGCCGGTGACGGAATTGACGATGTTGTGGCTCAGCGAGCTCATGACCGAGGACGTGGCGCTGGTCACGGCCTTCTGCGCGGTCTTCTTGCGCTGCTCGGCTTCCTTCTCCTTGGCCTTCTGCGCGGCGGCTGCCTCCTTCTCGGCGGCCTTCGCCGCGGCCGCGGCCTCCTTTTCGGCGGCCTTCTGGGCGGCGGCCTCTTCGCGCAGGCGCTGGCGCTCGGCGGCGGCCTCCTCCTTCTGGCGCTGCTTCTCCGCGGCGGCGGCCTCCGCCTCCTCGATGCGGCGGCGCTCCATCTCCTCGTTCGCCGCGATCAGCACCTCATAGGCCGATTCGCGGTCGACGCCCTCGCGGTACTTGAGCTCAAACTCGTCGGAGGCGATGCGGCGCTGCACGGTCTCCGCGTCGGCCTGGCCGAGCTTCGACTGCGGCGGCAGGACGAACGCGCGCTCGACCGGCGTCGGGACGCCCGCCTCGTCGAGGAAGCTCACGAGCGCCTCGCCCACGCCGAGCTCGGTCAGCGCGGCCTCAGTGTCGAAGCCGGGGTTGACGCGGAAGGCCTTCGCCGCGGCGCGCACGGCCTTGAGCTCCGTGGGCGTGTAGGCGCGCAGGGCGTGCTGCACCTTGTTCGAGAGCTGCGCGAGCACCTCGTTCGGGATGTCGGAGGGGCTCTGCGTGACGAAGTAGACGCCGACGCCCTTGGAGCGGATCAGCTTGACGACCTGGACGATCTTCTGCACGAGCGCCTTGGGCGCGTCGTTGAAGAGCAGATGCGCCTCGTCGAAGAAGAAGATCATGCGGGGCTTGTCGAGGTCGCCGACCTCGGGCAGCTTTTCAAAGAGCTCGGTCAGCATCCAGAGCAGGAAGGTCGCGTAGACCGTGGGGCTCTGGATCAGGCGCTGGCTGGAGAGGATGTTGATGTAGCCGCGGCCGTCGAGGTCGGTGCGCATCCAGTCGCGGATGTCGAGCTCCGGCTCGCCGAAGAACTGCTCGCCGCCCTCCTGCTCGAACTGGAGCAGGGCGCGCTGGATCGCGCCGACGCTCGCGGCGGAGACGTTGCCGTACATCGTCGTGAACTCGGCGCGGTTCTCGCCGACGAACTGGAGCATCGCGCGCAGATCCTTGAGATCGAGCAGCAGCAGGCCGTGATCGTCCGCCACGCGGAAGACGATGTTCAGAACGCCGGCCTGGATCTCGGTCAGGTCCAGCAGGCGGCCCAGCAGGGTCGGCCCCATCTCGGAGACCGTGACGCGCACGGGGTGGCCGACCTCGCCGAAAATGTCCCAGAAGCGGGTGGGATAGCCCTTGAACGCGAAGCCCTCGAGGCCGAAGCGCTCGATGCGCGCGGCCATGTCCTCCGTCCGGACGCCGGGGACGCACATGCCGGAGAGGTCGCCCTTGACATCGGCGAGGAAGACCGGCACGCCCATGTCGGAGAAGGACTCGGCCATCACCTTCATCGTGACGGTCTTGCCGGTGCCGGTCGCGCCGGCGATCAGGCCGTGGCGGTTGGCCATCTGCGGGAGCAGGAACAGCTCGCGCTCGGACTTTGCGAGGAAAAGTTTACCGTCTCTGTACATCAGTGAGTCCCCCTGTCGATAAAATGCGGGCGCCGCCCGGTTTTTTTATGGTTTATACGGTATTATAGCACAGCTTTTTTCCGCGCACAATACGCCGTGCGAGGAAATCCGCGGGCGTTTATCGGTGTACGTACAGCCTCGTCATGCCCTCCTCCCCGTCGCCCTGCGCGAGGCAGAGAAAGTCCCAGCCATAGCGCTCGTAGAAGCCCGTGTGGTCGGTGACGAGGTAGAGCGGGCTCACTCCCCGCGCGCGCATCGTGTCCACGGCCAGCGCGAGCAGCCGCCCGGCGATCCCGAGGCCGCGCCTGTCCTCCTCCGTATACACCGCGCAGACGTTCGGCGCGAGATCCTTCCGGTCGTGGAAGTCGTTCTCGATGACGCCGAGGCCGCCGACGATCCGCTCCCCCTCGAGGCAGAGGAACCAGTCGTAGGGGCTCCTCCCGCCGAGGCACTCGTCCATGCAGGCGAGATAGGCTTCCTCCGGCACGCCCCACTTGTCGTGGAACCACGCGGCGGCGCGATCGCGCAGCTCGGGGCGCGCGGTCAGCGCCACATATTCGAGCGCCGCGAACGCGCGCATCCGCGCCCCGGCCTCGCGGTGGCTCTCCGATTCCCCGTAGAAGGCCGCCATGTCCGCGCAGGGGAAGGTCGGACACGCCCCGCAGCAGCGGACGCCCTTCTCCCGGCAGCAGGCGGCGGGCATACAGGCGTCAGCCTCCGGCCAGAGGGTATGCCGACAGTCCGGGCACTTGCCGGCAAGAAAGTCGGGGCAGGCGGCGCAGTCCACGCCGCAGTACGCAAGCCTCCGGTTTTGGCTCATGGCGCGTTTCCTCAGCCTGTCAGCTCTTCCTCGGCCGGGCGCACCTGCCAGGGCAGGCCCGAATTCATAGCGTAGTCGAGTGCGAAGCTGTCCTCCGGCGCTTCGAGCACGGCGTAAACATTCTTGAATGCGTCCTCGCCGACGCTCTCCAGCGCGTCCGGCAGGATGACCCTGTCCGTGGGGGAGCCCACAAAGCTCTCGGCCTCGAGCGCGGTCAGATCGTGCGGCAGGATCAGCGTGTCGATATCCGGCACGAAGGCATAGGCGTCGTAGCGCATGGTTCGCGTCTGCGAATCATACGAGGTATTTGTCAGCTTGACCGGGTACTGCCTGGCCGGGTTAGCCAGCTTCCAGAAGAGGCGCAGCAGCTTGTTGATACAGAGGCTGCTGTTCTCGGACACAGCGCCCTGATAGATCATGCGGCCCAGGATACCTTCGCCGTCTCCGGCCGCGCTGATGCTTCTGGTCGAGCCTCCGAAGACAGACGAGACGGCGCCGTGGAACTCGCCCGCCGCGATCAGCTCGACGAGCGTGTCCTCGAGCTCCCCGATATTCTCGGGCAGCACCCCCGTCATCCAGGCGTAGGAGCGCTCGACGCTGGTCGCAATGTGCGGCTTGCTATAGCATTCATGCGAACGGATCCCTTCCAGGGCATAGTTTGTGATCCCGAAGAACTCGTGGTTCTCATAGTGGGCGTCCGGATCGTTTTCGTTGCTGGGATCATCCCAGGTGCAGTCGATATGCACCCACTCCCCGTCGAGCTTGGCCATGTTCCAGATGTGGTCATAACCGGTCTCCGTGTCATTCTCGATGCCCGCGTGGAGGATCAGATAGTCGTGCAGGATCAGCGCCTTCTCGTAGTCGCTCATATCCTCCGTGACCAGCGCGGCCACGATGGCGTCGGCCTTTTCGCTCACGGTCGTCGCGTCCGGCGCGATCTCCTGCGTCAGATCCACACCGCCGCGCACCTGACAGCTATAGCCGTTGGCCGCCGCCCACCGCTGCGCACAGGAGCCCTCCCCGACGATCAGAGCGGTCGTCGGATGAAAGGCGGCAGCCCCGATCTCCGTCACGCTGTCGGGGACGTCGATCGTCGCGAGGCCGGTACACCAGTAAAAGGCATATTCGCCGATCGTCTCCAAGCTGTCGGGCAGCTCGATCTCTGTCAGCGCCGCGCAGCCGTAGACGGCGGCTTCACCGATCGTCTGCACGCTACAGGGGATCGTCAGCTCCTGCAGAGCTTCGCAGCCGTAAAAGGCGGCCTGCGGGATACTCGTCAGTCCTTCGGCGAGCGTCGGCCCTTCGGTCAGTGCGTCGCACTCGCAAAAAGCGAGTTCGCCGAGTGAAGTAAGCGCGCCGCCGGTCACGGAAGTCAGTGACGAGCAGCCAAAGAATGCGCCATAGGGAATCTCCGTCAGCCCATCGGGGAACGTTGGCGCCTCAGTCAGCGCGCTGCAGTTGTTGAACGCGTATATGCCGAGCGACGTGATTGCGCCGCCTGTCACGGAAGCGAGCGTTGTGCAGCCGCTGAACGCGCCGTAGTCGAGTTTCGTCACACTGACAGGCAGAGTCACCTCCTGCAGCGCCGTACAGCCGCTGAACGCTTGATAGCCGATCGTCGTCACACCGTCAGACAGGGTCACCTCCTGCAGGGCCGTGCAGCCGTAGAACGCACAATAGCCGATCTCCGTCACCGTGTCGGGCAGCGTCACGGAGACGACAGTTTCGTTTCCCCAGAAAGTCTGGTACAGCGAGACTACGGGCTTGCCGTCGATCTCGCTGGGGACTACGATCTCGGTTTCCTCGCCCTTGTATTTTATCAGACGGTAGCCATCACCATAGAGCACCTTAGTCCAATCCGAGTCACCGCCTCGGGAGTTCGACTCCGGCAGTTCCGATTGCTCCAAGAGCGGCTCCATATCCGGCATGAGGTCTTCCGTATCCACGGACGCGAGGATAGCCGGCAGAATGCGTTCAGATGGCGCAGGCGCAGGCGCGGGCGCGGGCGCGGCCAGCGCGGGCGCGGCCAAAAATGCCGCGGCCAGAGCCGCGATAACAAACAAGGTCAGAAAACGCAGCGCATGTTTCATGTGAAACCCTCCCTGTGCTTCAAGATATAGTTACGCTTACCGGTATCAGTTTATCTCAGTCCTCCCGTGCGGTCAAGTAGAAAAACGGCCCGCCCCACGGTTTACGCATGAACGACGATATGGACGCAGGGGCGACCGCAAGGGTCGCCCCTGCGGGCGGGATGGCACGTTCATGCGTAAGCCGTGGAGCCAGCCCGACGCAATCCCCCGCGTGACTCCAGATTTCTCCCTCGTCAAAGAGAAGGGGCTGTCTCAAAACACCGTGTCATGGCTTCGCGAAGCGAAGAATCTTTCTTGAAAAGTTCTNNAGATCCTTCGTCACTTCGTTCCTCAGGATGACAAAACGGTAAACGTTTTGAGACAGCCCCTTCTGATTTTTGTCAGGCCACGAGCCACTTGTACTTCTCCACGCTGTAGAGCGGGACGAAGGGCAGCAGGATGGGCACGGTCTTGACGTATTTCTGGTACTCGGGGTCCTTGCCGTAGTTCTTGTTCTGGCGAATCTCCAGACGCCGCGCGCCGGAGAACATGACGAAGATGATGCCGCCGTAGCCGAGCAGGGCGACCAGCCACTGCCAGCCGCGCACTCCGCCGACGCCGGAGAGGAACACGCCCGTCCAGAAGATCATCTCGCCCAGGTAGTTCGGGCAGCGCACGAGGCGGAAGAGACCGGTGTCCACGAAGCGGCGGGGATTGAGCTTCTTGGCCTTGTTCTTCTGGACGTCGGCAGCGGATTCGAGCGTGATGCCGCAGACCATGACGACAGCGCCGATCCAGGTCCAGGCATTCGACCCAGCGCCGTTATAGAGCCGGAAGAACACGGGCGAGACCTGCGTCGCGTACAGCAGCGCGCAGGTGATCCAGATGGCGAGCTTCACGCCCATCGGGACGGTCTTGCCGTCCTTGATTTCGCCGACCATGTTCTTCTTGTACGAGCTGCTCTTGAGCTCGCGATAGGCGAGATACCCCCCGAGGCGGCAGCCGTAGAGGAAGAAGATGATGCAGCAGACGACCGTACCGGCGGTCAGGCTCTTGCCGAAGAGCGCGAGCATCAGCAGCCCCGCGCCCGCGATGGAGAAGCCGTAGCCGAGGGAGATGAACCAGACGTAGTTCTTGAAGCCGATGGAGCTGATGAGCATAGCCGCCGCGAACAGCAGCCAGAAATACCAGGCAGGATACATGATGATTCCCTCTTTTCTTATAATAAATTTTCCTTATAGGCTCCCCTGCGTAAGGACTTTTGCCGCGGCAAAACCTGCCGGGGGCAGATTTTGCAGGCAAAAGACGACCGAAGGGAGCTGTCGCCGCAGGCGACTGAGGGGTCGCCCGACTCAGCACACCCCGCCGCCTCCCCTCGCGGAACGCGGAGGGGAGCTGTCAGCGAAGCTGACTGAGGCGTCGCTGAAACCGTCACACCCCTCCGGCGCTCCGCGCCACCTCCCCTAACGCTAAAGCGTCAGGGGAGGCTCCGCGGTGCTACAGCTTATACTCCCGCAGCCCCGCCTTGTGCAGCCCCAGCGTTCCGCAGAGGAGCAGGAGCTGGCCGAGGGTGTTGACCCCCTGCTCGGCCCAGTTGATGGCGGCGGCGCCCGTGTCGCGCGAGGAGAGATAGCCCATCGCCATGTAGCAGAAGAAGCAGAGCACGAAGACCGGGATCAGCGCCTTTTTCTTCATCTTCACGGCGAGCACGCTGAGCCCCGCGCAGATGCCGCCGAGGCCGAGCACCATCATTGTAATAAACACGAAGCTGCCCGAGAACACCGGCGGCGCGACGGCGAGCGCGGCGCTGCGCCGCTTTGTCAGCATCAGGATGATCCCGAGCCCCGTCAGCAGCAGGCCGAGGGACTGCGTGGGCAGGAACATCGTATTCAGCACATGGAAGTCGCAGACCCCGGCGGCGTACAGCAGCTTCCACAGCGCCTTGAGAAAGCCCGCGAGAAAGGCGTCGATCGTCCCCGCCGCGAGACAGGCGAAGGCGTATTTCGGCATCTTGTTGTACAGGTCGCGCTGCAAAAGCACCGCGCAGACGCCGAATAGGAACACCGGCACGAAGTCCGTGAGCCCCATCAGAACGGAAACCTCATACATGCCGCATCCCTCCTCAGCCCCTGCCCTTTTCCTTCGAGCGCTTGTCGTTGATGATCTTCATCTCCGCCGCCGTGACCTCGGTCACGCCGTGTTCCTTCGCCCAGGCGACGCAGCCCTTGAGCACCGTCGGCAGGAAGATGCGCGGCACGTTCAGGATCATTTCCAGCGCGTCGTCGGTGAAGTGCACGTCGGGGTCGGTGCGGTCGGCGGCGTAGCGCACGGAGGAGAGCGTCGCGTTGCGGATCGGCAGCAGCTCCGGCACGAGGCGCGGGGTGCGCGCGAACCAGAAGTTCTTGCTGTCGCGGTAGCCGTGGCAGATCAGCACGTTCGGCCAGAGGCGGCCCTTCACGCCGTCGATGATGTTGTCGTAGAACTTCGGCTTCATCAGCATCTTGTCGATGCGCAGGATGAAGTGCGCGCCGTACTGGCTCGTGACGCCGTTGAAGTCCTTGTACGGCGGCGGGTAGCAGCCGTCCTCGAGCTTCCGGCCGATGTCTTCCGCGCCGTTCTCAAGGTCAGCCATCCAGGTGCACTCCATGACCTGATACGCCTCGGCGACCACCTTCGGCCTCGGCGTCGCGGGGTCGGCGGCGATGCACAGCCCGTCCTCGAGTGTGAAGCCGAAGTTCTTCATCTTCTCGGCGGGGGTGTCGCCGGGCCAGCCCTGCGCGACGATCTTCTTGTGATAGCCGCGCCCCTCGGGCATGAAGTTGAGCGCGACCGTTCGACGCCCGGCGAGCAGGTGCTGCGCGGTGTTGGAGGAGTTGCGCGCCTCGAGCACCATCGCGTAATAGCCCTTGCCCGCGATGTAGTAGGGGAAGCACAGCGAGTAGGAGCCGACGGAGGTGCTGCCGTCCTCGGCGAGGGTCGAGACCATCACGGTCGGCATCGGGAAATAGGAGCTGGTCTGGTAGAAGTTGTCCACAATGCGCAAGTCTTTGAAACTGCTCATCTCTTGTCCTCACTTTCTTTCAAAATACCATCTGCGCTTGCTATGGTTACATTATAATTATAACTATGCCGTTTGTAAAGAGGTTTCGCGGAGCGCTGACCACTATTCGCCAGAGCTCACGCAACAGTTCAGCCCCCCTCCGGAGGGCTGAACTGTTACGACCTCACATGTCCGCGAAGCGCTCGTGCGCTTCGAAGACTTCGCAGATTTTCGCGTAGTCGCCGAAGACGGTGATCTTGTCGCCCTCGAAGAAGACGGTGTTCGGCCCGGCGGGCTCGGGGGCCTTGCCGGGGTGCTCGACGAGCATGACCATGATGCCCGTGTTCTGCCGCAGCCCCATCTCCGCGAGCGGGACGTTCCGCCGCTCCTCCGGGACGTGGTGCAGCGTCACGAGCGCGATGGTTTCCCTGCCGATGTAGTCGAGCAGGATCACGGTGTTGTAGCCCCCGCCGCGCACGAGGCGGTTGGCGATGCTCTCGAGCTTCCGGTCGCCCCAGGCGCGCACGACGGGGAAGCGCATGAACACGAAGATCACCGCGACCGCCCCGAGCGGGATCAGGATGCCCAGCAGATAGTTGTGCGCCTGCGTCACCTTGAGCGAGAAGAGGACGTTGATGAACGCGGAGACGATGGTGATGTTGAAGACGTAGCCGAAGAGCATCGTGATCCGCGCGAGGCTGCGGCGCGGGCGGTTGGAGAGGAACATCTCGCTCTCGCGGGTCGTGAAGCCGCAGCCCGTCAGCAGCGAGATCACCTGAAAGCGCGCCTTTTCATCCGGCAGCCCCGTGAAGCGAAACAGGATCGTAAACAGCTCCGAGATGACCCAATAGAGCAGCACGATCAGGGAAAACAGGATAAAGGATATGTAAACGCTCATGGCAAACCTCCATACACCAGGGCTGCGTCTATTGTACCAAGCCGCGGCGCAAAACGCAAGCGCGGTAACAGTTCAGCCCATGAGCCCACTGGGGGGAGTTCAGAGGGGGGAACGCCCTCTGATTCCNNCGCTGCGATAAGCGCGAGTGAATCTAACTGTTCAGCCCCCCTCCGGGGGGCTGAACAGTTACCAAGCGCGAACGCGCCGCCGCAGAAAAACGGTTCCCCCGCCTTTACAAGGCGCGAAAACTGCGGTATACTGAAAAAGTAAAATTCTTCGAGCCGCATTCCGCTTTCCTATAGAATCTAAGGAGGACAACTACCATGCTGGATATCACAGCCATCGGCGAAATCCTGATCGACCTGACGCAATCCGGCCTGACGGAGCAGGGCATCCCCCGCTTCGACGCCAACCCCGGCGGCGCCCCGGCGAATCTGGCCGTGGCCGCCGCAAGGCTCGGCGCGAAGACCGCCTTTGTCGGCCGCGTCGGGCGCGACAGCTTCGGCGACTCCCTGCGCCGCACGCTCGAGCAAAACGGCGTGGACGTCTCGGGGCTCTCCGCCGACCCGATGCAGCATACCACCCTCGCCGTCGTGACCCTCGACGAGAGCGGCGAGCGCAGCTTCAGCTTCTACCGCGACCCGAGCGCGGACGTGAATCTCCGCTTCGAGGACGTGCCGGAGGCGCTGCTGCGCGAGACGCGCATCCTGCACTTCGGCTCCGTGAGCCTGACCGCCGAGCCCTCCCGCAGCGCGACGCTGCAGGCCGCGCGCGCGGCCAGGGCGCAGGGCGCGCTCGTGAGCTACGATCCCAACTACCGCGCGAGCCTCTGGCCGGACGAGGATACCGCCGTCGCGCAGATGCTGGAGGCGCTGCCCCTCGCCGATATCCTCAAGGTCTCCGACGAGGAGCTGCCCCTGCTGACGGGGACGACCGATCCTGTGAGCGGCAGCGCCGCGCTCGCGGCGAAGGGCCCCCGCCTCGTGCTCGTCACGCTCGGCCCCGACGGCGTGTTCTACCGCTTCGGCGCGCTGACCGGGCGCATCCCCGGCTTCAAGGTCAAGGTCGGCGACACCAACGGCGCGGGCGACACCTTCTTCGGCGCGACGCTCTCGCAGCTCGTCCGCCTCGGCAGTCTGGATACGCTCACACAGGAGGCGCTCGAGCGCGCCCTGCGCTTTGCCAACAAGGCGGCCTCCATCACCACGAGCCGCCACGGCGCGATCCCCGCCATGCCGACGCTGGCGGAGGTCGCAGAATAGTGGTTAGCCGCTATTCACTGACCACTAAAAACACCCCTGGGGCGTGAAGTATCACGTCCCAGAGGTGTTTTTTATGCCTCCGGTACCGCCGTGGCGAAGTAGATGACGTCGCTGATATCCTTTTCCCAGCCGAACTGGACGGGATTGATGAGCTGGCCGCCGAAGACCGTCGTCGCGGTCTGGCCGCCGTCGAGGGTGTAGGCCTTAACGCAGCCGCGCGCGAGCATCGCGTCCGCCGCCTGCCGCAGCGTCGCGAGGTAGTAGTACTTGTCGTAGCCGTAGCAGTTGATGTTCATGGTCAGGTAGTGGTGCCGCCCGAGCAGGCCGAGCGCGCTGCGGGCGTACCGATCCTTGATCTCGCCCCAGGGGTAGGATTCCGGCGTCACGTCCACGCCGTCGTCGATCAGCACCGGGCCGAAGACGAGGGAGAAGAGCACGTCGTTGTCCTCAGCGAACTGCCTGGCCTCCTCCTCGGTCGTAAATTGGTCGCGGTAGCTGAAGAGCATGTCGCCGTCCGTCGTGATGTAGCAGACGTCGCAGCTGTGCGGCTCGAAGCGGACGATCTCGCGCTGATAGACGCTGATGCCGCAGGCGCGGCCGTGGTGGTAGAAGTCCCCGCCGAGCGCGAGCACGGCGTTGGAGCTGTCTCTTATACACATCTGACGCGGCCGTGGTGGTAGAAGTCCCCGCCGAGCGCGAGCACGGCGTTGGAGTGCTGCGCGAACCTGCTGGCCGATTCAAACTTGTAGCTGAAGGGCTCGTCCCCCGCGATGCGGCGGCGAAGCTGCGAGCCGTCGGCGATGAAGACCTCGCAGAAGGTGCCGCAGCCGCGCGCCTCGACCTCCTGCCAGACCAGCACGAGGATCGTCTCGTCGAGGTAATAGCGGATGACGGGCGAGGGGCGGAAGAGCTCGATATCCCGGTTCCAGACCAGCGTCTCCTCGCCGATGAGCCGCTTTGCCTCCGGGCGCTGCAGCAGCTCCTCGATCACGGCGGGATCCTTGGTCTCGCCGTAGCAGGCGGGATTCGGCGCGGGCGCGACGAGCACGTCCTCGGCGATGGTGTAGTGCTCCGGCACCTTGAGGATCGGGAGCTGCGCCGCGGCGTCCTCGAAGAGCGCGAACACCCAGGCGTCCGCGGAGGCGGCGTCGGGCAGCGCGCCGAGCAGCGCGGCGTTGAGCTCCGCGAGGTTCTCCGCCGCCCAGCTCTCCCCGTCCCAGGCGAGGCTGAGGATGAAGTCCACATCCTCCGCATAGCGCTCCGGCGCTTCCAGGCGCGCGGAGAGCACCGTCTGAAACGCGCTCTGCAAGAGCTCCAGGCGATAGGAGCCGTTCTCGTAGATCTCGTCCTCGCTCAGCGCCGCGTCGACGCGCTGCTGCAAAAGCGGCGTCATCTCCTCGGCGAGCCCCGCGGCGAGCAGCGCCGGGTCAAGGCGCGTCAGGCGCAGGGGCTGCGCCGCCGTCTTCCCATCCACGGTGCAGGCCGAGGGCAGCGCATAGCGGCGCACGGCGGCGGCCGCACGCAGCAGCGCCGCGCCGTTCTCCGTCGCGCCGGCCTCGGAGGGGAGGCTCACGGCATAGCCGCAGACCTGCCCCTCGGCCGAAAGCGCCGTGTTCAGCTCCGTGCCGAGGCTCTCCTGCGGGTCGGGTATCTTCTGGAACAGCGAGAGCGCGGCGGCCGAGGGCGTCAAGCCGAGCGCCAGCAGCAGCGAGAGCAGCAGGCTAAACAGTCTCTGAAAGCGTCTCATAGCGGCCTCCTTTGGTATATCAAGCCTCCCCTGACGCGCAAGCGGAGGGGAGGTGGCGCGAAGCGCCTGAGGGGTCACGAAGTCTGGCGACCCCTCAGTCAGCAAAGCTGACAGTAGTCGCTTCGCGCCTCTTTTGCCTGGAAAACCTGCCACCGGCAGCTTTTCCAACGGCAATAGTCCTTACGCAGGGGAGCCAATAAGGCGGGGCTTAGAAATCAGCGTTCCCCGTCGTTCTCGGGTGCAGCTCCACGTCGCGGATGTTCGAGACGCCGGTCAGGTACATGACCATGCGCTCGAAGCCGAGGCCGTAGCCCGCGTGGCGGCAGGAGCCGTAGCGCCGGAGGTCGAGGTACCACCAGTAGTCCTCCTTCTTGAGCCCGAGCTCGTCCATGCGCTTCTCCAGCACGTCCAGCCGCTCCTCGCGCTGGCTGCCGCCGATGATCTCGCCGATGCCGGGGACCAGGCAGTCCGCCGCCGCGACGGTCTTGCCGTCGTCGTTCAGGCGCATATAGAAGGCCTTGATGTCCTTCGGGTAGTCGGTGACGAAGATGGGCTTCTTATAGACCTCCTCGGTCAGGTAGCGCTCGTGCTCGGTCTGCAAATCAATGCCCCACTCGACGGGATAGTCGAACTTTTTGCCGCTGTTTTTCAAAATCTCGACCGCCTCGGTATAGCTCACGCGCCCGAATTCGTTGGACACGACGTTGTGCAGCCTCTCGAGCAGGCCCTTGTCCACGAAGGAGTTGAAGAACTGCATCTCCTGCGGGCAGCGCTCGAGCGTGCGGTTGATGATGTACTTGACCATCGCCTCGGCGGTGTCCATGTAGTCGTTCAGGTCGGCGAAGGCCATCTCCGGCTCGATCATCCAGAACTCCGCCGCGTGGCGCTGGGTGTAGCTGACCTCGGCGCGGAAGGTCGGGCCGAAGGTGTACACGTCGCCGAAGGCCATGGCGAAGTTCTCGGCGTTGAGCTGGCCGGAGACCGTGAGGCTCGTGGGCTTGCCGAAGAAGTCCTGGCTGAAATCGACGCTGCCGTCCTCCTTGAGCGGGGGATTTTTGGGATCGAGCGTCGTGACGCGGAACATCTGCCCCGCGCCCTCGCAGTCGGAGCCCGTGATGAGCGGGGTGTGGACGTAGACGAAGCCGCGCTGCTGGAAGAACTCATGGATCGCCTGCGCCGCGACGGAGCGCACGCGGAAGGTGGCGGAGAAGAGGTTCGTGCGCGGGCGCAGGTGCTGGATCGTGCGCAGGAACTCGACGCTGTGGCGCTTCTTCTGCAGCGGGTAGTCGGGCGTGGACGCGCCCTCGACCGCGATCTCCGACGCCTTGAGCTCGAAGGGCTGCTTGGCCTCGGGCGTCACGACGAGCGTGCCGCGCACGATCAGCGCCGCGCCGACGTTCTGGCGGGCGATCTCGTCATAATTGGCGAGCGTCGCGCGCTCGAAGACGACCTGCAGCGGCTCGAAGCTGCTGCCGTCGTTGAGCGCGATAAAGCCGAAGTTCTTCAGGTCGCGCACGGTGCGCACCCAGCCGCAGACGGTCAGCTCCTGCCCGTCAAAGCTCTGGGGATCGGCAAAAATCCCCGCGATTTTCTGGCGTTTCATAGTGTGTGTTTCCTTTCCGTAAGTGTAAGATCCGCACGGCGGGGCGACCCCTCCGGCGCTGCGCGCCGCCTCCCCTTAATAAGGGGAGGCAACAAGGAAATTAAAAAATAAACTCGATCGGCGCTTCGTAGTTGCACAGCTCGACGTCCTGATGCGCGCCGCCGTCCTCGCCGTCGCGCGTCCAGGGGATCGGCTTGTCGAAGGGAAAGCGCGCCTTCCTCGTGTGCAGGATCAGCAGCTTGTCGCTGTCGTAGCTCCCGGAGAGCACGGAGCTGACCATCTCCGTGAAATCCATCACCGTGCCGGGGTTGCGCACCAGCACGAGCTCGCTCATGCCGTCGCCGAGGCCGACCATCGACTCGGGCAGGCGCACCATGCCGCCCACGGAGGTGGAATTTGACATGCTGCCATAGAGGAAATCCCCCTCGATCACGCCGCCGTCGTACTCCACACGCGCGCGGCAGGGCTCGATATTGCCGAGGGAGGCCATGCCCTGCAGGACGTAGGCCAGGTGGCCGAGCGTGCGCTTTTGATCCTGCGGGGTCGCGTAGCTGACCTCGGTGAAGGCGCCGAAGGCCGCGATATAGGCGAAATACTCCCCATTGAAGCCGCCCACGTCGAAGGGATGCGGCACGCCCAGCGCCAGCCGGAGCGCCGCGCCGGGCATGTCGTTCTTCGGCAGACCGAGGCTCGTCGCGACGTCGTTGGCCGTGCCCATCGGGAAATAGCCGAGCTGCGGGCGCTTTTCGAGCCGCATCAGCCCCGTGATGACCTCGCTGAGCGTCCCGTCCCCACCCACGCAGGCGACGATATCATAGTCTCCGCCCGCCTCCGTCACGAGGCGCGCCGCGTCGCCGGAGGCGGCGGTGTAGTAGAGCGTCGCGCGCAGGCCGTGCGTGTCGAGAAGCTGCATCGCGTCGGGGAAGTTCAGCTTATAGCCGCTCCGCCCCGCCGCGGGATTGATCACCAGCATCAGTTTTTTCATCTTGTCCCTCACTCTGCGACAGGATCAGCTTAAGCGCCGCGAAGAGGTCGGGCACGATGTGCTCGGCCTTCGCGCGCATCTCCGCATCCGGCGCCAGCATGTCCGGCACCATGACCGGGCGCATACCGCCCGCGCGCGCGGCGCGGATCCCGTTATAGGAATCCTCGATCACCCAGCAGTCCCCCGCGCTCACCCCCAGGCGGGCGGCCGCCGTCAGAAAAATCTCCGGGTCGGGCTTGGAATGCCGCACCGTGTCGCCGCCGATCACGGCGTCAAAGCACCCGAGCAGCCCGGCCTCCTCGAGCTCGAGGCGCACGGTCTCCGTCCTCGTCGAGCTCGCGAGCGCGAGGGGATAGCCCCGCTCGCGCAGCGCGGCGAGCACCTCCCGCGCGCCGGGCTTGAGCGGCAGGCGGCCGCCGCCGNNGGCGGCCGCCGCCGTAGAGCTCCCGGAAGCGCGCGCGCACGGCGCTGTCGAAGTCCTCAAAGCGCAGCGCCGGGTAGGCTTCGAGAAAGATCTCCCGCGTGCGCGTTTTCGTGACGCCGACGCAGCGGACGAAGACCTTCTCGATCTCCCGCAGCCCCAGCGCGGCGGCGATCTCCTGCCAGACGCCGAAGACGGCGCGTTCGGAATCGAAGATCACGCCGTCCATATCGAAGAGCACCGCTCTCATGGCTTCGCCTTCACGGGGCTGATTTCCACCATCCGCTCATAGGCCGTGAAGCTCAGGCAGCGGCCGTAGAAATCGCGGATGATCCGGTGTACGACCGGGCTGATGCTCCACTCGCCCTTGAGCGGCCGCACCATCAGCGTGACCGGCGCGCCGCCGAGGCGGTAATCGCAGTCGAGCTGCACATAGCCGAAGCGCGCGAAGAACTTGCGCAGCTTGCGCAGATACTCGCCCTGCGGATCGTCGAAGGCGGTGAGCTCGGCGAGCACGCCCTGCCGGTCGGCGTAGCGCTTGCCGATCAGCCGCATCGCCTCGATCCCGAGGCCCCTGCCCCGGTACCAGGGCAGAATGCCGAAGTACTTGAGCAGCACATAGCCGTAGAGCCCCCGGCACATCACGAGCGCGTAGCCGACCTCCAGCTTGCTCTCGGTCTCGGTGAAGATCAGCAGCTCCTGATCTCCCGCGGTCATCGCCTTGTGGACGCTCCACTTGCCGAGCAGCTCCCGCGCGTCGAAGTCGATCTCCATCGCGCTGTAGAAGCGTTCCAGATCGACATGTCCGCCCTTGCGCAGCGCAAGCATAGGCTTTCCTCCTTCTATGTTGAGTCTTCCCGTTTCGTTCTTCTCACGTCATTCTGAGGACCCGTTCCCCCTCTGTCATTCTGAGGAGCCGCAGGCGACGAAGAATCCTTCCTTGTCCGTTTCTTTGCGTTTTAAGATTCTTCGCTTCGCTCAGAATGACAGCGGTTCTGTCATTCTGAGGAGCCGTTCCCCCTCTGTCATTCTGAGGAGCCGTTCCCCCTCTGTCATTCTGAGGAGCCGCAGGCGGCGAAGAATCCTTCCTTGTCCGTTTCTTTACGTTTTAAGATTCTTCGCTCCGCTCAGAATGACAGTGGTTCTGTCATTCTGAGGAGCCGTTCCCCCTCTGTCATTCTGAGGAGCCGCAGGCGACGAAGAACCCTTCCTTGTCCGTTTCTTTGCGTTTTAAGATTCTTCGCTCCGCTCAGAATGACACGAAAGCTTCATGACGTGATCTCCTGAGCCCGCACAAGGCCCGCGTAGATACCGTTTTTCGCCATCAGCTCGGCGTGGCTGCCGAGCTCCGCGATCTGCTCGCCCTCGACGACGGCGATGCGGTCGGCCTGGCGCACGGTCGAGAGCCGGTGGGCGATGATGATGCAGGTGCGGTCGCGGCTCAGCTCGTCCAGCGAGCGCTGGATGCTCTGCTCCGTCACCGTGTCGAGCGCGGAGGTCGCCTCGTCGAGGATCAGCACCTTCGGGTTTTTCAGAAACACCCGCGCGATCGCGAGGCGCTGCTTCTGCCCGCCGGAGAGCATGACGCCGCGCTCGCCGATGAAGCTGTCGTAGCCCTCGGGCATGGCGAGGATCTCGTCGTGGATCTCCGCGCGCTTCGCTGCCTCGACGATCTCCGCGTCGGTCGCGTCGGGGCGGCCGTAGCGGATGTTCTCGCGCACGGTGCCGGCGAACATGAACACGTCCTGCTGCAAAATGCCGACGCTGCGGCGCAGGGAGCGCTGCGTGACGGCGCGCACGTCCACCCCGTCCACGCAGACGCTGCCCTCGCTGACCTCGTAGAAGCGCGGGATCAGGTGGCAGAGCGTGGTCTTGCCGCCGCCGGAGGAGCCGACCACGGCCAGGGTCTCGCCGGGGGCGATATGCAGGTCGATGTGCTGCAAAACCGGCACGCCGTTGTCGTAGTGGAAGCTCACGTCGTTGAAGTCCACGCGCCCCTCGATCTCCCCGAGCTTAAGCGCGTCGGGCGCGTCCTTGATCTCGGGCTCGGTGCGCATGATCTCGAGGAAGCGGTCGAAGCCCGCCGCGCCCTGCATGTACTGCTCGACAAACTGGATCAGGCGGCGCAGCGGGGAGAGGAAGGTGGAGACGTAGAGCGTGAAGGTCACGAGGTCGATCACGTCCATCTTACCCTGCATGATGAGCAGGCCGCCGGCGGTGATGACCAGCACCTGCATGACGCCGGTGGTGAACTCCATTCCGCTCATGTAGAGCCCCATCGCGCGGTAGAACTCCACCTTCGCCTGCTTGAAGACCTCGTTGGCCTCGTCGAACTTCTCCGCCTCGCGCTTCTCGTTGGCGAAGGCCTTCGCCGTGCGCACGCCGGAGATGCTCGACTCGATGGCGGCGGTGATCGTCGCGGTCTTGCGCTTGACCTCGAGGTTGGCGTTTCTCATACGGATGCGCTGGCTGAGCGTGAACCAGACGCCGAGGGGCAGGGCGATCGCGAGCACCAGCGCGAGCCGCCACTGGATGCAGAACATGATGATGAGCGAGCCGAGCAGGCTCAGCGAGCAGATCAGCAGGTTCTCCGGCCCGTGGTGGGCCAGCTCCGTGACCTCAAAGAGGTCGCTCACGACGCGGCTGAGCAGCACGCCGGTGCGGTTTTTATCAAAGAAGCTGAAGGGCAGCTCCTGCATGTGCGTGAAGAGGTCGCGGCGCATGTCCGCCTCGGTCAGCACGCCCATCTTGTGCCCGATCACGGTGATCAGGTAGTACAGGAAGCCCTTGACGACGTAGGCCAGCACGAGCGCCGCCATGACGAGGAAGAAGGCGCTGTAGAGCTTCGCCGGGAGATAGCGCTGCATCGCCGTGCGCGAGACGAAGGGGAAGATAAGGTCGATGGCCGCGACGGTGACGGCGCAGAGCATGTCGATGACAAAGAGCCGCCGGTGCCGCGCTATGTACGCGAAGAAGATCGCTAGCGGATGGGCGTCGTATCGGATTTCTGTTTTATTCTGCATAGCGCTCCCGCTCTCTCACCGCCAGCTCGTCGCAGCGGTTGTTGTATTCGTTGTCCGCGTGTCCCTTGACCCAGTGATAGTGCATCTCGTGCTGCCGCGTCAGATCGAGCAGCATGGCCCAGAGGTCGGGGTTCAGCGCGGGCTTTTTGTCGGACTTGATCCAGCCCTTTTTGCGCCAGCCCCAGGCCCAGCCCTTCTCCAGCGCGTCGATGACGTACTTGGAGTCGGAGTAGAGCTCGACCACGCAGCTCTCGCGCAGGGCGAGCAGGGCGGAGATGACGGCGGTCAGCTCCATGCGGTTGTTGGTGGTCTGCGCCTCGCCGCCGGAGAGCTCCTTCTCCACGCCCTTGTAGACGAGGATCGCCCCCCAGCCCCCCGGCCCAGGGTTCCCGCTGCAAGCCCCGTCGGTGTAGATTTGTACGGTTTTCATAGGCAGTATTCCAAATAGACGATTTTGTAGGGGAGGGGCTTGCCCCTCCCGGCGGGGAAACCATACCGCCGCACAATGCCCCGGCGAATACGCGAAAATTCCGTCTTGCCGTAGGGGCGATTCATGAATCGCCCGGCGTGGCGGTTGCTGTTACGCATTTCGCCCGGGCGAATACGCAGAGGGTAAAAATCTCGCGCGCGGGCGCTTCGTGAAGCGCCCCTACACGAAAGACGGAGATTGCTGCGTATCTGCGGGAGGGGCAAGCCCCTCCCCTACGTTCCCTCACAGATCCCTCTCGAACCGCGCCTTGAGCACGCGGTACTCCTCACGGTCGATGAGGCCGTTTTTGAGCCAGTCGTCGAGCTGGCGGATGCGGGTCTGCCTGTCGCGCTTGAAGTGATCGTCGCCCGAGGCCTCGCAGCTGAAGCAGTAGGCCTCTGGCTCGGTAAAGCTCTTCGTGCGCGGGTCGGGCCGGCGCACGGCGGCGGAGGCGCGCGCCCGGCTCATCGTCGGGGTATCGGCCTCTCTCTCCTTCGCCTTCTTGCGCGCGAGCTTCACCACGGCGACGAGCAGCGCGAGCAGCAGGAAGGGCGCGAGGATCAGCGACTCCACCGGCACGCCGAGGCGCAGCGCGAAAATCCTGAGCTGGAACATAAAGCGGCGAAAGCTGCCGGTGTCCACGTTCTCCATGAGATTAGAGAGCATGATGATGACGAAAAAGATCAGCCAGCCCGCGCCGATTCCCTTTTTCTTCTTCTGTTTGTTTCTATTCTCCGCCATGACCTGTCCCTCCTGGTTCTTTGTTTCCTTGTAACTGTTCAGTCCTTGTCATCCTGAGCGAGCGAAGCGAGTCGAAGGATCTTTTTTATTCCGGGATGAGATTCTTCCGGCCATGGGCTCTACGGCTCCTCAGAATGACACGGGGGACTGAATAGATACGTTTCCTTGTTCTGTACCCCGCCGGGGAATTCAAAGGGACAGCGCCCCTTTGATTCCCGCCCCGCAGGGCGGGAACAAATTCAAATCCGTTTTTGCCGGGGCTTTGCCTCGGCAAAAAACACTCTAAGCCGAGCAGAGCGAGGCCTCGCGCCGACCAAAGCGGGCCCTGGCCCGCTGCGATAAGCGCGAGTGTCCCCTGACTCATCAGTCCCCGGAAGGGGGACTGATGAGTCAGGTTTCCTCTTCCGCGCTCTCCTCGATCACGCGCTCGGTTTTCTCCATGTCGATGACGCGGCTGCCGGCGTTCGGGCGCATGACGCGCACGCCCTGCGTCGAGCGGCTCATCAGCGAGATGCTGTCCGCCGCGAGGCGGATGATCGTCGCGTCGTCGGTGATGACCAGCACGTCGTCGTCGGCGCTCACCATGCGCGCGGAGGCGACGGAGCCGGTCTTCTCGGTGATGTTGTAGTTCTTGAGGCCGAGGCCGCCGCGGCCGTGGACGCTGTACTCCGCAAGCGGCGTGCGCTTGCCGTAGCCGTTTTCGGTGATCGTGAGCAGCGAGTCGCCCGCGCCGGAGCGATCCGCGCCGATCACATAGTCGCCCTCGCGCAGACGGATGCCGCGCACGCCGACCGCCTCGCGGCCCATCGGGCGCACGTCGGTCTCGTTGAAGCAGACGGCCATGCCGTCGTGGCTCGCGATCAGAATCTGCTCGTCGCCCTCGGTCGGGAAGACGGTGATGAGGCTGTCGCCCTCGTCGAGGTTGAGCGCGCGGATGCCGTTGGAGCGGATATTCCGGAGCGCGGACTGCGCCATGCGCTTGACCGTGCCCTCGCGCGTGACGAAGAAGAGGTACTTGTCCTCCTCGAAGCCGCGGCCGCGGATCATCGCGCTGACCTTCTCGGGCGCCTCGCCGTTCTCGACGGGCAGGATGTTCACGATATTCGTGCCGCGCGCGTTGCGCCCGGCCTCGGGGATCGTGTAGCCCTTCTTGACGAAGGCGCGGCCCTTGGAGGTGAAGAAGAGGATATTGTCGTGCGTGGAGGCGGTGAACACCGTCTCCACATAGTCCTCGTCCTTCGTGGCCATGGCGCGGATGCCCTTGCCGCCGCGGCCCTGCGCGCGGTACTCCGTGACGGGCAGGCGCTTGATGTAGCCGCCGTGGGTCAGGGTGAAGACGCACTGCTCCTCCTCGATCAGATCCTCCACGTCGATCTCGTCGGCGATATCCTGGATCTCGGTCTTGCGCGCGTCGCCGTACTTGTCGCGCAGCGCGATCAGCTCGTCCTTGAGGACGGCCTTGATCTTCTCGGGATCGGCCAGCAGCGCCTGGAAGTAGGCGATCTTCTCCTCCAGCTCCTTGTACTCGAGCTCGAGCTTCTCGCGGTTGAGCCCCTGCAGGGCGATCAGGCGCATATCGCAGATGGCCTGCGCCTGCACGTCGTCGAGGGCGAAGCGCTCCATGAGGTTCTGCTTGGCGTTGTCGTAGCTCGAACGGATGATGCGGATGACCTCGTCGATGTTGTCCTGCGCGATCAGCAGCCCTTCGAGCAGGTGGGCGCGCTCCTGCGCCTTGCGGAGATCGTACCTCGTCCGCCTGACGATGACCTCCTCCTGGAAGCTCAGATACTCGTCGAGGATGTGGCGCAGGGAGAGGATCTTCGGCTGCGTCTGGTTGCCCACCAGCGCGAGCATATTGATCGAAAAGCTCGACTGCAGGGCGGTCTGGGCGAAGAGCCGGTTCAGCACGACCTGCGGGTTCGCGTCGCGCTTTAATTCGATGACGATGCGCATACCGTTGCGGTCGGTCTCGTCGCGCAGGTCAGAGATGCCCTCGAGGCGCTTCTCGCGCACCTGATCGGCGATATTCTTGATGAGCTGGCGCTTGTTGACCTGATAGGGCAGCTCCGTCACGATGATGCGGATGCGGTTTTGCGCGTGCTCCTCGAACTCCGTGCGCGCGCGCACGACGACCTTGCCGCGGCCGGTGGCGTAGGCCTGGCGGATGCCGCTGCGGCCCATGATGATGCCGCGGGTCGGGAAGTCCGGCCCCGTGACGTGCTGCATGAGGTCGTAGAGCGTCGCGTCCGGGTTATCGAGCACGCAGACGCAGGCGTTGATGACCTCGGTCAGGTTGTGGGGCGGGATGTTCGTCGCCATGCCGACGGCGATGCCGCTCGAGCCGTTGACCAGCAGGTTCGGGAAGCGCGAGGGCAGCACGCGCGGCTCCTTGCGCGTCTCGTCGAAGTTGGGATCCCAGTCCACGGTCTCCTTGTCGATATCGCGCAGCATTTCGTTGGAGATCTTGGAAAGCCTGGCCTCGGTGTAGCGGTAGGCCGCGGGGGGGTCGCCGTCCACGGAGCCGAAGTTGCCGTGGCCGTCGACGAGCATGTAGCGCATCGAGAAATCCTGCGCCAGGCGCACCATCGCGTCGTAAACCGAGGCGTCGCCGTGCGGGTGATAGTGACCCAGCACGTCGCCGACGCAGGTGGCGGACTTCTTGAAGGGCTTGTCGCTCGTGAGATTGCCCTCGTACATCGTGTAGAGGATACGCCGGTGCACCGGCTTGAGCCCGTCGCGCACGTCGGGCAGCGCGCGCCCGACGATGACCGACATCGCATAGTCGATGTAGCTCGTCTGCATCTCCCCGACCAGCTCAGACTCCGTAATGACCTGGTTCGGGAAGAGAATATCCTCGGGTTTGTAGTCTCGTTTATGTGCCATTTGCAGTCCTTTCCGCTCAGGCTCCCCTGTTGTCATTCTGAGGAGCCGCAGGCGACGAAGAATCTTTTTCTTTGTCTGTTTCTTTGCGTTTTTAGATTCTTCGCTTCGCTCAGAATGACAGCGGTTCTGTCATTCTGAGGAGCCGCAGGCGACGAAGAATCTTTTCTTTGTCTGTTTCTTTGCGTTTTTTTAGATTCTTCGCTTCGCTCAGAATGACACATAGTTTTGTCATTCTGAGGAGCCGTAGGCGACGAAGAATCTTTTCTTTGTCTGTTTCTTTGCGTTTTTAGATTCTTCGCTTCGCTCAGAATGACACATAGTTTTGTCATTCTGAGGAGCCGCAGGCGACGAAGAATCTTTTTCTTTGTCTGTGTTAATCCCAGTCGTCGGATAAATCGCGCCATTCCGGGTTTACGCTTTCTACCAGCTCATTTTTCCTTCGTCTGATCCAGCCTTTCAGTTGCTTTTCTCTCTCAATAGCCGCGCGAATATCTCCCGTCTGTTCAAAATATACCAGCTTATGAACTTTGTATTGTTTTGTGAATCCCTCAATTACTCCGGTTTTGTGCTCATACAGACGGCGCTGAAGATTATTTGTTACGCCGATATACATGACTCTGTTATTCCAATTTGTCAAAATGTAGACATAATATGAATTTGTCATCTCACGTTCAAAAGATCCTTCGACTTCGCTCAGGATGACATACCGTTGGGTCATTCTGAGGAGCAGCAGGCGACGAAGAATCTTTTCTTTGTCTGTTTCTTTGCGTTTTTAAGATTCTTCGCTTGCGCTCAGAATAACACATAGTTCTGTCATTCTGAGGAGCTTTGCGACGAAGAATCCTTCCCTGTCTGTCGTTCGCAAAAGATCCTTCGTCGGCTTTCGCCTCCTCAGGATGACATTAAATATCCAGATTCACGACATACCGCGCATTCTGTTCGATCCACTCGCGCCGCGGCTCCACGTCCTCGCCCATGAGGACGGTGAAGATCTGGTCGGCCATGATCGCGTCGCCGAGCGTGATGCGGCGCAGGGAGCGCTTCTCGGGATCCATCGTGGTCTCCCAGAGCTCGTGCGGGTCCATCTCGCCGAGGCCCTTGAAGCGGTTGATGTCGACCTTGACGTTGGGGTTGTCGCCGCGCATTTCGCCGCTGATGCGGTCGCGCTCCTCGTCGGAGTAGGCCACGCGCTGCTGCTTGCCGCGCGTGAGCTTGTAGAGCGGCGGCACGGCGGAATAGACGTAGCCGTGCTCGATGAGCGGGCGCATGTAGCGGAAGAAGAAGGTCAGCAGCAGCGTGCGGATATGGCTGCCGTCCACGTCGGCATCCGCCATGATGATGATTTTGTGATAGCGGAGCTTCTCGATGTTGAACTCCTCCCCGATGCCCGCGCCCAGCGCGACGATGAGGGGATAGAGCTTGTCGTTGCCGTAGATCTTATCCGCGCGCGCCTTCTCGACGTTCAGCATCTTGCCCCACATGGCGAGGATGGCCTGGAAGCGGCTGTCGCGGCCCTGGATGGCCGAGCCCGCGGCGGAGTCGCCCTCGACGATGTAGATCTCGCAGAGGGAGGGGTCGCGCTCGTTGCAGTCCTGCAGCTTGTCGGGCATCTGCCCGCTCTCGAGCCCGGTCTTGCGGCGGACGGACTCCTTGGCCTTGCGCGCGGCCTCGCGGGCGCGGTTGGCC
>LXOW01012458.1_pt1 | contig 30279 bp, 27 predicted proteins | sample 1368591 | NCBI WGS metagenome assembly LXOW01 (sample SAMN04884650, study PRJNA319009) | bovine gut metagenome | isolation source: Cow rumen | host: Bos taurus | place: Italy: Legnaro (PD) | collected 2014-07-09
TATTTTTATTACGATAATCTGAAACTGTTCTATCGCCCGCAATGAATAAGAAAAGACTGGCCACCCTCTACTTTTTCGTCGATTGGATTGCCTCCATTCTGGCGTGGACATTGTTTTACTTCTTCCGCAAGGCTCACGAGGACCTTTACATCAATTATTGGGACCGCATCACGCATTCGTTTGTCACGCCCAGTTTTTGGCTTGGTGTGATCATTATCCCTATTTGTTGGCTCATCCTTCATGCTGTGACGGGTGCTTACGAGAAGGTGTATTTCAAATCGCGCCTGAAGGAACTTGGACAGACATTTTTCATCACCCTGTTGGGCGTAGTGGTGCTGTTCTTCGTCGTTATCCTTGATGATGAAGTGTCGAGCTATAAGTCTTATTATCAGTCATTTATTGCGCTTTTCTGCTTCCAGTTCTTTATGACCTACATCCCGCGCCTCATCATCACCACTTCGGTGATTTCGAGGATCAGGAGCAAGAAAATCGGCTTCAATACGCTCATTGTGGGTAGTAACGACAATGCCTGCGCCATCTATAAGGAAATTGAGGACGAGGTGAAGCCTTCGGGCCGCCGCCTTATCGGTTTCCTGAATGTGTACGACAAGACGGAATACAAATTAGGCGAGTTCCTGCCACGTTTAGGCTCCTATCACGAGATTGAAAAGATTGTGAAGGAACAGAATGTCGAGGAGGTCATCATTGCCATCGAACGTTCCGAGGTGGAGACGATGAAGGTGCTGCTTACCGTGGTTGACACGACCGATGCCACCGTGAAAATCATCCCCGCTATGCAGGATTTGGTGTTCGGCACCGTCAAGCAATCCGCTATCTGGCAGGCGCCTTTGGTGCAGGTCACTCCCGAGCTGATGCCCATCTGGCAAAGGGTGGTGAAGCGCATTTTCGACATCGTGGCTTCATTCTTTGCGCTCGTCATTTTGTCGCCCGTGTTTTTGGTCTGCGCCATCATCGTGAAGGCGACCTCGAAAGGCCCCGTCTTCTATGTGCAGGAACGCATCGGCAAAGGTGGCAAGCCCTTCAAGATGGCCAAGTTCCGCAGCATGAGGGTGGATGCCGAGTCGAGTGGCACACCCATGCTGTCGAGCGACGACGACCCGCGCATCACCAAGTTCGGCAAGTTCATGCGTAAGGTGCGCTTGGACGAGATTCCGCAGTTCTGGACCGTGCTGAAAGGCGACATGTCGCTGGTGGGCTATCGTCCTGAGCGTCAGTATTTCATCGACAAAATCATGGAAACGGCACCGTATTACCGCCTGCTGCTGAAGGTGAAGCCTGGCATCACCAGTTGGGGCGAGGTGAAATATGGCTATGCCGAAAATGTGGAGGAAATGATTGAAAGATTGAAATACGATGTGCTCTACATCGAGAATGTGAACCTTGCCCTAGATATCAAGATTTTGATTTACACGGTTCTGATTGTTATCCAAGGACGCGGAAAATAATCTGCAATGCTTTGCGCCTCGAAAAAATTACGCATTATCCTTTTCCTGTCTTGCTTTTAAATAACAGGCTCTGCACAAAGGCTCGTAACTCTCTGTTTCACCTAGCACAACCAGTTTGTCACCGGCAATGGTGCGATGTGAATACTGTGCTGGACTACCGCAACGCACGCAAATGGCATGTACCTTGGTGACGTCTTCGGCGATGGCCATCAGTTTGGGCATAGGGCCGAAAGGATTACCCATGAAGTCCATGTCCAAGCCCGCAATGATGACGCGAACGCCTTGGTTGGCGAGTTGTTGGCACACGTTAGGCAGCTCATCATCAAGGAATTGCGCCTCGTCGATGCCGATGACATCTACGTCGGAGGCATAGAAAAGAATCTCGTTGGCACTCTCCACGGGGATGGAGTGCAAGGCCGTGGCGTTGTGCGAAACGACATCTTCCTCGCTATAGCGTGTGTCGACGCCAGGCTTGAAGATTTCGACCTTCAACTTGGCGATTTTGGCACGCTTCAAACGACGTATCAGCTCTTCCGTCTTACCCGAAAACATCGAGCCGCAGATGACTTCGATCCAACCTTGTGATTTATTATGAGAATCTTTTTCGAGGAACATGGCGATTGTGTTGGGAATATTTGTAATTTAGCACCTCCAAAATCTTGGAGTGAAAAAGCAAAAATAAAGATATTATTTATATGAACGACAAATTTGAGAGCCAAAAAGAACAGCTGGTTTCTATTAAACACGAAATCAGCTTGTTGTACCAACAAATCAACTACCTGATTAGAAACGAAAAACCCATTGAGTTGCTCGATTTGGATGTGTTGATGAACCGCACGCACACCCTTTATAGCCAGCTTTGTGCCATCAATTTGGGTGAAAATGTAGATGACCAGGACCTTCCTTTTAATGCGGAAGACCTTTCGGGACTCTTTGGAGGCATTGAGATGGAAGAAGAACCAGCACCTGAAGAGGAGGAGCCTGCGGCTCCCGATCAGGAACAAGAACCAGTGATTGAGCCGGAACCTGAACCAGAAGTTGAGCCCGTGCCTGAGCCAGAAGTTGAAACAGAGCCTGTTATAGTGCCAGCATCGGAGCTAGAACCCGAGCCCGAACCGGAAATTATTCCCGAGCCCGAACCTGAGCCTGAGCCAGAAGTTGAACCCGAACCCGAACCAGAAATTGTCCCCGAACCCATTCTAGAGTCAGAGCCGGAAATTATTCCTGAGCCTATTCATGAACCCGAGCCAGAACCTGAGCCAGAGGTTCAAACCCAACCAGGGTTCGAACCCATTCAGGAACAACCTATTGTTGAGGAACAGCAAGCGGAGTTGTTTACTCCCGTACAAGAGCCAGAACCTGTTGTGGAGCCAGAAGAAGAAAAACCTTTGAGCGATGAGTTTGGCTTCTTCTTCCGCTTTGAAGACATCCCTGAAAAGGAAGAGCAACCTACCGAGGATCTGTCTTTTGTCTCGCCAGTAGGTAAAGTGGTACATGTGATGGAGGAAATACCTGAGGAGGAAATTCCTGAACGAGACCGTGTACATGGCGACGATTTAGTGAAAGACAATCCGCTTGTGATGCCGCGCATGGATGAGGAAAGGATGGCGGAGCGTGTGGAAATCGAGCGACAGTCGTCGGAAGTCATGCCTGGTGTCTTCGGAAATGACGATGCTGAATTTGAGCTGTCGACACCTGAGACTTTGGGCGAAAAGATGATGGGCGAGGATCATTCATTGGCCGCCAAGTTGCAGCAAAACCCTATCCGAGACCTGAAAACAGCTATTGGAATTAACGATAAGTTCTTGTTGGTCAATGAGCTGTTTGGAGGAAGCATGGAGAAATACAACAAGTCCATCGAAAACCTTAACGACTTGAAGACCTTGAATGGTGCCATGATTTATCTCAATGAGTTGAAGATTGAGTTGCAATGGAACAGCAGTAACGAGGCCTATCAGAGACTTAGGGATCTGGTGTCGCATAAGTTTGCATAAAAGAAGCCATGTCGAAACTCTATCTCGTTCCCACGCCCATCGGCAACTTGGAAGACATTACTTTGCGTGCCATCCGCATCCTGAAGGAGGTGGACGGCATCCTTGCTGAGGACACGCGCACGTCGGGTAACCTGCTTCGCCATTTGGAGATCAGTAAGCCGATGACAGCCTTCCATATCCGCAATGAGCATCAGGTGGTGGAACGCATCGCCGACCGCATCGAGGCAGGGGAGACCCTCGCCTTGGTGACCGATGCCGGCACGCCTGCCATCTCCGACCCAGGGTTTTTGTTGGTGCGTGAGTGCGTGAAACGGGGTATTGAGGTGGAATGTCTGCCTGGCCCTACGGCATTTGTGCCCGCCTTGGTCAACTCGGGATTGCCTGCCGAGAAGTTCATCTTCGAGGGCTTTCTGCCGCATAAGAAAGGACGTCAGACCAAGTTGCAAGCTGTGGCGGAATATCCTTACACGACTATCCTTTATGAATCACCGTTCCGTCTGCTGAAGACATTACAGCAACTAGCAGAAGTCTGTGGCAACGAACGAAAGGCTTGCGTCTCCCGTGAGCTAACCAAAATCCACGAAGAGAATGCCCGTGGCACCTTGGCGGAGCTCATCGAGCATTTTTCCAAGAAAGAGATTAAAGGAGAAATCGTCATCATCCTAGAAGGTAGAGATGGCGCATGCAACGTCTCCCAAGACGACGATTCCGAGGAATAAAAATGTAGAGACGGTGTGCACACCGTCTCTACTCTTTTTTTCAATCTGTTTTCTGGTTTAAAAAGCGAAAGAACATCTCACATAGAAATCCGTGATGACATCTTTGCGCCCGCCCTTGAAGCCTAAATCGCTGTCTATTACGTCAATGGCCGAAATGCCGATGCTGAGATAGACGCGGTAAATCTTGAGGCCCACGGCGCCGCCAGTGTATAATCCCGTCGATTTGTAATGATGTATGCCATTAGGGTCGTTGCAGGTCACCGTGTTGAGAGGAGCGGAATAACCGATACGTCCTTCGATGAAGGGGCTGACGGGAGCATGGGGGAGTGTTAGTTTCAGGTTGGCATAAATGGGCAAGGTGTGAATATAGGTCTGCTCCATGTATTCGAACAGTCGGCAGCGTTCGCCGTAACTTGAATAAAACTCGGCCCCGACGCCGATGCTGGTGATATGTCCGACTTGGAACTCAGCCAGACCGCCTACGCTGAAATGATAGGGGATGCCGTGTCTAAAGATGGCACCGAAATCGCGGACTCCCAAATCGCCAATCACGTGAAAACGGAACTCTCCCCTAGGGCTGTAGATGAACTTAGGGTCTCGGTTTTGACGGGGCTGTACCTCGGTTCTTGGTGCACGGTGACGATACCTTGGGTGCTGTGGATATGGCGGATGTACTTGAGCCTCAGCAGTAAACGACAGGGCTATCAGTAGGGAAAGGATGGACAATAGCTTTTTCATAAGTCATTCTTTTGGTGATGGCTTATGGAAATACAAAAACCGTACCAAGCAGGCTTTACTTCTTCAATTGCCTTTCGTAGGCTCTCAGCCTTGCGACGAGGCTTTTCTTCACGCCGTTGGAGGTGTAGGTGGCCCCGCTGATGGCATCCACGTCTTCTTTCAAGGCTTCGGCAGGGGTGAGGCCTTGCCATCTTTGGTATAAGCCGCCCTCTTTGACGTGTTGAGCGTACCAAGGCGTTTCTTGGTTGTCCAGCAGCACCACATCCTTGATGCGGCCTTTGGCATCCAACGTTAATAATAAAGGTGTGGGGCCGTTATAGCCCTTGATGTTGTCGGAATACGGCGAGGAGAACAGGATGGTGCCCAATTTCTTGCCTTTGGCGTTTTGGATTTCGTAAAAGGCGGTGTCGATGGTGCGGGTCTTGGCGGCATCGGCAAAATACGGGGTGGCTTCCGAGACGGGCAGGTCGGGCCATTGGACTTTTTGGCCGCAGTTGCAAAATGCCATGAAACCAACAAGCATCAACGCAATCAAAGTCGTTCTAAAAGCTTTCATAAACTATGGTTTTGATAATTTTTCTGCAAAAATACGGAAATCCATCAACAATTAAACAATTAAACAATCAACAATTCAACAAAACCTCTATCTTTGTGCCATCAAAACCTTCAATTATGTTAGTCATCGGTATCGCAGGCGGCTCGGGTTCAGGGAAGACCACCGTCGTCAAGGAACTGGTCAGGCAACTGCCAGAAAACTCAGTATCAGTCATTTCACAGGACGCTTATTATTACGACAACGGCGACAAGACGCCCGAGGAGAAGAAGCAAATCAACTTCGACCATCCCGATGCCATCGAGTGGGACCTCCTCATCGACCACCTCGACCGTCTGAAGAATGGTGAGACCATCCCCATGCCGATTTATACCTATGTCACCTGTGCCCGTTCGCAGGAGGTCATCTATGTGCATCCCACGGAGGTCATCATTGTGGAAGGCATCATGGTGCTGACCCAAGAAGAGCTTCGTAAGCGCATGGATATCAAGGTGTTTGTGGATACCGACGGCGATGAACGCTTGATGCGTATCATTCGCCGCGACATCGCCGAGCGTGGCCGCACCTGGGAGGATGTGTTGCGTCATTACCAGACCTTCGTCAAGCCCATGCACCAGCAGTTCATCGAGCCCACCAAGCGCACCGCCGACATCATCCTGCCGCGCGGCTCTAGCCCCGTGGTGGTGGATATCCTTGCCTCAAGGATTCGGATGCATTTGGGGAAATAGTAATTGTTTATAATATATTCGTTGAATATGAAAAGACTTTTCTTGCTTTTGGCGATGTTGTTTTTATTGTCGCCCAATTACGCTGTACCATCAAAGACGTATACTCGTGCCCAAGTGGATAGCATCGTTGCCGTTGAGGTGAAACAGCAACTTGACCAAGCAGTTGCTGTAGAAGTGCAAAAACAACTTGCTGATAAAAATGCCGAGACAGAATTGTTGGTGGAGAAATCTTCACAGGATAAGTTGGGCACTTATATTACTGAACAGAACGACCAATTGACGAAGCAAAACACATTTGTGACAATAATTCTTGCACTGTTTGGTTTGATAATACCACTGTGGATAAATCGTCAGTATGAAAAAAGATTGGGCACTATTATAACGTATAATGAAAAGAGAATCGATGATAACTTGTCATTATATAAAGATAAGTTGAATGAAATTGCAAAGCAGAATGAAGAAAAAATCAGTAAGGATATTGAAACGAAAACATCTGATTTGAATACTCGAACCTCGACATTAAATGAGAACATAAAGAAACATGATGAAACAATTAAGAAATCATTAGAGCAGCAAGAAAAGTTAAAAACAGAAATAGAAGGAATGAGAGCACAAGTTGAAAAGCTTGCAGAAGAGGCTGAAAAATCAAAAGAAGAAGCCCTTAAAGCCGAACAAGCAGCTAAAGCTTCAGAATTGTTCTCAAAGGCGTATAATGAGAAAGATGTTGATAAAAAGATTGAATTATATACTGAGGTGTTAAAGATTGATTCAGAGGATACTGATGCATATAATAATCGTGGACTTGCATATTATAAAAAGGCTGAATATGACAAAGCGTTAGCGGATTATAATCAAGCAATAAGAATAAACCCTACTCATGCTAAAGCTTATCTTAATCGGGGTGTCATTTATGATGATAGAGGTGAATATGACAAAGCATTAGCGGATTATGATCAAGCAATAAGGATAGAACCTGATGCTGATGCATACAATAATCGAGGGAACACATATGCTCATAAAGGTGAATATGACAAAGCGTTAGCGGATTATAATCAAGCGATAAGGATAAAACATGATTATGCAGAGGCCTATTACAATCGAGGCATTGTATATACGAATATAGGAGAATATATTGATGCTATCGAAGATATGAAACGAGCAATTAAGTGGAAAGCTAGTTATGAAAACTCCAAACTTGGAATACAAATAGTTCAGAATTTAATGGACATCCAGAATCTAGTGAAAGTGAGTAATTATGAAAGAGCTCAGAAGCTGGCAATGGAAGCTATGGAAATAGCAAAGAAAACAAATGATAAAGATTGGGTGAAGATTATGAATTTGAAAATCAAAGAGATAGAAGGTTGTCAAAAGTAAGGGAAACAATAATTGAAGGAAATGAGAAGGATTATTCCCCACACATTTTCAACACCTTCCTAAACCCCGCGAGTCCTTCTTCCAAGTTCTCAATGATTTCGCTCGCAATTTCATCAGGTTCTGGCAGGTTGTCAAGGTCGGTTAGGCTCTTGTCCTTTATCCAGAAGATGTCGAGATTGGTCTTGTCGCGGGCGATGATTTCATCGTAGGTGAACTTGCGCCAACGGCCTTCGGGATTCTCCTCGCTCCAAGTCTCGGTGCGCAAATGGCGGTTTTCGGGATTGTAGCATTTGATGAAATCAGTCAAATCCTCGAATGTGAGCGGTGATTTCTTTAGCGTGTGGTGGATGTTGGTGCGATAGTCGTAAAACCAAATATCTCGGGTCTGAACCTCCTTGCTGGCGGGACGGTTGTCGAAGAACAGCACATTAGCCTTCACGCCGTTGGCGTAGAAAATGCCGGTAGGCAAGCGTAAAACGGTATGCAGTTCGGTGGTTTTCATCAGTTGCTTCCGGATTTCCTCGCCCGCACCGCCTTCGAAAAGCACATTGTCAGGCAAAACGACTGCCGCTTGACCTGTTACTTTCAACAAGGTCTTGATATGCTGAAGAAAATTCAGTTGCTTGTTAGAGGTGGTTTCCCAAAAATCCTGACGGTTGTAACTCAAATCCTCCTTCTCCACTTCGCCGTCCTCGTTGGTGATGGTGATGCTGCTCTTTTTGCCGAAGGGCGGATTGGTGAGCACATAGTCGTAGCGGTTGCCCGTGTCTGACACAAGGGCATCGTTGGGCGAAATGAAGTCCTCGCTGTCGAGTTCGCCGATGTTGTGCAGATAGAGGTTCATCAGGCAAAGACGGCGCGTGTTGGCCACAATCTCGTTGCCGAAAAAGGTCTTTTTCTTCAAGAACAGTTTCTGGTCTTTGTTCAACGGCTGCGTCGCAATATAATCGTATGAGGCAAGGAAGAACCCGCCCGTTCCGCAGGCTGGGTCGATGATGGTCTTTTCGGGCTTCGGGCGCACACAGGCTACCATCGCACGAATCAAGGCGCGAGGCGTAAAGTACTGTCCTGCACCGCTTTTGGTGTCTTCGGCATTCTTTTCGAGCAAACCCTCGTAAATCTTGCCCTTCACATCGGAACCCATCAGCGACCAGTTTTCGCGGTTAATCATCTCAATGACACGAAGCAGTTTGGCAGGGTCCTGAATCTTGTTCTGGCTCTTGGTGTAGATCTGTCCCAACATTCCCTTTTCCGTGCCGAGGCTGCGAAGCATCTGCACATAGTAGGCTTCGAGTTCGGCGCCGCGCTTGCTTGTCAGGGTTTCCCAGTCGCACATTTCGCCATTGGGGATTTCCTTTCCTTCGGCATCCTTCAGGTGCGGGAACTTCAGGCCTTTATTGTAAGGCGGCTTGTTCATCTCGTCCGCCATCTTCAGGAAGAGCAGATAGGTGATTTGCTCCAAATAGTCGCCATAACTCACGCCATCGTCGCGAAGGACATTGGCCATGTTCCATATCTTTGAAATGATTGTTGATTCGGTCATAAGTATTATATTTCAATAAATTTTGATTTTACATATCCATTATTAAGATGTTCTCCATTGAACACATAGCCCAATTGGTTGCAAGTGATTTTCGTTTTCCCAAGCATAACTTCAATATTGCGATGCGAATGCCCATATATCCAATAATCAATGCCCGAGTCTGCAATATAATCGGACAAATCGCAGGTGAATGCGCCATTTATTTGACTACCTTTAAATTCCTCGGCAACAGCAAGATTCGTTGGAACATGATGGGTTAGAACAATTTTTGTTTTCGCTTTGCTGTCTGCCACCGCCCGCTTGACAAACGCCACACACTTTTCATTTTCCGCATTGAACGCTTCTGCGGTCAGTCTATACTTTCCATTTCTAATACGATAAAAATCACTCACATTATGCTCGGTAATGTAAGCATCACAAGGATTTATATGTCCCCACAGGGTGGAAACCACAATGTCAACATCATTGAAGCACACAACGGCATTGTAGTAGAAATGTATGTTGGACATTATTTCACCACAAAATCCGTTTTCCAACTTTGAAATGTCGTAGTACTGATAAAATTCATGATTGCCCAAACATACAACCACTTCCTTGTAATTTGCAGAAACCCAACGCCAGAAAGGGTGACAACTAAATTCAGGGATGTCAAGATAGGCGGAATCACCCGCAATCAGCAATATTTCACCAGCAATATCCAAGGGATTTTCTTTAAGATATTGGGAATTCTCCTTAAATTCAAGGTGCAAATCGCTTACATATTGTATTTTCATTCCTCAAGCAAATAAATGGTTTTCAGCAAATTCAAGTAATTGTCAATCAGCACGGGATTCACCCCTATCGACTGGGCAAGAAGATTGGGATTCCTGGCGTGCAACTCGTTCATATCGTCAACAAATTTCAAAAAGGTATCGTAAATACTTCTGCATACAACAACAGAAGAATTCATTTTACCAGTAGCAAGCAGATTGAACACATCACGCCTATGTTTCCTTATGTCATCAGTATCAACGAGCAATCCCAAATCCTTATCATGTTTGAGATTCATGTAAGCACACATTTTCATGCATACAAGAGCATGTTCGTCGGCCATCCTAAGACCTTCTCGCACCTCGCTGTGCTGTACTACAAAACGATACAAATCGTCGTCCATGACAATAGCCGACAGGCAATATTGGCTATCCTCTACTTTCAACGGCTCTATTTTCAATGTTGAATCATCAAGCAGATCCGATTGGCGTGAAAGCAACTCAATCTGCCACGGATAGCCTTCTTGTTCCGGACGATTGAATCTATACAGTGCATAAACACTGTCGCCTACTGAATTCTCTCGTTTGCCTATTCTGTATCTACCCTGCCTGACAAATTGCCAAAACGCCTTTTGAAAATCGGAAGTAAGATTCTCTACAATTACTATTATATCGATGTCCTTGGTTATATGCCTTGTCCGCCCCGTATTAGCCAGACTTACATCGCAAGCGGTTCCGCCGATAACAACAAAGTTGTCGGCAAATTGCGACATCGCTTCCCTGAAAATATCAAATCCTGTTACCATAAGTCCATCATCATTGATTTTTTCTCTTTTTCTATTCTCGGATCGTCAGTGTCACCCATACTTAATGCCAACGACAATTTGTCAACGGTTTCTTTCTCGCTCCGAATCGGACGATAATTCCAAACCTCAATCCTGTATTTGCCCTCAATCGGATTAAGAAAACGAAATTCGGATTTGCACGAATTGAAGGCAGGGAAGTCAATGGCGTATGTGGTTGTTTCATCATCATTGAGCATTGTATATCGCGAAAGCGCGCTCACGCCCGCCAACAGCATATTGTGATTTTCGGGAAGTGCATCACAAAAACACACAGCCTTCACTGGATTGACAAGATAAGGCTGGGCCATTTCATACAATGATGCTCCAGACGCATTGAACCAAATCCTATTAAAGCGTAACGCATCTTTCTCAATTCTGCAAAGACTGAATTCCACCAAAACCTTCATGGCTCGCGTAATAGTTGTATATTGTAGCGGTGTACATTCGGCAATATCCTGCGCCGTAAACCCGTCAAGGCTTGACTTCTGCAAATGGAATAACAATAGGTATTGTGCCGACGAAGTCAGCGAAGCATGGCTTTTTGCATCTTTAGACACCGTATTTATGAGCAGTGACGGCCAAAAGACATATTTGTTGCTCACAATGAAATAGATGTTTTTTTCAAACAAACGCTCACGAAGATAATATGGCATGGTGTCGAACACAAACGACACGGGCATACCAAACTCGCGGCTCAAGCAGTCGGAAAAATAGCGCAGTTGCTTGGGTGTAAAATTCTGATCTACAGTTTGTTTTAACAACAACATAGGTTGCCCCTTATATATGGTTTTGGCGACTTCGAAGCACATCCACACATCGGGTGGTATGCCATTACGCCGCAACGATTCATTGGCGACCACCTCGGAAGGCAAAGGGTTATTGAACAATTTCACTTCCATATTTTCAATGTTTTTGCACTATTTTCAGTATGCATGAAAACGGTGCAAAAATAACACTTTTTTTCTTACCGTCATGAATTTATAAATAATTATCGGATAGGCAACCCGTAAACCGCATCTATAAGCCCATTAATTTTTAAATTGCATTACACCAACTCTCCGCTAAACGCCTTTTTGAGTATGCTTTGTCTCAGTGCCTCGGTCTTTTGCAAGGCTTCGGCAATGCGAGCCTCGGCAGCCTCGGCTTGTGACAGGCGCGTTTCTATTTCCTCCACTATGCGTTGCTGTTCGGAAAGCGAAGGAAGGGGAATTTCAAGCAAACGAACCTTCTGAATTCCAAATGCTGCTTGTGTAGTGGCCTTTTTCCCTTTTAACAATTGTTTCTCGATAATAACTGATCGAAACAAATTATACAAGAATTTTGAATTGACTCGATCTGTTGCTTTTATCAACACAACATTTGCTGACAATGCATAATCTTGTGGAAGAACGACATTAACAGGGTTCCCTATTGTTCCAATTTTTCCAATAATAAAATCACCTTCATTGATTGTGTACCTACTTTTATGTTCGATAAGAACACTTGAAGAAACTAATCGTGCGGTATTGAAGTTAATTGTATTTGTTTTGTAATCACAATCTTTAATACTGATAAAAGGGATTCCTTGTTTCTCAATTTTAGGGGTTCTATGACTTGGTTCCGGGTCTATTGCTTCTGCCACCTCTCCCAACTTTACCGTTTCCCATTTCCCATCATCATTGTTCAGCCAATGGTTTAGCACAGCCTGCCTGTATATTTTCAGTTGCTGCTGTGCGGTGCGCAGGTGCTCTGCGGCCTTGTCGAGTTCGGCGAAGAGGGATTCTATGCGGGAGACTATTTGGTGCTGGGTGGGGAGAGGGGGGAGAGGGATGAGTAATTCGTTTGCATTATTTATTGTTACTTGCGGTTGAGCAGATCCAGTCACTAGGTCTTTTTTACTTGCTGCTTGTAATGCATAATACAAAAATGATCTATCTATTTTTGAATCAACAAGTTTTATCACTAATGAATTATTTGTAATCCAACATTTTGGTGGCGATAAGTTAATTTTCCCACTATAAGCTCCACGACAGGATATAAGCACTTGTGATTCTTCATATAAATATGTATCGTTAAACCCAATAACGCCATTCGCTCCAAAGACAGGAAATCCTTCTGATTTCAGTCCTTTTGTTGGAAACCCTTTTCCATACACTATTTCACAAATTTCGCCTAATTTATATGTTGGGTAGGTGGGCATGGTTGAAAATCTATGAATTAAAAAATGGTAGAATTTGATTGGGGGTGGGTGGATATAGAGACGCACGTCCGTGCGTCTCTACAGGGTTGTGTGTCTCTACGGGACCGTCCTGTATTCTCGTATGTCCGTGTGTTCACATTTGTCCATACATCTCCATATATCCCTGTGTTCCCATAAACCAATGGTTTTATGTTTTCACCCATAGGGATTGTGTTTCCACAATAATGATTTGTGTGAATAAAGGCCGATAACCAGTCTGAATTATATGTTGAAAATAATGTCATCGTTACAATAATGTGTCATCATTCGGTTTCAATGGGTTTTCAATAATGTATTTCTCTATTTTTTCATATTCCTGCTGGTTGCGGACAATGTGGTCGTGATAATTCGATTGCCATAATGGGTTTTTGCGGTTGTATTTTTCCCCTATATTAACGGAATCAACCCAATCGTCGTACCGCGATACAACCGCCGATTTGTATTGTGCCACAAATGATGAAATGGATTTTGGCGAACGTTGTGCAATGCCGGTGGAGAATGGTGGTGTCGGTGATGACGGTAGAGACGCACGGCCGTGCGTCTCTACATCGGGGTCATGCATTTCCACGGTATTGTTTGTTCCGATGGTGTCGAGCGAATCAACGGTATCATCATTGTCCAAAATTAATAATGCGTGCAAATGATTGGGCATCAAACAAAACGCCCCCAATTGCAATTCGCGGCGAATTTCAAACGATTTCATAAATTCATCGTATGCAATTTGACCCAATTTTGAATATTGCATTTCACCATCTACAATGTTTCCAAACACACAAACACGATTTGCCGTTACTATGGTGATGTAATATATACCTCCATTGGCATAATTCCACCCGCGCAGTCGATTCGATTCAATTCTGTATTTATTTCTGAATCTCTCCATATTTCAACAAATTACATCATCAATTTTGTTTTCTTTCTAATAGGTGGGACACTGTTCCTCTTTTTCAAAACAATTACGCCACTAACACTTCATTCAACTCCTCAATTATCTTTTCCATCTCATTTCCAAACAGCTGATACATCTTGCCGCGGCCACCTTGGGCATCGAAGGGCGTGTAGTCCAAATCATCGAGGTCGAGGTGGTAACTGCTTACGATGTGGTCTTTTATCATGCGCAGCCATTCAATCTGCTCGGGCGTGAAGCGGTTACGGTTGCCGGTATGTTGGCGGAAGAGCCATGTGTTGAAATTCTTTTCTATCGTGCTATCAAAGGCAACCAGTTTCTGGTCGATGCCGCAAGCATGGCGAACCAACGAAACGAGAGCCGTAAGTTCGGCTTTTGGCTGCGCCGCTTTTACGTTCTCAATGGCGCAATAGGCATCCCAAACGTATGCAGGTGCCAGTAACGGCTTGTCCTGTTTCAGTTTTTCTAAAAGATCCTGCGCCATTTTCAGGGTCAGGTTGCGGCGGTTGTAGGGCTGATTGTAGAAAATGCTCAACGCCATAATCTCGTCTTTGTGCTGCTCAAGGTACTCCGAAAAGTCCTTAACCGTTTCCTTCGCCTTTTCGTGCGTGAAACTGTTGAACCCGCTTTTCAGCACCGTGTCGATGTTCACCGTATCAATCTTCTGGTCGTGAAGGCTGCGCACGGTGACAATGTATTCGTTCAGTTCGCCGTTGAAGGTGCTGCTGGCAACGTCGGCCAAGCGTTGTTGCGCTTTTTTCCGTATCTCTTCCTCTATGGCAGGGGTCATTTCGACTGGCGGAATCTTTCGCAATTCTTTTTGCGCTTCCTCATCAATCTTGTCGAGGTCGAATGCCGATAGAAGTTCAGCGCTCATTTGGCCCAACGATTTGCCTCGCGACAGGGTTTCAATCTTCTCTTTCTCTTTTTCGGTGACTTCCTTGTTCAACCGAATGAGGCGGTTTGCTAACGAAGTGAACAAATCTTCTTCATTCACTCCCATGGTGACGGCACCTAACAAATCCTTCAGCGGCACGGTCGGCTTGCGTTCGAGCGGTCGGCTGTCGGTCTTCTTGGTTTGCGTAACGCCCACGGCATCCACAATCACAAAATGGGTTTTCGATTTTGCCGTGCGGCTCACAAGTTGGAACGAATCATCATTTATGGTGCGTGTTCCGCGTCCCTTCATCTGTTCAAAATAGTTGGCACTACGCACATCACGCATGAACAGAAGCACTTCGAGCGGCTTCACGTCCGTACCCGTGGCAATCATGTCAACCGTCACGGCAATGCGCGGATAGTATTGGTTGCGAAAACGATTCAGCACCGACTTCGGGTCTTCGTCAATCTTGTAAGTCACTTTCTTGCAGAAGTCGTTGCTCTCGTTAAACTCTTCTCGCACAATCTTTATAATATCGTCGGCGTGGCTGTCAGTCTTGGCGAAAATCAAGGTCTTCGGCATCTCATATTGTCCGTTTTCATCGTAACGATTCGGGAAAATTTCTTCCATCAAAGCCTTGCGGAACTGCCGAATAACCGTGCGTATCTGGCTTGGGCTCACCACTGAGCGGTCAAGATCGGTTCGCCTGTATTCCGTATCCTCATCCACTTGTTGCCACCGCGTTTTGCGTGTGACCTTATCGCGATAATCGATATACCAACCGGCTTTGATAAGCCCCCCATTTTTCGATATTTCAGTTTCGATGGTATAAACATCGTAAGGCACATTCACGCCGTCGATAACGGATTGTTCGTATGTGTATTCACTAACAACATTTTCATTGAAGAAGCCGAAGGTTCGAGTGTCGGGGGTGGCGGTCAAGCCAATAAGGAAAGCATCGAAATAATCGAGGACCTGTTTCCAAAGGTTGTAAATGCTTCGATGGCATTCGTCAATCACCACAAAATCAAACTGTTCGATGGGAACTTTCGGCGTATATTCCACAGGCATGGGTTGATGTTCTCGCATCCTTTGCTGTAGCCATGATGATTCGTTTGGATTGGTTTCTTCGGCAGAATCGTCTAACTCTTCGCCTTTCAGGATGGAATAAAGTCGCTGTATGGTGGATATGCACACTTGGCTGTCGTTGGCAATGAAATTGGAAGAAAGCCGTTGCACATTGTAAAGTTCGGTGAATTTACGGTTGTCGTCGTTCGGACGGAAATTCATAAACTCTTGTTCGGCTTGTTCGCCCAAATTACGGGTATCAACAAGGAACAGGATGCGTTTTGCTTTGGCGAATTTCAACAGCCTATAAATAAAGGTGATGGCCGTGAAGGTTTTTCCTGCACCTGTAGCCATCTGTATCAATGCGCGAGGCCGGTTGTTCTTGAAAGATTCTTCGAGATTTACCACCGCCTTTATCTGTGCAGGGCGTAATCCTGTGGTGTCCAATTCAGGGAAATCTTGCAAACGGCTCCGCAAACTATGTCCATTACGAATCCACTCGGCAATGGTTTCGGGTTTATGGAAAGCAAACACAGTTCGGTAGCGGGGCTTCGGGTCGCTGTAGTCGGTGAAGTGGGTTAGCGTGCCAGTTGTTTCATAAACATAGACCAATGGCTCGTTGTTCAGATACTTCAATTTTGCATTGGCATAGCGTAGCGACTGTTCCTCGGCAACGGTGAGGTTGACACCTTCCTCTTCACGTTTGGCCTCAATGATGCCCACAGGTTTGCGGTTGACAAACAACACATAATCAGCAGGTCCTGCGTCTGTCTGATATTCCCGAACAGCAATACCGATGCCCGCCGAAAAATCAATTTTGCTTTTCGACTGGATTTTCCAACCTGCCAATTCAAGCAAGTTGTCGATTTTATCACGAGCGATTTGTTCGGGATTCTGATTTAGCATCTTTGGAATATTTCCGCAAAGATACAAAACTTTCGAACAAAAGCTTCTTTTTGCTCTCGGTTTTTTGGAATAGTATGTTGGGGGGCAAATATGGTGCAAAAAGAAAATCCCTGTCTTGAAAATCAACAAGATAGGGATTAATCAAGTTGCCCAACCAGGGTTCGAACCTGGACTTTACTGATCCAGAGTCAGTCGTGTTGCCAATTACACCATTGGGCAATCGAATCGGCTGCAAAAATACGCTTTTTTTAAATGCTGCAAATAAAAAGAGGAAAAATTTTTCTGATTTTTTTGGCCGTCAACGCTTCGTTGTGTATAATGCTCTCATTTTCAATATTTATTGAATCTTGGACCAAAGTTATACGACAGCATGAAGGTGATGAAAAACCGCTTGTTGCGCTCCGAATCCATGATGGAGACGCCCATGGGGAAACATTCCGCAATGATGTCAACGTCGATGGTCTGGACTCGGGTGCGCGACTTGGCAACGTCGAAGCTGAACCCCATGGAGGCGTTCACGCCTGGCGACACCTTGATTTGGTCGAAACCCTTGGTGAACGTTCCTCGTCCCAAGATGTTAAGGCCTTGCTCAAAAGTCCGCTCCTCAATCGTCTCCACATATTCGCCAGAAGGGGTGGGCTGATAGTCGACCACATAATAATAATAAGGTTTGAGTATGGCCAAAGATGCGCCAACGCTGTAGGTCCACCGCGTTTCGATACCGCCCCAATAGGGCTTGCCGTAGATGAGACGGTCCTCACCCCAGCCGAAACGGAGCACGTATGCATAGTTCAGCTTGCCGTAGATAAAAGGCTTGGTGTTGTATTGCGATATAGTTACGGCCTTGATTTCCTTGAGCGAGCGTAACGAAACAGCTTCTCCCTTCCAGTTGCGCGTGAGGTGGATACTCTTGATTTTGCCCGACTTGAAACCCAGTCCAAAGCCTTGGGAATGGATGGCGATTTTGAAGGCGTTTTGACGGGTGTAAATCAAGCGCTCCTCAATGGGTTTGTCACTTTCGCTTTGGATGTCGATGTTTTGTGCAGGCAACAAAAAAGCACACGCTCCAAAAAGCGTGAGCAAGAGGATGCGCATAATCGACTGTCTGAGGGCAATCATCGCTATGCCTCCCCAAACCTTGTTGTTAAAAGCGCGTTTCCCTGACGTACTTTGACGATTCGCCGTAGGCTGGACAGCTCTTGCTTGAACCGCATGAGGTCATGATAATGCCTGAAACAAAGGCGATTAACAGAGCGATGGCAAGTTTTCTCTTCATGGAAATGAATTTTGATTTGCAAAGAAACGGATTTTTTTCCGAAAAATTGCCATCTTTGCAGAAAAATTGTGGATATGGAAGTTAAGAAACCGAATATCGACGAAAGTTGGTACCAAGTGCTGCGGCCTCAATTTGAGGCACCGTATTTCGCCGACCTGAAATCCTTTCTGGTGAGCGAGAAACGGCAATATGCCGTCTATCCTCCCGGACCGCTGATTTTCAACGCTTTCAATCTGACGCCTTTCGACAAGGTGAAGGTGGTCATTTTGGGACAGGACCCCTACCACGGCCCGGGACAGGCGCATGGCCTTTCGTTTTCGGTACCTGATGGTGTGCCGTTCCCGCCTAGCTTGCAAAACATCTTCAAGGAGCTGCACGATGACCTCGGCGTACCCATGGCGCGCTCGGGTAATCTGGAGAAATGGGCTAGGGAAGGGGTGTTGTTACTCAACGCCTCACTGACGGTGCGTGCTGGTCAGGCGGCCTCGCACTCGCGTCACGGTTGGGAACAGTTCACCGACGCCGCCATCCGTGCTCTTTCGGAACAAAGGGAACATTTGGTTTTCATCCTCTGGGGCAACTACGCCATCGCCAAGCAGGCCTTGATTGACCCCTTCAAGCATTTGATTCTGAAATCTGTGCACCCATCACCCTTATCGGCCAGCCGTGGTTTCTTCGGCTGTCATCATTTCTCGCAAACGAATAATTATTTGATACAAAACGGTATAGAACCTATTGATTGGTCGTTGCCGTAATTAGGAGGTTCCCTAGCGGGAATGGAGGATGGTCTTGGTTTATGATGCGGCGGCAATAGGACCTCACAAATCATAGGCATCTCAAGCTGCCGCAGAATAGAATTTCGATGGTCTCCATTCCCGAAGGGAATCCCAATCTTAAATTTTGAATTTTAAATTTTGAATCTGAAATGAAACAGATCGTATTTGCCACCAACAATAAAAACAAGCTGCGCGAGATGCGCGAAATCATGGAAGGCCTCTATGAGGTCCTGAGCCTTGACGACATCGGCTGCCATGAGGAAATTATCGAAGATGCCGACACCATTGAAGGCAATGCCAAGATCAAGGCGGACTTTGTCACGAACAAGTTCCACGTAGACTGCTTCGCTGACGACACTGGCCTCGAGGTGGAGGCCCTGGGCGGTGCGCCTGGTGTGTATTCGGCGCGTTATGCTGGCGAACATTGCAGCTATCAGGACAATGTGGACAAGATGCTCGCTGCCATGAAAGGCCAGACCAACCGCAAGGCCGCTTTCCGCACCTGCATCGCATTGAACCTTGATGGTAAATCCTATTATTTCGAAGGTCGCTGCGACGGACAAATCACCGAAACGCAGCGCGGCACCGAGGGCTTCGGCTACGACCCCATCTTCCAGCCCGACGGCTACGACCAGACCTTCGCCGAGTTGGGCCACGAAGTGAAAAACGCCATCAGCCATAGGGGAAGGGCTACGCAGAAATTGATTGCGTTTTTGAAAAACATGTAGGATAGTAATTATAGGGCTGTCACACCGTGGCAGCCGCCAATGAATTAGGGCTGCCATAATATGACAGCCTTACAATTATGTCTATTTGTTCCGTCGGATTTCAAATCCGACGGAACTGAACTAGGGATTTGTAATCCCCTATCAAATCATTCCTTTCAGCATCTCCATAGCCTTAGGCAATCCATCGGCATTACGCCCACCAGCCACGCAGAGAGTCTTCTGTCCGCCGCCACCGCCTTGGATTTCTTTGGCCACCTCACGGATAAGCTTGGTGGCATCCAAGCCTTTGGCATCGGCATAGGCTTCGGGCAGCAACAGGCAGAGTGCGGGTTTGCCCTCGTTGACAGAACCTATAATGGCAATAGTGCTCTCGTTCATTTGCTTGAGCATCAGGGCGATGTTGCGCAGTTGTTCGCCAGTGACGTACAGTTTTTCGATGATGAGTCGGCAGCCCTCGTGCTCGGTGGCATTGGACAACAGCTTTTCTGCCGTGCTTTGGGCTTTCTCTTGCATCAGGTGTTCCACTTCTTTCTTCAAGGCGGAGTTCTGCTCGTTGAGCGAAGTGATGGCCTTCACCAAGTCAGGCGACTTGACGCACTCGCGTAAGCGACCAATGAGGTCGAGCTGCTCATCAAGGTATTGCTCAACAGCCTCGCCCGTGATGGCTTCAATACGGCGGATGCCTGCGGCAATGGCACCTTCACTCACAATCTTGAAGCAACCGATGTTACCCGTGGCGGAGGTGTGGCAGCCGCCGCAGAGCTCCATGGAGTAGTCCTTGTCGAAGACCACCACGCGCACCTTGTCACCGTATTTCTCGCCAAACAAAGCCGTGGCACCCATGGCCTTAGCCTCGTCTATCGGGATCTCGGCGTAGGTAACATTCGGGATATTCTCGCGAATCTTCTGGTTGACGATTTTTTCCACTTGGCGGATTTCTTCAGGTGTCATCTTTGCGAAGTGGCTGAAGTCAAAGCGCAGGCGTTGGTCATCGACCAATGAACCCTTTTGCTCCACATGGCTGCCCAATACCTGTCTCAAGGCAGAATGCATCAGGTGAGTCGCACTATGATTGTTGGCGATGCGCTGACGACGGGCCGTGTCGATGGCGGCAGTGAAAGCCACCTCAGGATTCTGCGGCAGCTGCTCGGTGATGTGGATGACGAGGTTGTTCTCCTTCACCGTGTTCAATATCTTGATGGTCTCGTTTTCGGAGGTCAAAGTGCCGGTGTCGCCCACCTCACCGCCCATCTCGGCATAGAATGGGGTCTTGTCGAGGACGATTTCAAAGTGGGTCTTTTTCTTGGCCACCACCTCGCGGAAACGCAGGATGTGGCTTTCACAGCTCATGTCGGTGTAGCCGACGAAAACAGTAGGCTCTTCGCTCTCGTTCACCACCACCCAGTCGCCATTGGCTTTCTCGGCGGCTTTGCGGGAACGGTTTTTCTGCTCTTCAAGGTTGGTCTTGAAGCCTTCCATGTCGACGTTGATGCCTTTTTCGGTAGCCATCAGTTGGGTGAGGTCGATGGGGAAGCCGAAGGTGTCGAACAGCTCGAAAGCGAAGTTGCCATCGATGTCCTGACTGGGATGCTGCTCCACATAACCCTCGAAACGCTTGATGCCTTGCGCCAAGGTGCGCAGGAACGAGGCTTCCTCCTCGCGGATGACCTTGCCGACCAACTCCTCTTGTGCCTTCATCTCGGGGAAGTTATGCTCCATCTGCTGCACGAGGATAGGCAACAACTTGTAGACGAACGGCTCCTCGAAGCCGAGGAAGGTGAAGCCATAGCGCACAGCACGACGCAATACGCGACGGATGACATAGCCGGCACCGTTGTTCGACGGCAGCTGCCCGTCGGCGATGGCGAAGCTCACGGCACGCAGGTGGTCGGCGACGACGCGCATGGCGACATCGGTCTTCTCGGCCTTGCCGTATTCGATGCCCGACATCTTGGCGATGGCTTGAATGATGGGCTGGAACACGTCGGTGTCGTAGTTCGAGGTCTTGCTTTGCAGAACGCGCACAAGGCGTTCAAAGCCCATGCCCGTGTCAACATGCTTGGCAGGAAGCTCCACCAGCTGGCCATTAGCCATACGGTTGTATTGCATGAACACAAGGTTCCAGATTTCAATTACTTGCGGGTCGTCTTTGTTGACGAGGTCGCGGCCAGGGATTTGCTTTCTTGCCGCCTCGTCGCGCAGGTCGATGTGGATTTCGGAGCAAGGACCGCAAGGACCCGTCTCGCCCATCTCCCAGAAGTTGTCCTTCTTGTTGCCGTAGATGATGCGGTCTTCGTTGACGTGTTCCTTCCAGTAGTTGTAAGCTTCCATATCGGCGGGTTGACCATCCTTCTCGTCGCCGCCGAAGACAGTGACATACAGCTTGTCCTTGTCGATTTTCACCACCTTGGTGAGGTACTCCCATGCGTAGGCGATAGCTTCCTTCTTGAAATAGTCGCCAAACGACCAGTTGCCCAGCATCTCAAACATAGTGTGGTGGTAGGTGTCGTGCCCCACTTCCTCCAGGTCGTTGTGCTTGCCCGACACACGAAGGCATTTCTGCGTGTCGGCGGCACGGTTCCACTTGGCGGGCTGGTTGCCCAAGAAGATGTCCTTGAACTGGTTCATGCCGGCGTTGGTGAACATCAAAGTCGGGTCGTTCTTCACTACTATGGGTGCCGACGGCACGATGGCGTGTTGCTTGGAACGGAAAAAGTCCAAGAAACTATTTCTGATTTCGTAAGCGTTCATTTTCAATGGATTATGTGTTATTGCTTCAAAAAATACTTCAATATAGCGTGCAAATTTACGTTAATTATTCTATTTTTGCGCAATAGTTTTTGATTTAGGGCGTTATTTATGGCTGAATCAGATGGATAAATGGCAAAGCAAACGCGTTACATATTCAATCAATTGACCCAAAATTTCGAGGTGCTTGAGACCCCCAAATCGAGGAAGGTACTGCGCTTTTTCTTGGTTTTGCTGGCCTTGTTGGGTGTCGCATTCTTGTTTGCCGTGTTGCTGTTCACCTTCTTCAAGTCACCGAAGGAAAAAAGCCAAGCGCGCGAGTTGGAGTACATGAAGTTGCAATACGAGATTCTGAACGACCGTCTCGACAACATAGAGATTCTGCTTACCGACATGGAACAGCGCGATAATGATCTCTACCGTGTCATGTTCGAGGCCGACCCCATCCCTCGCTCGGTGCGCCATTCTGGTTTTTCTGATGCCGACCGTTATGCTGGACTTTATGGCTATATGAACTCAAACCAGGTGTTGAATGCCGCCCGCAAACTTGATGTCATCTCAAGCCAGATGTATCATCAATCAGTGTCGTACGATACCTTGTTTGCTCTGGCGCGCAACAAGTCAGACATGCTGGCGCACATTCCCGCCATTTTCCCCTTAAAGGAGACGGAAATCAAGTACATCTCCTCATATTTCGGCTATCGCCCTGACCCCATCTACAAGATAGAGAAACTTCACACCGGCATCGACTTCTCGGCGCAAATGGGCACTGAGGCCTATGCCACTGGCGATGGTGTTGTCAGCAACATTGAGAAAGGCCATTGGGGCTATGGCAATATGGTCACCATCGATCACGGCTATGGCTACAAGACCCGTTATGCCCACCTGAAGAAAGCGGCGGTGCGCAAGGGACAGCAGGTGAAACGTGGACAGTTGATCGGTTTCATAGGCAACACGGGCAAGACCACGGGTGTCCACTTGCACTACGAGGTGCTGAAAAATAACAAGCCTATCAACCCCATTAATTTCTTCTACAAAGATCTCACCCCTGACGAATACGAGCAAATCCTTGAACAATCAACCCTCCCGACCCAAACAATGGATTAGGTATGAAGTATGAGGTTTTGAAGTAGGGACGCACGGCGTGCGTCCGTTGAGGTAGGATTTGTAGGGTTGTCACACCGTGGCAGCCGAAACATAAAAAAGATGAATTAGAAATATTGAAATCCACAATATGGAATCCCCTAGCAAATACTACTACAGCATCGGCGAAGTGGCCGCGATGTTCAATGTGAACACCTCGATGATCCGTTATTGGGAAAAGGAATTCGATGTGCTGCGTCCGCGCAAGAACAAGAAAGGCAATCGCCTCTTCACCGAGCGTGACGTTCGTTACGTGCATGTCATCTACCAGCTGCTCAAGGTGAAAGGCTACACCTTAGCTGGTGCAAAAGCCGCCCTCAAGGACAGGTTCAGCGACTACGAGGAACGTATCATCATGCTGGAAACTTTGGACAAAACCCGCAATTTCCTTATCGATTTGGATAAGGCTTTGGCGGAAAAACAGAAAAAGGCTTGATTAATCTTCCAATAGATTCCTCGCTTTCAAATAAACCCTCCATTTCTCCAGCACCTGCGTCATGTCGTCGGGCAGCTCGGAGGTGAACATCATCTGCTTGCCAGTCGTCGGATGCACAAAGCCTAGTTCCTTGGCATGCAAGGCGTGGCGCGGCATGATTTTGAAGCAGTTGTCGATGAATTGCTTGTATTTCGAGAAGGTGGTGCCTTTCAGGATGACGTCGCCGCCATACATGGCATCGTTGAACAAAGGATGCCCGATGTATTGCGAATGGGCACGAATCTGGTGGGTGCGGCCCGTCTCCAAGCGGTATTCGTTGAGCGTCACATAACCGAAACGTTCCAGCACCTTCCAATGTGTGATGGCATCCTTGCCGTATTCCCCGTTGGGATAGACGGTCATCTTGCGGCGGTCATTGACACTGCGCCCGATGTTGCCCACAATGGTGCCTTCGTCTTCATCAAAATCGCCCCACACCAAGGCGTAGTAACGACGATGGATGCTGTGCACAAAGAATTGATGCGCCAACACGGCCTGCGCGGCTTCGTTCTTGGCCACAATCATCAAGCCCGTGGTGTCCTTGTCGATACGGTGGACGAGGTAACCAAAGCGGTTTTCGATATTTTGGTGGGTCTGCTCAAAGTAATAGGCCAAGCCGTGCAGCAAGGTCCCGTCGAAATTGCCGTGGCCGGGATGCACCACCAAGCCCGCCTGCTTGTTGATGACGATGACATCGTCGTCTTCATAAACGATATTCAGCGGGATAGGTTCGGGTTTAATGTCGGTCTCGCGTGGCGGATAGGTGAACACAATGGAAATCACATCGTTGGGCTTCACCTTATAGTTCTGCTTGACGGCTTTCTCGTTGACCAAGATGTTGCCCGCCTTGGCCGCGTTTTGCACACGGTTGCGCGAGATGTTGGAAAGATGGTTGGTGAGGTAGGTGTCGATGCGCTCAGGCTGCTGCCCGGGGTCGACTGTCATGCGTATGTGCTCGTAAAGTTCACTGCCTTCTTCGATTTCAGAAAGCATGTCATCCTTGTTTTCCAAGGTTTCGTTGAGGTCGTCGTTCATTTCTCGATGATGAATTTCTGGGTGATGACTTGACCCTCGGCGGTGACGATGCGGATGAAATACATGCCGTTGTTGAGGTCGCTGACAGAAATCGTCGGCTGATAAACGCCTTCATATATCATGCGTCCAGTGAGATCGTAAAGGCTCATCTGGCCACTTTCGAAGTTGCCTTCAAGATGCAACACGTCGCTAGCGGGGTTGGGGTAAATAGCAAAGGTCCCTGAGCCTGTCGAAGGGCCGTTTTCTTCCACGCCGATGTAATAGGACGGTCCCACCACGGGACGAATCATCAGCGAACCAGGCTTGTTGCTGGGTTGCCACGAGCCGTTGGTGTTGACGAAGATGTATTGGCTGTTGTCAGTGGTGGCATCCTTGCCAATGTTGATGAGGCCGCTATTGGTTTGCTCGATGCCAATGTAGAAGGTGTTGGCGGTAGTCACGGTCTTGTCAAATTTGTAGTAGCTAAAGCGATAAGGCTGCTCTTCCCAATGGGGACGTTGGCCCTGCATACGGTAAATCTCGTCGCCAGGCTTGCCGTTTTCATCTTTCCATATCACGATGTCGAAATACTTGTCATTGGCATCTTTGAGGGTGTGGTTGAAAAGCAGCTGCACGCCTTGGATGGTGTCGTAGTCGGCGATGTCGAACCTGACGGCGAACTTGCCTCCTGCATTGCTGACGCCATAGCCCAGTTCAGGAATGCCGTCATCGTAGGCGTAGTAATTATACATGCCCATGCGGTAAATCATCGAATCGACCAAGGGCGGGTTGGCGGTGGAGTCGTAGAGGTAATGGCTGATTTGATAGGAGACCGAGTCGAACCACATGTTCAGTGTAAACAACTCGCCGACATAAGGGCAAGCTGGTGATTCGCCATATTCGGGGCATTGCAGGTAACCATTGGTTTTGTAGGGCTGTATGGTGACAGGATCCAAAACGCGGGTGTAATGCTGCCCGCCACCGATTTTCTGTACCGTGTAATAATAGTTGACTTCATGGTCCACACCGTCGAGGTTGGCGATGTCGAGACTCAGACTTTCACTAATGGAAGAGTTCGGGTTGGCGCGGTACTGGCGGTAGGGGATGGATTGGTAGCGGTTGAAGAACGAGGGGCGTTGTCCCGAGAAAGTCAGCATGGGGTAGTCGGTGTCGTCAAATGTGCGGTTGATGTTCAGGTAGACGAAGTCGATGTTCCAGTTGTCCTCGTTGCTGCGCTCAGTCGGCAGCGAGGAGTTGACGATACTGGCGTAGTTGTAGAAGCGGATATAGAAGCAGTCCTTGAAGAACTTCTGGTCGACGATGGGAATCATCACCTGCTTGAAGGTCTGGCCTCCATTCTCTTCCATAAATTCCTCAAGTACTTGTCCCGCTGCACTCCACATGTGATACCAAGTGGTGTCGGCCACAGTGATGAATACCGAGTCACAGGGCACGGAGATGTAGCCTGCTGTGTTGGCTGGCAGGGTGTCGGTGACAAGAGTGTAGAGACCGGCTTGGCAGCCTACAGAAGCCCAAACCGTGTCGCCAGGAAACAGCGTATCGACATGCATCTCGGCACAGATATCGGCAATGCTATAGTTTTGATAGTCAAGGAAAAGAAACTCTTGTCGTTCGGTGGTGGTGCCGAATTGCAGCACAAGGGAGTCCTGCTCTTCAGGAGCATGGCCGTTGCCTTGAGGTTGATAGTAGAAACTCAGGTACACCGAATCGGCAGGGGTGAGGGCACGTGGCTCTGGCTCCATGATGGAGTCGAGGCGGATGCGAACAGAGGTGAGGTATTCTGCCACAAAGGGGTTGCTGATGGCGTAGTCATACACGCGGCCGTTGGCATCGAGCACGTCGAAGGTGGCGGCGTTGCGGTTGGGCGGACACAGCGGAAAACCGTCGTTCACCAGCACGTTGTTGTCGGTCCATTTCGTCGAGTCGGGATAGAGCGTGCTTTGGCTGAAGTCGTCGAAGAAGGGGAGGAACCGCGCTTCCGCAACGCCTCTTTGCACGGGGGCAGGCTCTGCCGTGGCCCTGAAATAGGTCTGTATTTCTTGCGCAGTGGCATGGCTGGCAAAAAAGCCGAATGCCAGAGTCAGAACGATAAACTTAGAAATCGTCTTCATATTCATAGTCGGTGGTTTCTATGGTTTCTGTAATAGTATCAATTTCGATGGGTTTTGGCCTGTTGACCAAAGAGTCCTCGTGAAGCAGCAGCTGCATTTCCTCCTTAAAGTTCATGGTCCTGTTGGAATGGTACCACACGTTGACGGTCGTGCCGGCGTTGACGGAACCCGAGCTGGGACCTGGAGTCATTCGCCTGACGCACATGTATTGCAGGCTGTCGTTGTCTTCAAAGACTTCGTCGCCAAGGTTCAAACCCGCAAGGTTGAGCAGTCGTTTTGTTTCGGAGGCGGGTCTGCCAATTAGATTGGGCACCTTGATTCTTTCCTTGTCTTGTCCGATGCCGACCTTCAGCACGATTTTGCTGCCTTTTACCAACTCGGTGCCTTCCATGATGGGCGCACCATTATAATATTGGTCGATGACATTGTTTTTGTAGGAATAGCTTTGGTAGTCAAGGCGTTCTACATCCAATCCGCTTGATTCAAGCCTGCCGATGGCCTCACGCAACGAGAGGTTTTTCAGGTTGGGCATGGTGGTCTTTTCGGGATTCACGGCCACGATGATGGCATACACGTTTCTGCCTTTCTTGATTTTTGAGCCAGGCAAGGGGTCTTGTTGATAAATGGAACCAGGCTGCTGTCCCTTCGGATAGACACTGTCGATGAGGATGAAATGGAAGTCTTTCGAGTAGTCGTGTTCCACCTGATTGTAGTCCTGACCAATGAAATCTGGCATGGTATAGACCTTATCGTGGCGAGTGTATTTGTCTAACAACCTGAAAGTTAACCATAGCAAAACACCGCAAAGTGCAAAGATGATAAGCAGGTTGAGGTAAAATTTCTTTTTCTTGAGGAAGTACAGGCGTCCCATATTTTCGTATTTTAGCCGTGAATTTACAACTCAATTTTGAGTGTTTTTATTGTTATGCTAATTAAACCGACAAAATTACAAAAAATATGAAAAACGTGGCAATTATTTGTGGTGGAGATTCGGGAGAGTTCGAAATTTCCATCAAAAGTGCTCAAGTGGTGAAGCAGAACCTGAATCGGGAACTGTATAATTCGAAGATAATTGTAGTATCGAAAAAAGGTTGGTACGGCCTCTTGAAAGACGGCACCCGCGTGGAGGTGGACAAGAATGATTTTTCCATTTCGGTTGGTGGACACAAGACGAAATTCGATGTGGCTTTCAACGCGGTGCATGGCGAGCCAGGTGAGAACGGCCCCCTTTCGGGTTATCTGGAATTGTTGGGCATCCCTTGCACTTCTTCGCCTTTGACCACTTGCGCCCTCACGTTCCATAAGGACTTCTGCAAGCGTCTGGTGGCCTCATACGGTGTCAGAGTGGCTCCGTCGGTGCTAATTAACGAGGGAGATCAATATGATGCCGATGAAATTATCAAGCAACTGGGGCTGCCTTTGTTTGTGAAGCCGACTTGCAATGGCTCCAGCGTGGGTGTGACCAAGGTGAAAACGGCTGAGGATCTTGCCCCTGCTATTTATACTGCGAGGGCGGCTGGCCGACAGGTGATGTGCGAGAAGTTCGTCGACGGTCGCGAGTTTGGCTGCGGTGCCATGGAGTATAAAGGCAAGATGATGGTTTTCCCGCTTACCGAAATTTGCAGCAAAAACGAGTTCTTCGACTATGAGGCCAAATACACCGCTGGCAAGTGCGATGAGGTGACACCCGCCCAAGTGGACGAAGCCATCGAAATCGAAATCAAGGGAACGACGGCGATGCTGTATGAGAAGCTGGAATGCAAGGGCTTCGTTCGCATGGACTACATCGTCAGCGACGAAGGCGTGTTCTTCATCGAGGCGAACATCGTCCCAGGCATGTCGGAAGCCAGCATTATCCCCGCGCAGGCTCGTTGTTTCGGCCTGTCGCTGGAACAACTGTTCGGAATGGCGATAGAAAATGTATTATAATTCGGAATTATAAATGCTGAATGCGGAATAGCGCAAAGCGACGCTGGGCTTTGCTCCTATTCCGCATTCCTAATTCCGCATTCCGCATTACACAGTAAGGATGTCCTTTGACTTCAGCTCGGTGAGGTCGTCGATTTTTTTGATGTATTTGTCTGTGAGCTTTTGAATCTCCTCTTGCAGGAGTTTCGACTCGTCTTCCGAAATCACATCTTTCTCCAATTTCTTGGCGTCGTCGTTGGCGTTGCGGCGGATGCCACGTATGCCGACCTTGGCTTCCTCGGCGGCGTTCTTGGTGCGTTTCACCAATTCTTTACGGCGTTCCTCGGTCAAGGTGGGCACTGCGATACGCAAGATCTCACCATTGTTGATGGGGTTAAAGCCTAAGTTAGCGTTCAAGATGGCCTTGGCGATGTTGCCGAGGGCGCTCTTGTCGAAGGGTTGCACCACAATCATGCGGGCGTCGGTGCAGCCGATGTTGGCGGTCTGCTCGATGGGCACCGTAGTACCATAATATTCAACCATAACGCCGTTCAGCATAGCCGGACTAGCCTTGCCTGCTCTAATGCCCTGAAATTCATGCTCCAAGTGCTTGATGGTGTTGTCCATGCTTTCAGTGGCCTCGTCTAATACAAATTGGGAATCGTCTGTCATTGCTTTAAAATTTGAAGGCAAAAATAGGTTTTTTTTCGTTTCGGAAGCAGTTCTGTGTGATTTTTTTGTCCTTTACCATTCAAGGCTGAAAACCAACGAGACGTTTGAGATGTTGTCTTGCCTGTCTTCGTAATAACCGGATCCCATCCCCATCAAGTTCATGTGATAGTGTGTGACGGTGACATTGTGGTAATAAGTATATGTCGTCATCAAGTTGAAGGCAATGCGGCTTTTTGTGGCGAAGCGGATGCCAACGCCCACGTCACCATAAGGTCCCCAGTTTTTCTGGGCGTGATAGCCACCAGCCCTGACTCTTACTACAGGACTTACAATTTTGGTTGGCAAAATCACATAGCGAAACGAACCGTAAAATGGTATGAGTTTAGGAGTGTTGAAGATGCCGATTTCATATCCGACACCAAGACCGGCGAAGAACTTGTCATTGAAATGATAGCCGTGCGTTGTTGATATCTTGTAAAGATAGCCATCGACTCCATATTGAGTCCAAACGCCACCAAGGCCTGTTTCCAAAAATCCTGTGTATCCGCTCGGGACGCGAATTGATGTTTCTTTGTTTTCTTGTGCAAATGCCGTAAAGGTCATTAACAAGATGGCAAGAGCCAGAATTGTCTTTTTCATAACAAATTTAATTTATAGTTAACGCGAGTTCGATATAAGTAATCAAAAGAGAGTCAGTTGATTATCGTGGAGGTGTTCAA
>LXOW01423567.1_pt1 | contig 30202 bp, 28 predicted proteins | sample 1368591 | NCBI WGS metagenome assembly LXOW01 (sample SAMN04884650, study PRJNA319009) | bovine gut metagenome | isolation source: Cow rumen | host: Bos taurus | place: Italy: Legnaro (PD) | collected 2014-07-09
GCAATGAACACGAGCTCGACGGCGGATATCGCCTTCCTGCTCCTGTGCTACTTCCTGATGACGACGACCATGGGTTCGCAGACCGGTCTTTCCCGGCGTCTGCCGCCTATGCCCGACAAGGATCAGAAAGTGGAGGACCAGAAGGTCAACCGCCGCAACATCATCGTGGTGAAGATCAACTCGTCCGACAGGCTTCTTGCCGGTAGTGAGCCCATAGATGTCAGCCAGCTCAAGGATAAAATCAAGGAATTCCTGACCAATCCCGCCGACAACCCCAACCTCCCCGAAAAGGAACTGCAGGAAATCGACGGAATCGGGATGTGGCCCGTCTCCAAGGGAGTCATCTCCCTCCAGAACGACCGCGGTACCAGTTATCAGGCGTACATTGCCGTACAGAACGAACTGGTGAAGGCGGTGAACGAACTCCGTGACGACTGCTCCAAGCAGAAGTTCGGCAAGAAGTTCGCGCTCCTGGACGAAGACCAGCAGGCCGCAGTCAAGAAGGCGGTTCCCCAGAACATTTCCGAGGCTGAGCCCAAGGATGTCGGCAAAAAAAGATAACAGGAGGATAAGTTATGTCTAAATTCGGAGGAAGCAACAACAAGAAAGAGGTGCCGGCGATGACCAGCAGCTCGCTTTCCGATATCGTCTTCATGCTCCTGTTCTTCTTTATGGTAACCACGCAGATGCGCGAGACCGAGAACAAGGTCGTCGTGAAGATTCCCGAAGCGTCGGAAGTGGTGAAACTCGAAAGAAAGGACCTCAACTCGTACATCAACATCGGAACGCCGATCCGCTCGCTTCAGGCGCAGTACGGTACCGATGCCCGTATCCAGTTGAACGACTCTTTCAAGACCACCGACGACATCCGCGACTTCATCGCCGCGGAACGGGAGTCCAAGAGCGAAGCCGACCGCCAGTTCATGACGGTCAGCATCCGTGCGGACCAGGATGTCAGCTGTCTCTTATACATATCTGACGCTGCCGACGAGCGNNCCGCCAGTTCATGACGGTCAGCATCCGTGCGGACCAGGATGTCAGAATGGGTATCATTACGGATGTCAAGCAGGAGTTGCGTCGCTGCTCCGCGCTTAAGATCATGTATTCGGCAAGGAAGGGCGGCGAATAATCCGCCCGGACAAAGTAAACGAGCAGCCCCCGTTACGAGGGCTGCTTTTTAGAAACAAGGCAAACAATGCGCAGCAAAGTCAAGGACCTGCTGGGAATGGAAGCAGGCAGAGAGGTCCTCGCCAAAGGATGGGTAAGGACGAAACGGCCGAGCAAGGAAGTGGCGTTCATCGCCCTGAACGACGGCTCGACCATCAGGAATATTCAGGTCGTCGTGGACCGGAACGGGGAACTGGGGGCATTGCTCCCGAAGATATCGACGGGAACCTGCATCGCGGTCCGCGGAACCCTCGTGGAATCCGTGGGTAGCGGACAGGCGGTCGAGATCAAGGCCTCCGGAATTGAGATTTACGGAGAATGCGACCCTGTACGCTATCCCCTGCAGAAGAAGGACACCTCGCTGGAATACCTGCGTACGGTTGCGCACCTCCGCCCGAGGACCAATACCTTCGGGGCGGTGTACCGGCTCCGCAGCCAGATGGCCTTCGCCATCCACGAGTATTTCCATTCCAAGGGCTTCGTCTATCTGAACACCCCGCTCATCACCGCCTCCGACGCGGAGGGCGCCGGGCAGATGTTCCAGGTAACGACGCTGGACCTCTGCAATGTCCCGAAAGACAAGAAAGGCGGCCCTGACTACAGCAAGGACTTCTTCGGACGGCAGACCAGCCTCACCGTCAGCGGACAACTCGAAGGGGAACTCGGCGCCACGGCGCTCGGGGAGATCTACACCTTCGGTCCCACTTTCCGTGCTGAGAACTCCAACACCCCGCGCCACCTGGCGGAATTCTGGATGATCGAGCCGGAGATGGCCTTCTACGACATCAAGGACAATATGGACCTCGCCGAGGACTTCATCAAGAGCCTGGTGCGCTATGCTTTGGAGAATTGCCGCGAGGACATCGATTTCCTCTGCCAGCGCTACGACAACAGCCTCGTCGAACGCCTGGAAAGCGTCATCCACACGGACTTTGTGCGCCTGGGTTACACCGAGGGTATCGAGATCCTGAAAGCGGCCGTCGCCGCGGGACATCAGTTCGAATACCCGGTGGAATGGGGTATCGACCTCCAGAGCGAGCACGAGCGCTACCTGGTGGAACAGCACTTCGGCAAGCCGGTCATCCTGACCGATTATCCCAAGGACATCAAGGCCTTCTATATGAAGCAGAACGAGGACGGGAAGACCGTCCGCGCCATGGATATCCTCTTCCCGAAAATCGGCGAAATCATCGGGGGTTCGGAACGCGAAGCGGACCTGGCGAAACTGGAAAAGCGCATCGACGAGTTGAAGATGAGCCGGCGCGGCCTGGAATGGTATCTGGATACGCGGCGTTTCGGCAGTTGCCCGCACAGCGGTTTCGGCCTGGGCTTCGAGCGCCTGCTGCTCTTCGTCACCGGTATGCAGAACATCCGGGACGTCATCCCCTTCCCGCGTACGCCTAAAAATGCAGAATTTTAAGGGCACTACAGAATAGTTTAACACTATGCTAGTAATAGGAATAGCAGGGGGCTCCGGCTCCGGAAAGACGACCGTCGTGCGGAACATCATCTCCCGCCTGAAGGAGAAGGTGGTCGTCATCCCGCAAGATTCGTACTACAAGGATTCCTCCAATCTGACGGAGGAGGAAAAGCGCCACCACAACTTCGATCACCCCGAAGCCATCGACTGGGACCTGCTCTGCGAACAGATCCGCCAGTTGAAAGAGGGCAAGGCTGTCGAGCAGCCGGTCTATTCCTACATCACCTGCAGCCGGTCCAAGACGGAAACCGTGCACGTGGAGCCGGAAGAAATCATCATCGTCGAGGGCATCCTGATTTTCACCTGCCGGCAACTGCTGGAACAGATGGACATCAAGATTTTCGTCGATGCCGACGACGACGACCGCCTGATGCGCATCATCACCCGCGACTGCCTGGAGCGGGGCAAGGACATCGCCTGGGTGATCGAGCGCTATACGCAGACCGTCAAGCCGATGTACCTCCAGTTCATCGAACCGGCCAAGCGCTACGCAGACGTCATCATCCCCGAAGGCGGAGAGAACCGGGTAGCCATCCGGATGATTACCGCCACGATTGAAAAGGAAGCCAAGAAACTGAAGTGATCAGCAAAGGAGACAGGGCCGGATTATATACTACCGTAATCGTTCACCTTGCGGTCCTGGTCATCCTGCTCGCTTTCCAACTGGGGGGCGCCGTCGAATCCGAGCACAGTTTCGTGCTGGATTTCAGCAAACAGGAAGAAGTAGAGCGTTTGCTGCAACAGGCGGAACAGGCCAAGCAGGAGGCGGAAATGAAAGCCGCCATCGCGCAGAAACTCGAACAGCAACTGGCGGGGGCCCCTGCGCCCCGCAACATCGCCGTGGACCGCGGGCAACTCAAGGACGACCGCGGCACCGATGCGGACCAACTCTACAAAGACGCCGAAAAACTGGCACGGGAACTCGGGGCCGGCTATACCCTGCCGGATGAAGACGAGGTTACCCTGCCCGGAAAGAAGGAGAAAGAGAAGAAGGACGAGGCGGCAAAGCCTTACAGCGGTCCCTCGGTCGTTTCCTGGTTCCTGGAAGGACGCAAGGCTTCCCGTCTGCCCATCCCCGCCTACCGCTGTATGGGCGGCGGCGAGGTCACGGTACTCATCAAGGTGGATCCGCAGGGAAACGTCATTGACGCGCGCATCGAAGAGGCCTCTTCCACGAAAGATTCCTGCCTCCGGAATTTCGCCATCCGGGCCGCGCGTATGTCCAAATTTTCCGCATCACCCTCCGCACCTGCACGGCAGGAAGGCAATATCGTCTATCAGTTCATCGCGCAGTGAAAGGTGTCGTCGATGTCCAGCCAGATATGGTAGAACGCTTCGTCGCCGAGTTTTGAGTAGCGTCCCACCAGTGCTCGGATCTGCGTAAGCATATAACTGCAGGAGCGCTGCCACTCCCCTTCTTCGGGGACGAGACCGTCCCGGGTGCGGGCAAAGTCGAGGAAGCGCCAGTCCAGCCCTGCGCGGTCCAGATAGCGGTTCAACACCGCAAAATCATCGATGGCCAGCAATTCCGCCTTGTGCGCGTCAAAGAAGGCAGATGCAAAGCGCATCGTCGTCGCCTTCCGCGTGCAAGCCGTATAGAATGCGGTCACGCGCGTAGTATCCATCGGCACGAAGACATCGGGGAGGATGCCGCCGCGCTCCGCCTTGACACTGTCCGCATCCACCATCTCGCCGTCCTTGTAGCGGTTGTACAGGTCATCGGCATAACTGGAATAGGGTTTCTGGATGCAGCGGCCCGACGGCGTGTGGAAACGCGCAACGGTCAGGCGGAGCCCTGAACCGTCGGTGAAATAGACCGGCTCCTGGACGAGTCCCTTCCCGAAACTGCGGCGGCCATAAACCGTGGCGCGCCCGTTGTCCTGCAAGGCCCCGGCAAAAATCTCGCTCGACGATGCGGAATACTCATTCATCAGCAAGGACACGCCCAGGTCCTTGAAAGCACCTTTTCCGCTGGCCATATAATCCTGGCGGGGATAGTGGCGACCCTCCATATAGACAATCGTCTTTCCTTTCTCCAGGAAGAGGTCCGCCATCACCAGCGCCTGGTCCATAAAACCGCCGGTGTTGTCCCGCAGATCCACGATCACGCGGCGCATACCCTCCTTTTTCAGCCGGGTCAGCGCCGTGATGAACTCGCGCCCGGTATCGCGCGAGAACTTGGAAACGCGCACGTACGCCACCGTATCCGAGACCATAAACGCCGCATCCACGGAGTGGACGGGAATCTTCCCGCGGGTAATCTCAAAAGGAATCCGCTCACGCTCGCGCCGGACCGTCACCGTCACTTTCGTGCCAGCGGGACCGCGCATCAGGCGCACCATACTGTCCTGCGGGCACTTCACGCCGGCAATCACCTTGTCATCCACCTGCAGGATACGGTCACCGGGCTGAAGACCGATTTTCTCCGACGGACCGCCGGGTATCACCTCGATGATGATCGCTGTATCGGCGGGCACGTTGAACTGGATGCCGATGCCTTCGAAATTGCCGGACAGATCACCGTCCGCCGCTTCCAGTTGCTGGGGCAACATATAGATGGAATGCGGATCGAGCGACGCCAGCACGGCGTTCAACGCCACATCCGTCAATTGCCCGTAATTCAGCGTATCCACATAGCGCGCGTCGATGGTAGAAAGCGCAAGATTTAGTTTCTGCCAGGCGGCGGCATCAGCGGCAAGACGACGGTTTTGCGCCGTCTTCTGCACCAGCGTTGCGCCAAGCACGCCAATCACTACGCCCAACAGCGCAGCAAGAAGAGTCGTCCGTTTCATTTCAACCTACCTGTTCTACTTCGATACCCGCACGTCGCAGCAGATCGATGCCGTCGGTAATGCGATATTCGTCCCGGTACACCACGCGCCGGATTCCTGCCTGGATAATCAGTTTCGCGCATTCGACGCAGGGAGAGGCCGTTACGTAGAGGGTCGCCCCCTCGCTACTGTTGCCGCTTTTCGCGACCTTGGAGATGGCATTGGCTTCCGCGTGCAGGACATAGGGCTTGGTCACCCCGTTTTCGTCCTCGCAGATATTCTCGAAACCGGAAGGCGTCCCGTTGTAGCCGTCGGAGATAATCATCCGGTCCTTGACGAGAAGGGCCCCCACCTGGCGGCGCTTGCAATAGGAATTCTGCGCCCAGATGGAAGCCATCGACATATATTTTTCGTCAAATTTATTCATTAGCGCGTGTAAAGATAGCGTTTGATGCTGCGCTTGGGCGTACGCTCGAAATCCTCCGGAATGAACTCCATCTTGCGGATTTGCGCGTAGGAAGGCAATTGGGCGTTGATTTTGGGCAGACCCTCGATCAGACGCTTCTCCAGATCCTCGCCGCTCAGGCCGTCCAGTTCGCCCTGATGATAGTCCGGATAGACGATGGCCGTCAGGCCGCCGTTGTCCTCGATGACCAGGGAGTCCACGACATAGGTCACGTTATTGATGACCGCCTCCAGTTCCTCCGGATAGATATTCTGTCCGGAAGGCCCCAGAATCATACATTTGGAGCGTCCCTTGAGGTAGAGGAAGCCGTCCGCGTCGATGATGCCCATATCGCCGGTCTTGAACCAGTTGTCGTTGGTAAAGACCGCCTTCGTGGCCTGCTTGTCCTTGTAATACCCCATAAAGACATTGTCTCCCTTGACCTGGACCTCCCCGGGGATTTTCCGGGGATTGGGAGAGTCGATACGGATCTTGCACGCGGCGACCGGCTGCCCGCAGGAGCCCTTACGGCCACGCCACCATTTCGCATAGGTGATGATGGGACAGCACTCCGTCATACCATATCCCACGGTAAAGGGGAAATGGATCTTGCGCATAAACGCTTCCACTTCCGGATTGAAGGCCGCACCGCCGAGAATCACCTCCTCGAAGCGGCCGCCGAAGGCCTCGATCATCCCGTTCCGGATCTTCTTCATCACGATCTGGTCCAGCAGAGGCAGCATCATAAACATCTTGTTGCGGTCCACGATGGGCTTGATCTGGGACTTGTATACCTTCTCTATGATGAGGGGGACGGAGATGATGATGTCCGGATGAATTTCCGTAAAGGCCTTGAGAATGATCTTGGGGCTGGGAACCCGCGTCAGGAAATGCACGTGCGCACCGATGGAGAGTTCAAAAAGCATCTCGAACATCAGGCCGTACATATGCGCCGAGGGCAGCANNTAGTTGATGAGCGCCAGTTCGTCGGGCTTGTCCTCGTGATAGCAGACATCCTCTTTCGAGAACCCGTCGGGATAGAGCGTATCAAAATCCTGCTGAATGGAATCACGGACATCCTGCATCGCCGCGTCGCGCGCATAGATGAAGCGGAAGTTCTTGATTTGTACGACGACCTGCAGGCCGGGCATATCGCATTCCGAGAGCCCTTCCCAGATGACCTCGTCGACAAAGAGCACCTTCGCCTCGCTGTGGTTCACCAGATACTGGATGTTTCCCGCCTTGAACTCGTGCAGAATGGGGACCGGGACGGCCCCGTAGGTCATCGCCGCCAGGAAAGCCACGCCCCAGTTGGCCTGGTTGCGGGAACAAATCGCCACCTTGTGGCCTTTCTGCAGACCGCACTTCTCAAAACTGAGGTGCAGCAACTTGATGCGCCGCGCCAGTTCACAGTACTTGAGCGTGGAGCCCTGGTAATTGGACAGGGCGTCGCGCTCCCAGTTCTCCTTGAAGCTCGCTTCAAAGAGTTTGTTGACGGATTGGAAATCCATTATTTTTCAAATTGCAGACGGATGAGGCCGCCCTCGTCCCACAGCGCCCTCGCCGGCCGGTAAACCGCGTAATTGATGCTCTTCCCGGCAAACGGGGGCAGATCAGCCTTGCGGTTCGTGACAAGAAATGCTTTCACCGCATCTTCCGCACCGATAACAATCCACTTTCCGGTTACGGCAAAGCAACTGTCGTCATTGAGCTGGAAGGCATTGCCCAACAAGGCCGTCACGGCACCCTGATACGGGTTGACGGCGGGCTCGTGCTCCTTGAAACGGGCACCGGCACGCACCACCACCACCTTGAACCGGCCAAAGTGAAGAAAGGCAAATTCCTTGGGATTCACCATTTTGGCCCAGGCTACCGCATCGGATGCCCCGGCGGCAGGCCGCTTGGAACGGGCTTTCTGCCAGGCCTCGATATTGCGCCGCAACTGCTTCCAGGAAGAGACAGGCATATCCAGCATAAAACTGGTAAGATCCGGCATCACTTCCCCGATAAGGCTCGCTTCCGGCTTGACGGAAGAGAACACCTCCAGAAAATAATAGGCATCTCCCCCGGTAAAGGGCGCGATATCGTACGTCCTTTCATCCTCGTCAGCGATCACGGTCCAGGCCGCAGCGCTGGAGAGGAACGGAGAAAGTTTCTGCCGCGCCACCTCACCGCCGGTCACTTTCGCGGGCACTTTGGCCGACTCCTTGTTGTTGAAGAACATCGTCACGCCCTGCGCAACCGGCGCATGAGAGAGCGCATCCGTGAATCCGGCCGCATCCAGAATGGATTTTCCGGAAGCCATGCTGTACTCCTGGTTCGCCAGCGCATAATCGGAAGGGGTGAGGAAGAGCACTTTCAGGCCGTCCTTCTCCAGCACCTTTCCCTTGAGGCCCTTGTCCGCCAGGGCAGCGAAAACTTCTTCCACCGCCGCGGCATCCACACCCGCACAGTCAATGTACAGGCAGGGCATCAGCTTCCCGTCCTGGAAGAAAGACAGTACCGCCTTTGCACCGGACAGCGCGCCGAGTTCCAGGGAATCCACCGGGTCTTTCCGGTACACCTTTTCCAGTCCGGCGGCACAGGCATTCAGGCAGAACGCCGCAGGAGCGTCCTGGGGCACGAAAGCCAGAATGGCAAAATCCGTGGAAAGTGCCTCCGCATTCTGCATCGGGAAGGACTTGCGCTCATAGGAGCACGATGCGGCCGCCGCCATCAGCGCGGCCGCCGCAAGGATATAAAGAATTCTTTTCATAGTCTAAAAGGAGTGTTACAGCGCGAGCCGGAAGCCGAGATTGGAGCCGTTTTCCGTCTGCTTCTTGTAAGAACGTTTGGAAACCGTGCAGTTCACCTCGGTAGAAAGGTAATCTCCTCCGCGCATCACCCGACGCTTGTAAGTACCGTCACTCGTAGGACCTGTAGGGTCTGTACCGGAAGGCAGGGTGGAAGAATAGAAGTCATTCACCCACTCGTACACATTGCCGCTCATATCATAGAAGCCCAACTCATTGGGCGCCAGTTCCTTGGCGGGATGAGGCTGCTGACGAACGGCCCCGCTGGTATCCAGACAGCATTTGGAATTCTCCGTATACCAGGCCACCTCGTCCAGCACATTACTGCCGGAATAGACATACTGCTGGCTCTGGTTCCCCCCGCGGGCGGCAAACTCCCACTCCGCTTCGCTGGGCAGGCGGTAGGTCGAAGAAACCAGCTTGTTCAGGGATGATATGAAGGAATGCACATCCTCCCAACTCACCCGGGTTACCGGGCAGTTGATGGCCTTATCCATCGTAGGCTGGAAGTTGGAGGGGTCGGCATTCATCACGGCAATCCACACGGCGCGGGAAAGTTCCGTTTCCGCCAGCCAATAATCCCTGGTCAGCGTCACCGTCTTATTATTTTCGTTTGCATAGGAGCCAGCCCGCACTTTGATAAAGTCCTGCGTCACGCCGAATAGATTCAGGCGCTTGCGGGTGGAAGAAAGCGTCGTCAGGGAAGGCGGATAAACGAAACTAGTATCCGGATAAATCCAGTTTACATATTTATACCAGTTCGTCCCCTTTTTCTTATACTTTTTGAAACTCTCTTCCGGCACGCCGAAGCGGGCGGTCCCGATGAAACTATCCGTTGCAATCGTCGGCGGGTTCAACGGACGGACATTGATATACTTGAAATCCTTTAACGCCGCACTGCCAATGGAGGTAACTTTTGCCGGAACAGTAATGGCCGAATCTATCGTCCCCGTACAACCACTGAAGGCAGAGGCTCCGATTGTGGTCAGCGCCTCGCAGGGTTCCAGGCTCACCTGCCTTAATGCCTCGCAACCGACAAAGGCAAAATCTCCAAGCGTCTTCAGCGACACCGGGAATTCGACGGACAAGAGCGAGGAACAGGCGCCAAACGCATATTTACCGATACTCGTCACAGAAGACGGAAGAGAAACCTCTTCCAGCGAGTTGCAGTTATAGAATGCATAATTCCCCAAGGTGAGCAAGCCCTCCGGGAACTCCACCTCTGCCAGCGAAGTACAACCGCTGAAGCAATTGATGCCGAGGGCAGTGACACCGGAAGGAATGACTACCGAAGCCAGCGCAGCGCAATTCATAAAAGAACTGCCTCCCAGGGAAGTCACCCAGGAAGGAATGGTGATACTTTCCAGGGAAGAACAACCGTTAAACGCCCCGTCAAAGGCGGTCACGCCACTGAAATATACCGTTTCGTCAAAGGAAACAATCTTTTTGTCATTAAAGTAAGTACTGAAACTCGTCACGGCCTCAGCCTCTTCTGAACTGAGTTTCCCGTTCTTGTCTGCATCGAAGTACTGCAAACAAATCTTGCGGACCAGCGTATCGGCAAAAACGATGGAATCCGTCGGCTCGGGAACAGGGATATACTGACTGTCTTCATATTCAAGCCCCTCGTCAACATCATCCAGCAATCCGAAAGCGGAACGATGCACGGTTATGGGACGGTCAAGAGTGCGCTGTGCACGCTTCTTGCTCGTATACAGCCGGATAATCATTCCCTGTTCGTGCGCGCCAGGCAGCATTGATGCATAATAGTACGCACCGGGGACAAATCCCCCTTTGGGCGCACTGAGGATGACGGAATCCACGGCCTGGGTAATGTCCAGCACTTCCGGCAATCCCTGCGCGTCGAAGCCCACTTTGATTTTGCCGGCCATAGGCATGCCGTCCACGGAAGAAAAAACGACGCGTTGCACCCCTTCGGTTACCACGGAAAAGCAAGCGCCGCCGCAGATATTATAAAAGGACAAGGCGGTATTGAAACTCCGGGCAACCGCCGGGAAGCAACCGTCCGCAAAAGTACCCCCGACGCCTGTCTGTTCTGCAGAAAAAGAGAGCGTAGCGGACTGACCGTCATAGGTATTGTCGGCATTGTAGGGATAAACGGCAAAGAAGTAGGAAGGATCGGCATGTCCGGGCTCCATAGCGCCAAGAACGACATTCAGCGAACCGGTAAAATTTGCAACAGCGGCAGGTTCCGTATTGCCGGATGCAAAAACTGCGCTCTCCTGACCATAAAAAAGATTGATGCGTTCATTCGGCATCCACCAGATGTCCGTACCATTCTCTTGCACGGCCGTACGGGAGGCATCCGCCCAGGAGGCCGTGAAGGTCATCTGTTCTCCGGAAATAGCAGAGACCTCCGCCTCGTCCGTCCTTGCACAAGAAATTGCAAAACTAAGGGCCAGCGAAAATAGAAAATAAAACGATTTCGTCTTCATACAAGCAAAATTACCATTCTTCATAAATCAATCCCTCGTTCCCACCGGGTTTAGGACTCTCGCACAATATCCTGATTCCGTCCTCTTCCAAAAGGAAAGAAAACAGCTCGGGCTTGACATACGGAATATTACTAATCATCATACAGCGTTCTTCAACGACCTATACAAACAAGAATCAAAGTTAAAATTTTTATCCGAAATTGCCAAACCGTACCGCACAGAATGCTGGATAGACAAAAAAAGGACGGCCCGAAGGCCGTCCCTTTTTTGAAAGTCAGATTAAGATTAGATCTGCTTGATGTTGATCACAATCACACCGGCATCTTCGGCCTTGGCACCGCAGTAGTCAAGGTAGTAGCGGATACGGACAGGGACGTTGAGGACAATCGCACCCTTACCATTATCAGCAATGAGGGTCAGTTCATTGCCCTGAGCGGTGTAGTCAACACCCTCGTGGAGCGTCCACTCAACACCATTCAGCGTAGCGGTTACATTCTCCCAATCGTACACGATATCAAGACCATAGAAGTCGCAGAGCGCTCCAGTCTCCTGGTTGATGTTGTTGTCGTTGTAACCGAAGATGGCAGGATCTTCAACATAGTAAGGCTCGAAGTTCTCGTCGCGGCTGAGAATACCGCCGATCACCATATCCTGAGCAACGTTGACAACGAGGTTGTTACCGGGAACACGGATGAGAGGTTCCTCAGTCGTACCGATGACACCGGCCTTCAACAGTTTGATCGGCTTCGCGGTCTCGATGTAGAACTCGAGAGGCTCGCTGACAGCAATGTCATTGTCATAGAGCGTAGCGGTCACGGTCACGTGACGTCCAGTGTAGGAACCCCAGGTCAGGATAGCATTCTTGTCGAGATAACCATCATCCACGCCGTCAAGCACGTCTACGACATCGTAGCCAAGTACTTCACCACGCTCAGCCTCGGTGGCTTCGCCGAACTCTGCGAGATCCTCGTAGGAGTACTCGAAGCGGACCTCAAGACGCTCATTGGCGGTATAAGGAACACCTTCCTGATCCTGTACGCGGAGGTACTTGGTGTAATACATCTGCTCAAGCGTGTACTTGTCGGGATCAGTCACGTCATCACCCTCAACGATAATGGTCTTATCCTTGCTAGGATCGAACTTGTCGTAAGGAGTCAGAACGAGGAAGAACGGCACGGCAGGCGTGTTGAAGCTGATCTCGTAGTCGAAGTTGACGAGGAAGGCAGTATAGCGGCCGTAAACGGTCACCTCGGCGCCGTAAGGCAGGAAGCCGGCCTCAATCATAATGGTGGAAACATCAACATGATTCTCGGGATCGTAGTCGATGTCGACAGTAATCGGGCAAGCCTGGTTAGGTACGAAGACCTCACCGTTCACCTTGATGGAGTCTACCACGAAGTCCATCGCCTGGTCGTACGCATTGTAGAGAGAGTCAACGCAGTCGTAAGGTTCACGGGCATCACCGATGAAGTACTCTTCCTCACCGTTGAAAGCAGGCTCGATAGCGTCCATGAAGCGGGTGCAGTCGTAGCTGGGACCGTAACCTTCCAGGGTCTGGAGGTTAACATAAACCTTGCGGTCGTCAGGCCTCTGCTTCAGCGTGAACGGAACATTGATCTCATAGTCGTCGCTTTCGGTCTCGAAGCGCTCGGTAGCGGCAAGATACCTGACATCCAGAGCCTCGAAGGACCAGCCGTTGAACATAATACCGTTCTCAGAGTAAGTAACAGTCTCATCAGTGCCGGGCGTGTATGCCTCACCGTCCTTGGCGAAGTGCTCATCGGTACCGTTATAGGTGCCGGAAAGAGCCGTCGCAAACTTAGGATCGAGCTGGTCAGGAGTGAAGATCTTGTAATCAACCACTGCAGGATGCGTGTAGCTCCAAGGGAGGATCAGTTCAGGGTTGTCGAACGCAGGAACCTGGTTCTTGGTAATCTCGACACCGACGAAAGCGAAAGGAGCAATCTCCTGCGCACCCACCTTGAAGATTTCCTTGCGGGCGGTGGTGTAGTGGACAAACATAGGATCCACATAGTCCTCACCTTCCTTCTTGGTGGTGGTCAGGCTAGTCTCGGGAGCGAAGTCCTCGAGTTCGAACGGCATATGGCCATTGACCTCGTGACCTTCGGCATCCTTGGTAATCCAGGACTCGACTTCTCCGACGGGAGTCAGGACGCTTTCATCGAGATAGAGCCACTCGGCAACTTCCTCGATGGTCTTGTACGCGCCACCGACGTTCATACGGAAGGCGATGACGTCCTCAAGCACATTGAATACGAGGGAATCCTCGGCAGGCTGCGTGTAAGGGATGCGGACCTCGACACCGAGGGAGTCATCCAGCGCAAGTTCCTGGGTCTCGTCGTACCACACATAGGTGTCGAACAGGTCGACCTCGTCGGCAGCATAGGTACCGACGAAGGTGCTCTGGAGACCGTTTCCGGCATACCAATCGCCAACTTCGTAATCACCCAGCACGCAGGAAATGGCAATTTCCTCGTCGAAGACTTCAGGATCCAGGAAGGCCTCGATCACAAAGCGGCCGGGGTGCTCCGCGTCGTCAAGGATAGAAACCGTCACATCGTAGATCACCTCATCGGCATCCACGGCACGGGACTTGAGTTCCTTCACGGCAAGACCGATACCCTTGTTGCCCATCGCATTCTCCTTGATCAGGGAATCCACATAGACAATGGCTTCGGCAGGCTGCACCTCGAAGGTAGCGGAAACGATGTTCTTCACAGGCTCGTTACCCATGAAAATCTGGGTGAGGTCCGCACGGAAATCATCGTACTCGGGAACGAAGACAACGCTCTGGACACGCTCGGAAGCAGAGTAGAGCATATCAACGTTAAGCCAAAGTAAAAGAACATTAAAGCTCAGATCAGTAATAGCCTGTTCGTCCTGCTCGAACCTCGCCACGATTTCAGCATACTTAGCGGCGACGTCGGCCTTGACATTCGCAATCTCGGTAGCATTGTCAAGGATGTCCTGCTTAGCCTTATCCATTTCATCGCGGAGCGTGGCAACCTTATCCTCAAGCGTTTGGATACGGCCTTCCAACCCATCGCAACGGTTACTCAGCGCATCGCAACGGGCATTGAGCGCATCGTCGGCAGCCTTGTAAGCCGCGTCAATCGCGTCAATGAGATCCTTAAGTTCCTTGTGGGCAGCCACATTGGCGGCGGAATCAGCAAGACGGAGAGCAATCTCGTTGTCGAGTTTTGCCTCGAGGTCAGCGAGTTTATCATTGGTCGCGGTAACGAAGGCAGCGAAGTCGTCCTCGATCTTCTTGGTCACACCGGCGAGGGAGTCGATACGCTCGTTCAGCTTCACGTCAGCCTTCTGGAGCGCGTCGATTTCAGCGTCGATAGCGTCCTTCATCGTCTGGAGGAGAGCGTCCACCTCGGCGATCGTGTAGTAATTCTTGAGCTGTTCGCGGAGGTCGGCGATTTCACCGAGGGCCTGAGAGGCATTCGCCGCAGCGGTCTCAGCGGTCTGCTTCACACCGGCAAGTTCGGTGCGGAGGTTCTCGATAGACTGCTTAATGGCAGGAATCTCGGTGTCGACAATGCCGGAGAGAGTGGTCTCCACGGCAGCCAGACGGGTGTCGATGCCCTGAACGGTACCGGAGAGGAGACCCAGAGTGGTTTCAATCTGACTGACCACCTCTTTGGTAGCGAAGGACTCGGCAGCCCAGTTCTTCAGGACCTCGAGCTTGTTGTCCACCTCGGTCTTGTTGTAGGTGTTGTCCTCCAGCGCCTTGATGCGGGCCTTGGCGGCGTCAATCGCTTCCTGAATCTGCTGGTCCACCTTCTGGAGCGCGTCGATGTTCGCCTTGAGACCGGCGATCTCACCGTCAAGTTCGGTGAACTTCTGCTCGTACTGGCTGAACTTCTGCTCCGCGTTGCTGCGGAAGGTCTCGAGAGCACCGACACGGTCGGTCAGCGTCTGGATGTTCTTCTCGATGCGTTCCTTCGCGGTCTCGAGAGAACTCAGTTGCTGCTGCATTTTACCAATCTGGTTGTTCAGACTGGTAAACTGCTCAGAAGTGCTGTTCTTGAGGTCCTCAACTTCCTTCTGGAGGGTAGTGATCTCTCCGGAATAGTCCTTGGTGCACCCCACATACAAGAGTGCGGACCCTGCGAGGGCCAACACAATTGCCTTTCTGAAAAATTTGTTCATAAGGGTTTTGTTAAAAGTTAAACTTAATTGTTTGTTGTTTTCTTACCTATATTATATAGTGCGTGCCACGGCCCGGACATCACGCCCAAACACGATAACACACTATCAGCACGCAAATTTATATACATTTTTTCTCAAAAACAACTTTTTTAAAAATATTTTTCGCGCCTCCGTGTGCGTGGCAGGGGGTTGAGGGAGGCGCGCGTCACCGGGTCATGCGCAAAAATTTTGAAATGTGAAGAAAAATCACTAAAATTGCGCGATTTTAAGTGAATCATCATTAAACATCAATAACTATGAGAAAGACAATCCTCGTTATTTCTACGCTTCTCGCCATGGGTGCAAGCGCCCTGGCACAGGAAGCTTTCAAGCCCGGCTGGTTCCTTGACCTGAAGGGCGGCGCTACCTACACCGCCGGTGAGGCAGCCAGGTTCTTCGACCAGGTCACCTACCCGACCCTCGCGCTGGGTGCCGGTTACAACTTCGTCCCCGGCTTCGCGCTGCGCGGCGAATTCTCCGGCTGGCAGGCCAAGGGAACCGTCCTCAACGGTTTCGTCGAGGCGGACCGGCGGGACGTCCCCTTCGGTGAGTGGCAGTACAAGTTCAACTATGTACAGTTCAACGTGGACGCCATCTGGGATATCTGCAACAGCTTCAAGTACAAGGCATCCCGGCTCTTCAGCCCCTATCTCTTCGCGGGCCCGGGCCTGAACTACCGCTTCAATAACCAGCAGGCGCTGGCGGTTGCGGACCTCTTCCCTGCCGAGAACTATCTTTGGGACAAGGGTGTGGTTTCGTTCACCGCCCGCTTCGGTGCGGGACTTGATATCCGCATCATCGACGCCCTCCACGTAGAACTCGAATTGGTGGACAACGTCCTCTCCGACCACTTCAACTCCAAGAAGAACGACACCAACCTCCACATCGGAAACTGGCCCATCGACTTCGACTACAACATCAGCGCACTCCTCGGTCTGAAGTACACCTTCGGACGGACCGGTAACAGCAAGAAAGCCGCTGCCGCCGCTGCTGCTGCTGAAGCCGCCGCCGCAAAGGCCGCTGCCGACAAGGCTGCCGCCGAGAAGGCCGCTGCCGAGAAAGCCGCTGCTGAGAAAGCCGCTGCTGAGAAGGCCGCCCGCTGAGAAGGCCGCTGCCGAGAAAGCCGCTGCCGAGAAAGCCGCTGCCGAGAAGGCTGCCGCCGAGGCTGCCGCGAAGAAGGCCGCTGCCGAGCGTGCCGCCGCCCGCGCTTCCGAGGAGACCGTGTACTTCGTTATCGGTCGCCACAACATCCGCAACTCCGAGGTTCAGAAGATCCAGAACATCGTGGACATCCTGAACGCCTATCCCGAGGCCAACGTGACCGTCAGCGGTTACGCTGATATCGAGACCGGTACCCACGCCGGCAACTGGGTGCTTTCCCAGAAGCGTGCCGAGAACGTGGCCGCCGCCCTCAAGAAGGCCGGCATCGCCGCAGACCGCATCACCGTGGACTACTTCGGTGACACCAAGAAGGTCTCCGACGTTCCTTCCGAGAACCGTTGCACCGTGATGGTTACCCGCTAATCTCACAGCGACATACCCTAAAAGAAGCCAGGCCGCAAAGCCTGGCTTCATTTTATGGATGATTTTTAGATAATCAGGTCGTCGGCCTGGAGTTTCGGGACATAGTGAATCCCGTCCTGAAAGGTGTAGGCAAGGGAATCGCCGGGGGCGGCGGGGACGAGCCGGATGGTCTCGGCGGATTTGCCGACTGCAATCACGGCGAGCGGCTGGAGCGCCAGTCCCAGGGCCTCGCGCAGGGCTTTGGCGTTGAAATTTCGGATAAAGATGCCGCCCAGCCCCATTTCGGCGGCTTTCAGCAGCATACTCTGCGCGGAGATGCCCAGGTCGATATCGATGACGGCGGTTTCCGGCAGGGTGCTGCAGACGATGATGAAAGCCTCGGGCTCCTGTCCTTCAGGCGGGAGTTTCTTGTCAGGGACGGCGGCGCCCATCTTGATCAGGGACAGCACTTTTTCGGCTTCGGGGCCGGCGGTGACGGGGTGAAAGCGCAGGGCCTGACGGTTCATGGCGCTGCCCAGTTTCGGGTTCACGGCAATCATCGCCTTGAGTTGCCGCATATCCACCTTGTAACTTTTGTCGTAAATGCGGATGCTCCGGTTCGCAAGGAGTAAACGGTCCAGCGACGGACGGTGCGGAAGCGCCTTTCTGCCCGCTCCCGGCCCGAACACTTCTTCAAAGCGCTTTTCCAGATAATTGTCAGCCATATCGCCAAAGATAAGAATCTGTTTTGATTTTTTCCCTATATTTGCAAGATTTTTATAAGAATATGGAAATACGGAACATAGCCATCATCGCCCACGTGGACCACGGCAAGACCACGCTCGTGGACCGGATGATTTATCAGGCGAACCTGGTCCGTCAGCCCGAGAACCTCGGCCAACTGATCCTGGACAACAACGACCTTGAACGCGAGCGCGGAATCACCATTCTCGCCAAGAACGTATCGGTCATTTACAAAGGAGTGAAAATCAACATCATCGACACTCCGGGGCACAGTGACTTCGGCGGCGAGGTCGAGCGTGTCCTGAATATGGCGGACGGCGTGCTGCTGCTCGTGGATGCCTTCGAGGGATGTATGCCCCAGACCCGTTTCGTGCTGCAGAAAGCCATTTCCATGGGCAAGAAGCCCGTGGTGGTCATCAATAAGGTGGACAAGCCGAACTGCCGCCCCGACGAGGTGCAGGAGGAGGTCTTCGACCTGATGTGCAATCTCGACGCCAGCGACGAACAGTTGGACTTCACCACCGTCTTCGGCTCCGCCAAACAGGGGTGGATGTCCCTGGACTGGAAGAATCCGGGGAACGATATCACGCCGCTGCTGGATACGATCCTGGAGGTAATCCCCGCCCCCGCCGTGGTGGAGGGAACGCCCCAGATGCTTATTTCCTCGCTCGAGTATTCGCCCTATGTGGGCCGCATCGCCGTCGGCAGGATTACCCGCGGTTCGCTGAAAACGGGCCAGCAGGTCAGCCTCTGCAAGCGCTATGACGTGATTCAGAAGCAAAAAATCAAGCAGTTAATGGTCTTCGAGGGGCTTGGCAAGGCCAATGTCGATCAGGTGGAATGCGGCGATATCTGCGCGGTCGTGGGCATCGAAGGGTTCGAAATCGGCGATACGATTGCGGATTTCGAGCAGCCGGAAGCGCTGCCGCCCATCGCCATCGACGAACCGACGATGAGTATGCTCTTCACCATCAACAACTCCCCTTTCTTCGGCAAGGACGGCAAGTTCGTGACTTCGCGCCACCTCAAGGAGCGGCTGGAAAAGGAACTGGAAAAGAATCTGGCGTTGCGGGTGAAACCCGGCGTCGGCGCAGACTCGTTCATCGTCTATGGCCGTGGCGTGCTGCATCTTTCGGTGCTCATCGAGACGATGCGCCGCGAGGGCTTCGAACTGCAGGTCGGGCAGCCGAAGGTGCTGGACAAGACCATCGGCGGACAACGCTGCGAGCCCATCGAGGAACTTTCCGTCGAGGTGCCCGAGGCTTTTGTCGGTGCGGCGATCGAGATTTCCACCCGCCGCAAAGGCGCGCTGGTGCATATGGAGCCGCGCGGGGACCGTACCCTGCTCGAATTCGAGATTCCTACCCGCGGCCTGATGGGGCTGCGCAGCAATATGCTGACGGCGACGCAGGGAGAAGCCGTCGTCGCCCACCGTTTCAAGGAATACCAGCCCTTCAAGGGCGAAATCGAGCGCCGCGGCAACGGTTCGCTCGTGTCGCTGGAGACCGGCGAGGCCATCGCCTACTCCATCAATAAGTTGCTGGACCGCGGCCGCTTCTTCGTGGAGCCGGGCGAGCCCATCTATGCCGGACAGGTCGTGGGAGAACATACCCGTGAGCGGGACCTGAACATCAACATCTGCAAGACCAAGAAACTCACCAATGTCCGGGCTTCCGGCTCCGATGAGAAGATCGTCCTGCCCCCGGCCATCAAGTTCTCTCTCGAAGAGGCCCTGGAATACATTCAGGATGACGAGATGGTGGAGATTACCCCGCACGCGATGCGTATCCGCAAGATCCTGCTGGACCCGCTGGCCCGCAAGCGGAATTCGGAAAACGAGGATTAGCCCCTGGCCAAAAGAAATTTCGTTAATAGAAAATTTTTTGTAACTTTGCAGCCCTTTGTAGTACCAGTAAACGGACTCGGTCGTGCGGAACAGGTTTTTGACTGGACCGCTGACATAAAGTTCTTTGAATCATTCGGAAATTCCGAAGTCATGGATGCCGGCCTGCGTATCGTCGCGACGGCTTCCCAGTCGGGCGGCTTCATCGGGGTGCGCTGCGACATCTGCGGAAGCGTGACCGTTGCGTGCGACCGCTGCCTGGAGGCGCTGGTCCTTCCTGTGGAGACTTTCTTCCGCCTGAGCGTGAAGTTCGGCCCTGGGGAGGAACGCACGGAGACGGAAGACGGTGAGATCGTGATGCTTCCCTACGGGGAGGCGGACCTGGACCTGTCGCAGTTCATTTATGACTATGTAATGACCTCTCTGCCTATGCAGCGGGTACATCCGGATGGGGAATGCAATGAATTGACACTGAAGTATTTGAGCAAATGATAATTTAAAAAATAAGTAACAATGGCACATCCTAAACACAAACTTTCCAAGCAGCGCAGGGACAAGCGTCGTACCCACGATTTCGCTCCCGTGCCCACGCTGGCGACCTGCCCTAACTGCGGCGCCACCGTAATGTATCACCGGGTATGCCCCGAGTGCGGCTACTATCGCGGCCGTCAGGTATTCGTAAAGAACGAGGCCGAATAGTTCCGGTCCCATAGTTCAACGGATAGAACGGAAGTTTCCTAAACTTTAAATCGAGGTTCGATTCCTCGTGGGGCTACGAAAAAGGCTCGCCGTCCGGCGGGCCTTTCTGGTAGTCCCCTTAGTCTCCGACATTGAGGGGCATGCCCCTCAAACTCCCCAGCCCTTCGGGCTATACGTCCCACGAGGAACCCGGCGGCCTAGCCGAAGATGACGGTCTTGTTGCGGTAGGTGAGGATTTTCCGCTCGATGTGCTTGGTGACGGCGCGGCTCAGGACAATTTTCTCGAGATCCCGCCCCTTGAGGACCAGGCTCTGCGGCGTATCCTTGTGCGAGATGCGCACCACGTCCTGCTCGATGATCGGCCCTGCATCCAGTTCGGCGGTCACATAGTGGCTCGTCGCCCCGATGATCTTTACACCCCGCTCATAGGCCTGATGATAGGGCTTGGCACCCACGAAAGCCGGGAGGAACGAATGGTGGATATTGATGATGTTGTGCGGATAGGCGGCAATCAGGTCCTCGCTCAGAATCTGCATATAGCGGGCCAGCACGATGAAACTCACCTTTTCCCGCTGCAGGAGTTCCATTTCCTCCTTCTCCACCTGGGCCTTGTTGGAATGGTCCGGCGCCACGGCCCATACATAATAAGGAATGCCGAACTGCTCCGCCACGTCGCGCATATCCTCGTGATTGCTCACGATGCAGGGAATTTCCACGTTCCACTCCCCTGCCTTGTAGCGCGCCAGCAGATCATAGAGGCAGTGGCTCTGCTTGCTCACGAAAATAGCCATACGGGGCTTCACGTCGCTGAAGAACAACTTGAAGGTCATTTCATAACGGGTGCCGAAAAGGGTCTTCACATAGTCGGAAATCTTTTCCCGGGGAATCAGGAAGCCGTCCAGTTCCCATTCGAGCCGCATAAAGAACACGCCGGCGTCATTGTCCACATATTGGTCGATATAGACGATGTTCCCGCGGTTCTCGGTAATGAAGCGGGTGACATCCGTAATGATGCCCTGACGGTCAGGGCAACTGATCAGGAGTATGGCGTTAGGTGACATAATTATCTAATTCTCAATCGTTTTCCTATTTTTAATATCGTGGTTTCGCGGATGCCGTTCAGGCGGCAGATCTCCCTTACGCTGGTATGGTATTTCGTGGCGATGCGCGAAAGGCTGTCCCCGCTCCGGACCGTATGCCAGGTCTCGGCGGGNNCGGCGGGTTCCACCGGCGCCACGACCTTCCCGGTCTTCAGCGAATGCCGGTAGGCGGCGCCCCTGTTCAGGTGTTCCTTCCGGAGGCAGAAACACGAATCGCGTAATTGTTTGTTGTCAAAGTCGATAATCCAGCAGGGATCGAAAGGCTGGCTGAGGTAGCGCGTCTCGAAATGCAGATGCGGGCCCGACGAGCGTCCCGAACTGCCGCCGTAGGCAATGACGTCTCCGGCCCGTACCCAGTCGCCGACGCTGCACTTGAAGCGGGAAAGATGACCATAGTAGGTCTCCAGGCCGTTCAGATGCCGTATGACCACCAGAAAGCCGTAGCCTCCGGAATTGTAGGAGGCGTAGCGGACCTGGCCGTCGAAGGCGGCGCGCACCGGGGTCCCCGTAGGATAGGGCATATCCACGCCTGCGTGCATCCTGCGGCGCCTGAAGCCATAAAGGGAGCCCAGGTACGAATCACAGGGCATCGAGAAAAGACTCGCCGAATCCACCAGCGCCAGCGTCACGGGCAGATGCAGGACACTGTCCGGCAGGCTGCGGTAGGAATGGACGGAGACGGTATCCCAGTATTCGTTGAAAATATCGTCGGAAGCGTGGACCGAAGGGTCGCTGATATAGCGCCAGCTGTGGTCGGCGAACAGCACGATCTTGACCGCGGCATCCCCGGTATCGAGGGTGTCGATGGCCTGGGCCGCAAGCCGTCCGGCGACCGGCAACAGCAGGAGCAGAATCAGGAAACGCTTCATCGGAAGGAATCAGGCACGGACGGCGCCGAAACGGGTTTCCAGCAAGTGCTGCACCTGCGCGATGCGGTCCTGCAGCATTTCATCGGAAACGGCCTCGCAGATGAAGCGCAGGTAAGGCTCCGTATTCGAGGGACGGATATTGAACCACCAGGACGGGAATTCCAGGCGGTAGCCGTCGAAGTCCATCGATGCGCTGGGCTGCTCCTGTGCGGCGAACATCTCGCGCACGGCATCCATCGCCCCCTTCTTGTCCTCCACGCGGAAATTGATTTCCCCGGAATTGCGGTAGCGGGCGATGCCGTCGATCCACGCGGAAAGGGTCTTGCCCTCGCGCTTGAGGGACGCGACGATGCGCAGGACGATGAGGCTGGCGAGCATTCCGCTGTCGGAGTAGAAGAAATCCTTGAAATAATAATGTCCGGCGAGTTCTCCGCCCCACAGGCCGTCAAGTTCGCGGAGTTTGGGGGCGGCGAAGGCGCGGCCTACCCGCCAGGTATGCATCCGGGCGCCGTACTGCTGCAGGTACTCCCCTACCGCCTTGGACGAACGGATTTCCTGCAGGACGAGGGGGTTCTTTTCTCCGCGCTCGTCGCAGAAGTATTTGGCCATCAGGGCAATAACCAGGTCAGGGGCCACGAAGCGGGCCTTGTCGTCCACGAACATCACGCGGTCCGCGTCGCCGTCGTAGATGACGCCGATGTCCGCGCCTTTCTCGGAAACGAGTTGGCGCAGGGCCGCCACGTTCTTGGCCACCAGCGGGTTGGGATCGTGTCCCGGGAAGCGGCCGTCGATGGTATCGAAGAGCCAGGAGGCATTCTCGTCGCCGTAGAGGGCCTTGGCAAAGAGGTTCGCCATTCCGTTGGAAAGGTCAAAAGCGATTTTCAGGTCGGAATAATCGCCTTTGAAACGTTTCAGGAAAGCGATATAGTCAGGCTTGATGTCGATTTCCTTCACGTTCCCCTTGCGGGCGGCGGGCGGCGTGGGACGGCCTTCGTCGATCCAGGCCTTGATCTGCCCCAGACCGGTGTCCAGTCCCACGGGAAGGGCGTTCTCGCGGGAGACCTTCATTCCGTTGTACTCCGGCGCATTGTGCGACGCGGTAATCTGCACGGAGGCCTTGTAGCCGTAGGCTGCGGTACCGAAATACACCAGCGGCGTGCTGCTCAGGCCGATATCGTCCACATCGGCGCCGGCATCGGTAATTCCGGCGATGAGGGCGTCGTGAATCTCCTGCGAGGAAACCCGGCAGTCCCGGCCCACCAGCACTTTGTCCGCCTGCAGCAACTGCGGCAGGAAATAACCCACCTTATAGGCAGTCTCCTTGTCGAAATCCACATTGTAGATTCCCCGGATATCATAAGCGTGAAATGCTCCCATAGTCTTATTTGATTTTTGAATGATAGCGTGTCTGTACACCGCCGCGGGCGATGCTCTTGAGTTTTCCGGAAAGCATCTTGCGGCGGATGGGCGCGGCAAGGTCAGTGAAAAGTTCGCCGTCCAGATGGCTCATCTCGTGCTGGACCATCCGGCAGGCAAAGCCGTCGAATTCTTCCTCCACACGCTCCAGGGCCTCGTTGTAGTAAGCCACGCGGATGGACGCGGGACGGCGGACGTCGCAATAGACACCCGGGATGCTGAGGCAGCCCTCGGCAAATTCGCTGCGGTTCTCACTCTCCCACAGCAGTTCGGGGTTGATCAGCGTCCGCCGGAAATCCTTGAGATAGGGATACTGGTCCGCCACTTCGGCACCGTCTACGATGAGCACCCTGCGGCTGACGCCGATCTGGGGGGCGGCGAGTCCGCAGCCCTCGGAGGCCTTGAGCGTGTCCTTGAGGTCGGCAACGAGGGCGGCGACCGCTTCTTTGGGTTCAAGCGGCATCTCTTCCGCGGCTTTGCGGAGCACCTCGGAGCCGTAAAGGTAAATCGGTTGGATCATTTTCTGTTCTTTTTATCCAAATAGCCCTGCAGGATGATGGCGGCGCTGATGCGGTCCACGGACGCCTTGTTCCGCCGGTCGCTCTTTTTCATTCCGCCGTCGATCATCGCCCGGTGGGCCAGCACGGAGGTGAAACGCTCATCCTCCAGGCTTACCGGGATGTCAGGGAAATGCTTGTTCAACTGTTCCAGGAACCGGTCCACGTCGGGAGCCGCCTGCGCCGGCGCGCCGTTCAGATTCAAGGGATATCCCAGCACAAAGCGCTCTACCTGCTCGCGGGCGGCGTAAGTTTGGAGATATTCTATTATCTTTGCAGACGGTACCGTTTCGAGCGGCGATGCGAAAACACCCAGCGGGTCGCTGACCGCGACGCCCACCCTGGCGCTTCCGAAATCTATGCCTACGATGCGGTTCATAAACTTACAAAGTTAATGAAAAAGTCCATTATACAAAACATCGTCGTGGCCCTGGTGACCTTTGCGTTGTCCTGGTGCCTTTTCTCGTTCTGGAATCCGAACGCCGGCGCAAGACGCGACGCGGTGCGGAACGCGCTGGTCATCGACTCCCTGGAGAATGTCATCACGCGCTGGGAACTGTACACGGAAAACCTGAAACGGGCCTTGTCCGGAGAGGAAGGCTTTACCGGCGACAGCCTGCTGACCCTGACGCCGCCGGTACCGGAGGAGGAGAACGGACAATGAAAGAGGGGAAGCGGCACATCGCCATCCTGGGCTCGACCGGCTCTATCGGCACCCAGGCGCTGGACATCATCCGGCGGCATCCGGACCGTTTCGAGGTGGAACTGCTTTCCGCCCGTCAGAACGTGGAACTGCTCGCCGCCCAGGCAAGGGAGTTTGACGCCAACCACGTCGTGATCTGCGACGAAAGCCGCTACGGAGCCCTATCGCAGGCCCTCGAGGGCACGGATTGCAAGGTGTTTGCGGGAGCGGAGAGCCTTTGCGCGCTCGTCGCCGCGGAAGAAGTGGATATCGTCATCGGCGCGATGGTGGGCTTCAGCGGACTGCGCCCCACGCTCGCCGCACTCGAAGCGGGAAAAATCGTCGCACTGGCCAACAAGGAGACCCTGGTGGCCGCAGGCGCGGTGGTGACGAAATGCGCCTCGGCGCACGATGCGCCCATCCTGCCGGTGGATTCGGAGCACTCGGCGATTTTCCAGTGCCTGATGGCCGCCGCGGGAAACAAGGTCGAACGGCTGCACCTGACGGCTTCCGGCGGCCCGTTCCGCAACTGGAGCCGCGAGCAGATCGCCGCCGCCACCGCCGCACAGGCGCTCAAGCACCCGAAATGGGATATGGGCGCGAAGGTGACCATTGATTCCTCGACCCTGATGAACAAGGGCTTCGAGGTCATCGAGGCGAGGTGGCTGTTCGATATGCCGGCCGACAAAATCAATGTCGTCGTGCATCCGGATTCCATCATCCACTCGATGGTGGAGTTTTGCGACGGCGCCGTGCTCGCCCAACTCAGTTGTCCGGATATGCGTCAGCCCATCAGTTTCGCGCTCGGTTTTCCGGAGCGGCTGGAGACGGGCGGAAAGAAACTGGACTTCGCGGCGCTGGGCACCCTGCATTTCGAGCGGCCGGACACGGAGCGCTTCCCCTGCCTGGCGCTGGCCTACGAAGCCATCCGCCGGGGCGGGAACATTCCCTGCGCCCTGAATGCCGCCAATGAAATCGCCGTGAAGGCCTTCCTGGAAGACCGTATCCGATTCTATGATATCCCGCGCGTGTGCGAGGCCGTCTGCTCTGGTGTAGATTTTGCAGCGGATCCGTCTCTGGAAGACATCTTTGCCACCGATGCGGCGGCAAGGGCCATCGCCTCCGGAATGATTACCCGATGACCGTATTGATCAAGATACTGCAAGTCATCCTCGCGCTGTCCGCCCTGATCGTACTGCACGAGTTGGGACATTTTTGCTTCGCCAAACTCTTCGGCATCCGCGTGGAGAAGTTTTTCCTGTTCTTCGACGCGGGCGGCAAGAAACTTTTCAGCAGCAAAAGCCGCTGGTTTACAAGGCTTTTCCCGAAGGCGGCGACGGCGGAGACCGAATACGGCATCGGCTGGCTCCCGCTGGGCGGCTACTGCAAGATCGCCGGGATGATCGACGAGTCGATGGACCTCGAAACCCTGAAACAGGAGCCGCAGCCCTGGGAGTTCCGCACGCATCCCGCCTGGCAGCGGCTGTTGGTGATGGCCGGCGGCGTGCTGTTCAATTTCATCGGCGCGGTGGTCATCTACTGCGCCATCATGGGCATCTGGGGCCGCGCGTACATCCCCAATGAGAACGCCCGGATCTACCCCAGCGCGCTCGGCACCGAAATGGGCTTCCGCAGCGGCGACCACATCATTTCGATGGACGGCTACGAACCCGAGAATTTCGGGATGCTGCAGGCGGAACTCGTGCGCAGGGACGTAAGGAGCGTGCGGGTGCTGCGGGATGCCGATACCGTCGATCTCTACATCGACCACGCGCTGACCGGCCGCATGCTGCAGGAAGGGGAAATGTTCGCGCTGGCCATTCCTTTCGCGGTGGATTCCGCCGACGTGCACGGTCCCAACGCATCCTCGGGCCTGCAACACGGAGACCGGCTGATCCGCATCGGCGGCAGCGAAGTGCATTTTCTGCAGGATGCGCGGCCGGTACTGGAAAGCCTGAGCGGCACGACGGCGGAGGCGGTGATTCTCCGCGGCGACGATACGCTCGCGCTCCCCTTGCAGGTGGACAGCGCGGGACGGCTCGGCGTGTATATGATGCTTCCGGAGGTGCGGCGGCAGGAATTTGGTTTTTGGGGAGCGATCGGCGCCGGCATCGCCCTGACCGGCGAAACGGTGCGGGGATATCTGCAGGATATGAAACTGGTGGCGACCCCCTCGACGGGAGCGTACAAGTCCGTGGGCAGTTTCATCGCGATCGGACAGGTGTTTCCGGAGCGCTGGGACTGGTACCAGTTCATGTATCTGCTGGCCCTGCTTTCGATTATGCTCGGCGTAATGAACCTGCTGCCGGTTCCCGCCCTGGACGGCGGACACATCGTCTTTACGCTGTATGAAATGCTGACGGGCAGAAAGCCGTCGGACCGCTTCCTCGCCGTGGCGCAGATGATCGGCATGGGACTGCTCCTGCTGCTGATGATGCTCGCTTTCGGCAATGATATCGGACGCTTATTCAAATGATATTCCGTATGAAACGCTGTTTTCCCCTTTTCGCAGCCTTGTGCCTGCTCGCTTCCTGCAAGAGCGGCGCCCCGCTGCTTCCCAGTGTCAGCGGCAAGGCGGGCGAGGTGCTGGTCGTGATGGAAAAGGCGCAGTGGGACGCCGCTCCCGGTGACGCCGTCCGCGAACTGCTCGCTACCGAATGCCCGTACCTGGCCATCTCGGAACCGCTATACACCCTCGTGAACGTCGCCCCCGGCGCCTTCGGGGACCTGTTCAAGGTCCACCGGAACATCGTCCTGTTCAACATCGCCCCGGGCGTGGATTCGGCCTCCGTCTTTTACCGCAAGGACGTCTGGGCGCAGCCGCAGTGCGTGGTGCAGCTCAATGCCCCGGACGGCGAAGCGGCGCTCACCCTGCTCCGGCAGTCGGAGAAAAACATCCTGGGCGCCATCGAACAGGCGGAACGCGACCGCGTGATCCGCAACACCCTGCTGTATGAAGAAGCGTCGATCGCCGCGGCCGTCGCGCCCGTCTTCGGCGGGTCCCCGCATTTCCCTACCGGTTACAAACTCCGCAAACTGACCGACGATTTCGCCTGGGTGGCCGACGACAAGCAGTACACGATGCAGGATGTGCTGATTTACAGTTATCCGGCCTCGGGAGACGGCGATTTCGAGAAGGCGGAAATCATCCGGCGGCGCAACGAGATGGCCCGTGCCAATGTCCCGGGAATGTACGACAATACCTGGATGACCACCTCGAAAAACTTCCCCGTCAGCATCGAGTACCTGAGTTACCGGGGACGCAAATTCGTCCAGACACGGGGCTACTGGGAGGTGGAGAACGATTATATGGGCGGCCCCTTCGTCTCCCATTCGTTCTATTCGCCGGACGGGAGCAAAATCATCGTTGCAGAGGCTTTCGTCTATTCTCCGAAGTTTGACAAAAGGCAGTATCTGAGGCAGGTGGAATCCCTTCTTTATTCCTGGGAATGGAAAAAGGAAGAATAACATTTGGAGAACTGAAATTTTATTTATACCTTTGCAGTCCCAATTTTGCGCATGCATTTATTGGTGAGTCGGTGGGTTCGTATAACGGCTAGTACTCAAGATTTTCATTCTTGCAATAGGAGTTCGATTCTCCTACCCACTACCAGATATTAAAAAAATAAAGCAATGGCAAACAACGCTTCGGCAGAAAAAGCCAATCGCCAGGGCGAGCGGCAGAGGTTGCATAACAGATATTATGCAAAGACCACGCGGAACGCGATTCGCGACATCCGCAATACAAAGGACAAGAAAACCGCTGAGGAGAACGCTCCGAAGGTTTTCGCGATGATAGACAAACTGGCCAAGATCGGCGTGATTCACAAGAACAAGGCGTCGAACCTCAAGAGCGGCCTCCAGGTTTACATCAATAAACTGTAAGCAGAAAGCTGCGGGATGTAGCGCAGTTGGCTAGCGCACCACGTTCGGGACGTGGGGGTCGTCCGTTCGAGTCGGATCATCCCGACTTAAAAAAGGAAGGTAACACGAAGTTACCTTCTTTTTTTGTACATTTGTAACGGATGAAAAAGATTGCGGCACTGACGATGTTACGGGACGACGACTTCTTTCTGGAGAAGTGGGTCGCCTGGTACGGTGCGCAACTGGGACGCGGGAACCTGTATATCTGGTTCGACGGGCTGGACCAGTCCGTCCCGCCTTGCTGCGAGGGCTGCCATACCGGCCGGATCGAGCATCTGGCCCTGCCGGTGCACGAAGGCGACCGCCGCCGCATCGATTTTCTCTCGGAACGCGCCCGCGAGTTGTTCGCGCAGGGCTATGAAGCGGTCATCGGCACCGACGTGGACGAGTTCCTTCTGCCCGACCCCGCGCTGGGGAAAAGCCTGCCGGAGTTCATCTCGGACATCCGCAGCACGCGCGTCAGCCTGTCGGGGCTCGGCATCGACGTAGGGCAGAACCTGCGCGTGGAAGGCCCTCTGAATCCGGAACTGCCGATGCTGGCGCAACGGAGTTTTGCGAAACTCTCGACGCGCTACTCGAAGGCCAGCGTCCTGCTGCAACCCTGCGACTGGGGCAGCGGCTTCCACCGCGTCCGCGGGAAAGATTTCCATATCTGCGAAGGGCTGTATCTGTTCCATTTCGGCTGCGTGGACCTGGACCGCATCAAAGCGAGGATGGCGCACGCAGGCCTGCGCGCCGAGGGCTGGGAACGGCACCTGCGCAAACGCAGCGGCACCATTACGCTGGCCAGCCGCGCCAAAGTCAGGGACTGGGAGAAATGGACGGCCATCGCCCGGCGCTGCCAGAACTGCGTCCGTCCCCCCTACGCCTGGAACAAACCGGCGATGTTCGAACTGGGCATCATCGTAGAGATACCGTCAAGATTCAAAGCATCAGGAATATGAACCGGAAACTGGAACGGCTGCGCGCCAAGGCGGACCAAATGTTGAACGCTCACCTGCTGAACCCTCTGTGGCTTTCCCGGGACGAGCGCCACGACAGGCGTCAGGTCGTGCAGGCAAGAACGCTGGACCGCTATTTCACGCTGTATTACCGGGACGGCATTCCCGCCGTGCCCCCCACCGAAGTCCAGTACTCCCCCGTCGAGAACATCTGGTCTATCTGGCTTCAGGGAGAAGAACAGGCACCGCCGCTCGTGCAGGCCTGTTTCCGCAGCATGCGTCGGCATTGCAGCCAGGAACTCCGCGTCCTCGACACGCCCGCCCTCCGGGAGATGCTGGACCTGCCGCCCGTCATCTGGGACAAGTTCCGCGCCGGGAAAATCAAGGCGGCCCACTTCGCGGACATCTGCCGGGTGGAACTGCTGCACAATTACGGAGGAATCTGGCTGGACGCCACCTGTTTTGTCACGGCGCCCATCCCGGAAATGATGCTCGCCGAGGATTTCTTCGTCTATCTCACCGGTCCGCACATCGGTTCCCCATACAGTTTTATGCAGAACTGTTTCATCCGTTCCCGCAAGGGAGCCTACCT
>LXOW01251963.1_pt1 | contig 30186 bp, 28 predicted proteins | sample 1368591 | NCBI WGS metagenome assembly LXOW01 (sample SAMN04884650, study PRJNA319009) | bovine gut metagenome | isolation source: Cow rumen | host: Bos taurus | place: Italy: Legnaro (PD) | collected 2014-07-09
AGGATGCGCAGACCGCGGAGATGGAGTTAATTGCTGCGCAATACCGCGGTCGCGCTAGAGTTTTGCTTGCAAAACTCTTTGTTCTAGGATGAAGTTTCCTATAGCAAAATGTAATATAATTAATCTTTTTTCCACTCAAGCATCAATCCAGCCCAGGTAAGTCCGCCACCGAAACCTGCTAAGGCAATTTTATCGCCATTTTTTAATTTGCCACTTTTGTTCACTTCATCTAACAGGATTGCGATACTGGCAGCAGAAGTATTTCCGTATTTATCTAAATTCATAGGAAACATATCTTCACTAAGCTTAAGTCTTCTGGCAGCAGCTTCAATAATACGCTTGTTTGCTTGGTGAAGAAGTATTAAATCTAAATCTTCCAAAGGAATATTTGTTTTTTCTGATAAAGAATTTAAAATATGAGGGATGGTTCGAACTGCGAATTTGAAAACAGCCTGACCGTCCATTTCCACATATGGTTGCACAGCTTCATGTTTGGTATAAGGATTGACTAATGGGCGATTTCCAAGCATCAATGCAACGCCTTTTACACCGTCTGCACCGCCTTCAATGGCTAAAATACCATTTTCAGAAGGACCAAGAACTGCTGCACCGGCACCATCTCCAAATAATACACAGGTACTGCGGTCGTTCCAGTCTAAAATTTTCGATAATGTCTCAGCACCTACCACAAGCACATGTTTTAAAAGACCGGCACTAATAAAGGCGTGGGCGGTCTGAAGCCCATACATAAAACCGGAACATGCAGCATTGATATCGTAACACATAGCGTTGGTAGCACCAATAGCTGCCTGTACTTTACAAGCGGCATTTGGCATAGCTCCATCCGGAGTTATGGTGGCTACAATGATGAGGTCTAAATCTTTTGCTGACAGCTTTGCATCTTCTAAAGCTTTGGTTGCGGCTTCGATTGACATTGTTGTGACGGTTTCGTCTACTGCGATTCTACGGTTTACGATACCGGTTCGCTCTCTGATCCATTCATCGTTTGTATCAACGATTTTTGCCAAATCATCATTACTAACTACTTTTGCCGGCAAGGCACTTCCGGTTCCTAAAATTGCTGATGTTTTCATTTTTTTGTCCTACCATTTCTTTTTTTCGTTCTTTATGTAAATGAATAAAGTATCAATTTAACGTCCTCTACACTTTTGGTTACGCTTTTTGTTGCAAATGTCAGAATGAAATATTCGCATTGCGTAATATTTGGTGCCAAAATAAGAACTGCATTTTGTTTTTATTTGACACAAAAGAGTCCTTTAACTTATACAAGAGAGAAAATAAAATCTTGCAAAAAAATATATTATGAAAAAATTGGATGCAATCTTGACGCATAATTATTCAAGTAGTAAACTAGAGATAGTTTTTTTGTTTATGATAGATGGGATGGAAAGAGTTTTATTATTTTTGCAAAATGATATTGGCTTGTAATAAAAGACTCAGTGTTGCATGCTTTATCATAAGCAGATGATTATTTTGAGAGTTTTTATACAGAAAGGAAGCGTTTCAAATGAGTAATTTAGATTGGGGAAACTTAGGATTTGGCTATCGCCAGACAAATCAGCGTTACGTATCAAATTTTAAAAATGGTGCTTGGGATGCAGGTACTATGACAACAGATGACACTGTCACAATCAGTGAGTGTGCAGGTGTGCTTCAGTATTGTCAGGCATGTTTTGAAGGATTGAAAGCGTATAGAACAGAGGATGGTCGTATCGTCACATTCCGTCCTGATTTAAATGCAGCAAGAATGGCAGATTCTGCTAAGAGACTTGAAATGCCAGTATTTCCAGAAGATCGTTTTATTGAAGCTGTTAAGCAGGTTGTAGCAGCAAATAAAGACTTCGTACCACCATATGGTTCAGGCGCAACATTATACCTTAGACCATATATGTTTGGTAGCAGTCCTGTAATTGGTGTTAAACCGGCAGAAGAATATCAGTTCAGAATGTTCTGTACTCCAGTAGGACCTTACTTCAAGGGTGGCGCTAAGCCAATCACAATCCGTGTTTGTGATTATGACCGTGCAGCTCCTCATGGAACAGGACATATCAAGGCTGGTCTTAACTACGCTATGAGTTTACATGCTATCGTAGAAGCTCATAACGAAGGTTTTGATGAAAATATGTACTTAGATGCAGCAACAAGAACTAAGGTTGAAGAGACAGGTGGAGCAAACTTCTTATTTGTAACAAAGGACAATAAGGTTGTTACACCTAAGTCTGACAGTATTTTACCATCTATCACACGTCGTTCTTTGATGTATGTTGCAAAAGAGTACTGTGGATTAGAAGTAGAAGAAAGAGAAGTATTCTTCGATGAAGTTGAGAACTTTGTAGAGTGTGGTCTTTGCGGTACTGCAGCTGTCATTTCACCAGTTGGAAAGATTAACGACCATGGTAGAGAAATCGTAATGCAGAATGGTTCAACAGAAATGGGACCTATCACAAAGAAACTTTACGATACACTTACAGGTATCCAGATGGGACGTATCGAAGCTCCAGAAGGATGGATTATGGAAATCAAATAGTGAAGAAATAGAGCATAAGAAACGGCTTATATATGTTGGGAGACCGACATATATAGGTCGTTTTTTCTTTAGGTTTTCACGTATCCAAAGAATAACATGCAAGCATGAATTCTATTTTGTCTACGGAAAATACTTTTAAATACATTAAAATCTCATTAAAAATAAGTTTTTTTGACGAAAATTTGCAATAAAAATTTTGTATTTAGTATCTAAAGATATTTCGCCTGAGTAAATATTTAGTGTGGTATTTTACTAAAAAAGGGGTAAAATATATAAGGAAAATCTATAAGGTTCACAAAAAACGAAAAAAGAACCTTTTTTACTAGATTTTTGTATTGTGGGGGTGTATGATTGATAAATCAAAGGGCTTTTCCACTTTTTCGACGTCGAAACAGTTGAAGAGCCCTTGCTATGTTATTTGGTTGTATAATAGCAACTAGAAACATACCAATAGGAGGTGAACTACATGGATGAGTTCATTGAAGAACTGATGGAGTCGATGGACTGCGGTACTAAGTATATTGGAAATATTCCAATACCAAATGCAGTAATCAACTCATGGATCATCATGGCGATACTTATGGTGCTTACGTTGGTGTTTGTAAGAAATCTAAAAGTAGTACCTACAAGTAAAGTGCAGATGGTGGTTGAAGCTATCGTACAGTTCATCAATAACTTTTTTGGTGGAATTCTTGGGGAGGCAGGAAAAGGATACATTCCATTTCTTGGCACGGTGATGATTTACATTGTGTTTGCAAACATATGTGGATTGTTTGGACTGGAGCCACCGACAAAAGATTTGCGAGTGACAGCGGCACTTGCACTAATGAGCATTTGTCTCATAGAATGGTCTGGTATTCATAGAAAGGGCGTATTAGGTTGGCTAAAGAGCTTTTTAGAACCGATGCCATTATTACTTCCAATTAACATTTTGGAAGTTGGTATTCGTCCTTTGTCATTGTGTATGCGACTTTTCGGTAATGTTTTAGGAGCACATATCATAATGGAATTGATTAAAATAAATATTCCGGTAGGTGTGCCTTTGCCGTTTAGTATGTACTTTGACGTATTTGATGGAATTATTCAGGCATATGTATTTGTATTCTTAACATCCCTTTTCATGCAGGAAAAGATGGAGATGGAAGAGTAACAGAACGATTAGAGAGAAAATAAAATTAGCGCAAAGCGCGGAAAGAGGTAAAATTATGGGAACAGGAATTATCGCATTAGGAGCAGCTATCGCAGCATTAACAGGTATTGGAGCAGGAATTGGTATTGGTTTGGCAACATCTAAGGCAACAGACGCTATCGCAAGACAGCCAGAGGCAGCAGGTAACATTCGTTCATCACTTTTGATTGGTTGTGCCCTTGCAGAGGCAACTGCTGTATACGGTTTCGTTATCGCTATCTTAATCATTTTCATCTTGAAATAATTGATGACAGTCCGGCTATAACAGCGGATTACAGTGAAAAGGAGCGTGGAAACCATGAATTTTGCTATGATGGCAGTGGATGCAAAAACACCAAACATTTTAACTATGGATTTGGGTATCCTTTGGACGGTTTTAAATATAGCAATTATGGCGGTGTTTTTTAAGATTTTCCTTTTTGATAAGGTAAATAAAGTGTTGGATGCACGCCAGAAAATGATTGGTGATAATATTGCAGAAGCTGAAAAAAGCAAAGAAGAAGCTGCTGCGCTGAAACATGAATATGAAGTGAAACTTAACGAAGCAGACAAAGAGTCTGTGGAAATCATTAAGGAAGCGAAGGAACGCGCACAGATTGAATATAATAAAAAGGTTGAAGAATCACATACGGAAGCAGCCCGTATTATGGACGAGGCAAACCGTTCCATCGAACTTCAAAAGAAGAAATCCATGGAACAGGCACAGTCAGAAATTGCAGGTATTGCATTGTTGGCTGCACAAAAGGTCATTCAGAAAAATGTGGATGCTGAAGATAATAAGAAGCTCATCGGCGACTTCTTACAGGAGGCAGGTGGTTCTGAATGATTACACAAAGAGCAGTAAATTTCGGAACTGTGTTATGTGATATGAATATAAATGAGGAAGATGTTTTGAAAGTAAATGCGTTACTTTCCCAGTCGGATGATTTGAGAAATGCCTTGGCAAATCCGTTGGTGAAACCACAGGAAAAAGAAAGAGTCATTGAAAAATTATGTCCGGAGAGTATGTGGAAATTTTTGAAACTTCTTTGCAATCATCGTGTTGTTGACTTATGGTCTGATATTTATGAAGCCTACGAAGAGCTTAGTTTGGAAAAACAGAATAAAGTGAAGGCGACTTTATATTATGCCATGAAGTTAGATGAACAGGATATTAAAAATATTGAAGATATGATTTGTAAAAAATATAACAGGGCAGGAGTTCAACTGGAGTTAATTCAGGATGACAGCCTCATTGGTGGAATGTTGCTTAAAGTGAAAAACAAAGAGTTTGACAAAAGCTTTAAGGGCGCACTGGAGGAATTACAAAGAACTTTTGCCGGAAGGTAGGTGAAACAATTGGCTGGCTTTAATCAGGATGAAATCATTTCCGTATTGAAGAGTGAGATAGAGGATTTTGATTTAAAAACAGTTGTGAAAGAAACTGGTAGAGTAACCAACATCAGCGACGGTATCGTTACTGTGTATGGTTTGGATGAAGCAAAATACGGAGAACTTGTTGAATTTGAGACAGGTGTTCGTGGTATGGTTCAGAATCTTGAAATGAAGAGCATTAGCTGTGTATTGTTAGGTTCTGATTACGGAATTACTGAGGGAAGTAAGGTAGTCCGTACAAAGAAGAGAGCAGGTGTTCCTGTTTCTGATAAAATGCTTGGACGTGTCGTAGATGCCCTTGGTAGTCCTATTGATGGAAAAGGTGATATTGCGGCAGAGGCGTTTTATCCAATTGAGAGAGAAGCTGCAGGTGTTTGTGAGCGTAAGTCAGTTAGTACACCGATGCAGACAGGTATTTTGGCAATTGACTCTATGTTCCCAATCGGTCGTGGACAGCGTGAGTTGATTATCGGAGACCGTCAGACAGGAAAGACTTCCATTGCCATTGATACTATTATCAACCAGAAAGGTCAGGATGTAATCTGTATTTATGTAGCCATCGGACAGAAGGCTTCTACCGTTGCAAAATTAGTGTCAACATTGACGAAAAATGGAGCTATGGATTACACCATCGTAGTAAACTCAACAGCCAGTGATTTGGCATCGTTACAATATATTGCACCATATTCAGGTACTGCCATTGCAGAATACTTTATGGAGCAGGGAAAAGATGTTTTGATCGTTTATGATGATTTGTCAAAACATGCGGTTGCTTACCGTACCATGTCATTGTTGTTAGAGCGTTCCCCTGGTCGTGAGGCTTATCCAGGAGATGTATTCTATTTACATTCCAGATTATTGGAGCGTTCTTGTCGTATGGATGACGAGCATGGCGGCGGTTCCATTACTGCGCTTCCTATTATTGAAACACAGGCAGGAGACGTTTCCGCCTATATTCCAACAAATGTAATTTCTATTACGGACGGACAGATTTTCTTAGAGAGCGAATTGTTCTTCGCAGGTCAGAGACCGGCGGTAAATGTAGGACTTTCCGTATCCCGTGTAGGTGGAGCCGCTCAGACAAAGGCTATGAAAAAGGCTTCCGGAAGTCTTCGTATCGACCTTGCACAGTACCGTGAAATGGAAGTATTTACACAGTTTAGTTCAGAACTTGACAACAACACAAAAGAGTTGTTGACTCANNAAGATCAACAAGGAAAAAGTCATTGACGATGACATGATTGCCCAGATTATCAATGCAGTAAAAGAATATAAAAAATAATGGCGTTAGTATGGAGGCAGGACTATGGCAAATATGAGAGAGATCCGAAACAGGATCAAGGGAATACAAGACATTATGAAAATCACAAATGCCATGTATTTAATCTCCTCTTCAAAACTTAAGAAGGCGAGAAAAACTTTGCTTGCTACCGAACCATATTTTAATAAGCTTCAGGAAACGATTCATGATATATTGTTTTATGCACCTCATATGCATCAGATGCCATACTTTGCAAGACGTGAGGAAATTCCGGAGGAAGATCGAAAGGTTGGATATCTGGTGATTACCGCAGACAAAGGACTTGCAGGTTCCTACAATCACAATGTCATCAAGGCGGCAGAGGAAGAAATGGCAAAGCACAAGTCAAAAAATACCATGCTTTTTGTTATCGGACAAGTGGGCAGACAGTATTTTTTGCGTAAGGGAGTCACGGTAGATTGTGAGTTTATGTATACGGCTCAAAATCCTACCATGTACCGTGCAAGAGACATTTCGGAAACTCTTGAGAAAATGTTTGTAGAAGGACATTTAGATGACGTATATATTGTTTATACAAAGATGGTGACTCCGATTAAATCTGAACCGGTAGTTATGAAACTACTTCCTTTGGAACGACGTAAGTTTGAGCGTCGAAAAGCAGGTGCACCTCATGCCAAGTTTGAACCTTCGGCAGAAGTAGTTATGAAGCGCCTCGTTCCAAACTACATGAAAGGTTTGATTTTTGGTTGTATGGTTGAGTCATTTTCAAGTGAGCAAAACGACCGTATGGTGGCTATGGAAGCCGCAACTAAGAGCGCAAAGGAAATGCTTCATGATTTGGATCTGATGTATAACAGAGCGCGTCAGAGTGCGATTACTCAGGAAATTACTGAGGTTGCTGCCGGAGCGAAAGCTTTGAAAAAACAAAAGCAAAATTAAAAGTTCGGTAGAAAAGGCAGACAATTAAAAAAGAGCAAGTGCTATTGGAATGAAAGTTTAACGTTGTCTGCAAGAAAGAAAAGAGAAAGGAGATTCTACAGATATGGAACAAGGTAAAATCGTACAGGTTTTAGGACCGGTAGTTGATGTAGAATTTGAGTCTGGTAAATTACCAATGATTCGAGATGCCCTTGAAGTCAATCTTGAAGGAAAGCGTCTTGTCATGGAAGTTTCCAGTCATATAGGAAATAATGTTGTCCGTTGTATCTTACTTGCTTCCAGTGAAGGTCTTGCAAAAGGCATGGAAGTAACAGCCACAGGCTCTTGTATCAAAGTTCCTGTTGGTGAAAAGACACTGGGACGTATGTTTAATGTATTAGGAGATCCTATTGACCATGCAGGTCCCGTAGATTCAGAGGAAAAATGGGAAATCCACAGAAAACCACCTACATTTGAGGATCAAAGTCCTGTCGTTGAAATTTTGGAAACAGGAATTAAAGTTATCGACCTTTTAGCTCCTTATGCAAAGGGTGGTAAAATTGGTTTGTTTGGTGGTGCCGGAGTAGGTAAGACCGTACTTATTCAGGAGTTAATCCGAAACGTTGCTACAGAGCACGGTGGATATTCCATCTTTACCGGTGTAGGAGAGCGTTCCCGTGAAGGAAATGACTTGTGGCATGAAATGACAGACTCTGGTGTTATTAAAAAGACAGCCTTAGTGTTTGGTCAGATGAATGAGCCACCTGGAGCACGTATGCGTGTTGCCCAGACAGGACTTACCATGGCTGAGTATTTCCGTGATAAGGAAAATCAGGATGTGTTGTTGTTTATCGATAACATTTTCCGTTACGTACAGGCTGGTTCAGAGGTTTCAGCTCTTCTTGGACGTATGCCATCAGCCGTAGGATATCAGCCAACATTGGCAAATGAAGTAGGTGAATTACAGGAAAGAATCACTTCGACAAAGAATGGTTCTATCACATCCGTTCAGGCGGTATACGTACCAGCCGACGACTTGACTGACCCGGCACCAGCAAACACATTTGCCCATTTGGATGCTACTACCGTTCTTTCAAGAAAAATCGTAGAGCAGGGTATTTATCCGGCAGTAGACCCACTTGAGTCAACATCACGTATTCTTGAGCCTGATGTGGTTGGTGAGGAGCATTATACCGTTGCACGCCGTGTGCAGGAGTTGTTGCAGAAGTACAAAGAGTTGCAGGATATTATTGCAATCCTTGGTATGGAAGAATTGGATGAAAATGATAAGATTGCAGTTTACCGTGCAAGAAAGATTCAGAAGTTCTTATCACAGCCATTTTTCGTTGGAGAGCAGTTTACAAGTATTCCGGGACGATTTGTTTCTTTACAGGATACCATTGCCGGTTTCAAGGCTATTCTTGATGGTGAGATGGATGAGTATCCGGAAGCAGCATTTTTGATGGTTGGTACCATTGAAGATGTAAAACGAAAAGCAAAAGAAATGGAGCTTGCAGAGTAAGCGGATAGGAGGCAATATGGAAAAGACATTTGAACTTGAGATTATTGCCAGTGATCGTGTGTTTTACACTGGTCCATGTGAAAGTTTAGTGTTTCCCGGTATTGATGGTGCACAAGGTGTCTGGGCAAATCATGAAAGAACCGTTACCTGTGTAAGTGCCGGTGAATTGAAATACAAGGTAGATGACCAATGGAACTACGCAGCCATTAGTGATGGTTATGCTGAGATTACCGGAGATCACGTTGTGCTTATTGCGGATACGGTGGAACGTCCGGAAGAAATCGACATAAAGCGTGCCGAGGAAGCAAAAGCCAGGGCAGAAGAAAAGATGCGTCAGAAACAGAGCATCATGGAATACTATCACACACAGGTTGCGCTTAACAAAGCCATGAACCGATTGAAAGTAAATCAAAAACATTTTAAGTAAGAATTGTGATGGTGTTGTGTTGACAACATATTAGAGGATAGGCAACTAAAAAGATTAGTTGTCTATCTTTTTTTAGTTTAAAAGTGAAACCACTTTTATTCGCTCCGCGAGGATGTGCAGACCGCGGAGATGGAGTTAATTGCTGCGCAATACCGCGGTCGCGCTAGAGTTTTGCAAGCAAAACTCTTTGTTAATGGCAGTGCTGACAATTGGCACATCCTAAACTGCATCCTTCTAATTTTGGCAATTTTGAAATGGTTACCTGTTTGATCTCATGAGAAAATATGGTGGTAGCTTTTTCGTTAAAAAGTGTCGGATGACGAAATGTTATGCTTTCCTCTTGGAAGGTAATCTGAAGGGGTAAAAGCTCCAATCCCTCATTTGTCAACGGATTGACCTGATACATTGGTTTTTGTAACAGCGTTTCACCACTGTTTAGCTGAATGTTTAGGCAATCAGAAGAAGTATATAAGGATTGCAGGGTACCATTTTTACGAAACTGTAAAGAACAGTTGTCTGCATGAATGCCAAGGGCAGTAGCATGATAGGCATGTAACTCACCAAGTGGAGTCGTCAATGCGACTTCTCTGGCAGGTTCCACTGCCTGAAGGGTACCGTCCTCATAAAAAGAAATACCATAACGGACAGGTATGGTTTGCTCTTCGAAAGATAAAGATAACGCTTCCCCAGGAGAAAGACAGAGGGATTTTAGTGAACCCTCAGGATAAAAGGTAAGACTACTCATTTTTCCATTGATCGTATGGGCAGAAAGCGTGCATGTAAGGGCTGGGTTGATTTCGTTTTCTTCCTCATCTGTCCAAAAGCCACTAATCTGGCTGTTTCTTGGGAATATACGATAGACGGCACCATTTTCATAGAAACTAACAAATTCCGCAGGAATAGCTCCTATTGAAGTTTGGATGTTGGTCTGGTCTTGCAGATCCATACTTTTTAGTTTTCCGCTTTTATAAAATGATAGGCAACTGGTTGATTTTCTTCTGCCCTCTGGATTAGAATAGCGGGGAATCAAAATTCCCAAGCTTGTCTGTATTTCATTTTTTGTATCACAGCAGATGTCTTCGATTTGTTCTGTGTTTCTGAAGAAAGAATAATTGGCGATTCCTTTGATTGTTCCATATTCTGTCTGTATTTCCATGGGTGGACCTCCTTGAATAACTCTTGAAATTCTTAAAATTTAACTTGTATATTTTAAAAAAATGATATAGAATGATTATAACACACTTTTCCTATAAGTAAAGTATGAAAAAGTGTTGCGGTTCATTATTTTTTCTTATGACTAATGATAAGATTGGATTACAAAATTGGGAGCATGCAACAAGACTTTCTTGCATGCGGAGAATATAACAGAAAGGAAATGCGTATGGCAAAAGTAAAATATTCAGGAGTACGAGAAAGTAAAACGGGAAGAATTAATGATTTTGGCTCAACCGGAGAGCAAATTGCGGAAAAGTTTAAAAAAGGATGTTTAAAGCGTGCAGATAGAAGTTTTGCACAGGGATTGCAGTGTCAGCAGATCAATAGTATGGCGGCATTGATGTCTTTGGAAGATTCTGTTTTTATTTCCCACTCGCCACAAGGATGTGTAGGATGTTCTGTAATGGCAGTGGATATGTACAGAGTTGGACAGATTCACAGAGGTGCAAAACAGGTGAAAAATGCCAGATTATTTGTCACAAATATTGATCAAAAAAGTGTAGTATTTGGAGGTGAAAGTAAGCTTCGTGAAACAGTAAAGCTTGCCATTGACCGTTATCATCCAAAACTTGCTTTTGTATATGCCTCTTGTGCATCAGGAATTATTGGAGATGACATTGACGCTATTTTAAATGATATGCAGTCAGACTATCCGGAGACGATTTTGGTTCCTATTCATTGTGAAGGATTTAAATCAAAGGTTTGTGCATCGGGATTTGATGCGGCATTTCTTGCAATCAATAAGTATATTTTGAAACACCAGAAGGTGGAGAAAGAAAAAGGACTTTTAAATCTGTTTGCCCCTACTACAGTCAGTTATGCAGACCAGAAGGAAATGGAGCGAATGTTACAGGCTTTAGGAGCAAAAGTGAATTATATTCCGTTTTACAGTTCTTTGGAAAAAATCAAGAAAATACCTGCGGCAGAAGCGTCTACTTCTATTTGTAAGGTATTTGCCGATGAGTTTATGCAGACGCTTTGGGAAGATTATGATATTCCATTTTCCCATACCGTAATGCCGATCGGTATTCGAAATACTGACCAGTGGTATCGGGGAATTGCAAAGGTACTTGGAAAAGAAGCGGAAGTAGAGATAATCATTAAAAAAGAACATGCGCGTATTGAACCCCTTGTGGCAAAACTAAAAGAACGTCTGCAGGGAAAAAGAGTGTTTGTCTGTGGAGGAACCGGAAGGTCTTTTGCGGCAGCAGCGTTGATTGATGATTTTGGCATGAAATTGGTGGGATTAGAAACACCTACGTATGATGAAGATGCACAAATTGATATCGAATATTTAAATGAAATACATAAGGATTATGTGGTGGATATTGCCAATATGCAGCCATTTGAACAGGTGAATCTGCTAAATAAGATTAAGCCGGATGCGTTTATTGGTGTGCCGGTATGGGCTGCAAAATTAGGTATTCCTACTACCCATGTATTGGATGGAAAGCGTCCGACTATGGGATATGACGGATTGTTATATTTGGGAAATAAGATAGCAGACCAGTTGGAAAATCCGGGATTTAATAAAAAGATTGCAAAACACGTGAAACTTCCATATCGGGAATCATGGTATCAGGAAGATGCTTTTAAATACATCACTTCAAACGAATAAAACAGGAATAGTTATTTTGAAAGTGTTTTCCGTTGACAAAGCAAAATATATACTTGCAAGTAATACTGAAAAATTATTGCCAGTAGGAGAACATGCGGTTTTACTTTGTCAGTACATTGAAATCAGAAAGGAGAATTAGAATATGTCACAAATTATGGAAAATCCAAAGGGTGGATGCGTACTTGCAGGAATCAATGCCGTATTAGGTGCCATTGACCGAATTTGTCCGGTTTATCATTCGGGGCCTGGATGCTGTATGCAAACGACAGCAGCCGATCAGGGACAATCCGGTCATAAGAGTTCCTGCTTTGTAAGTGGAGTATCCATTCCTTCTAGTAATATGTTAGAAAAAGAAGTCGTATTTGGTGGTACAGAAAAACTTCGTACAACCATTCAGGGTGCAATTGAAGTCATTGATGCAGATGCTTATTTTGTGCTGACGGGATGTACTGCAGGAATCATTGGAGATGATATCGTGCGGGTGACAGACGAATTTGTAAAAAAAGGACATCCTGTGTATCCTATTGAAACACCGGGATTTGCAGGAGATAGTAATCTGGGATATGAAATTGTCTGGAATACATTGATTGATCAGGTTATTGAAAAAGATGTTCCAAAAGATCCTAAGTTAGTCAATATTTTTGGTATTGTACCTTACCATGATCCGTTTTGGAGTGGTACTTTGGAGGAAATAGACCGAATTCTTTCACAATTGGGGCTAAAAGTAAATACATTTTTTACAAAGCATCAGAACATTGAAGATATCAAGAAATGTTCCGGCGCAGCCTTAAACATTATTGTTAATCCATGGTTGTTTCAAGGTCCTGCAAAGAAATTTGAAGAAAAATTTGGTGTACCTAGTCTACGAATTCCTGGCTTATTTGTAGGAGCTACCGATACCACAAAATTTGTGCGTTCTGTGGCAGCTGCGTTGCAATTGGAAGAGAAACTGGTGGAAGCAGTCATTGAAAAGGAAGAAGATTATGTGTATCAGTATTTGGGACAGGCAATCGGTGTAGTAAGCTGGAAAAAATTTGCCATAGTGGCAGATGCCAATACGGCAGTGGGTTACACCAGATATCTTGCCAATGACTATAGCTTTACACCGGTACTTGTGATTATTTCTGAGCCGATTTTCCGTCAGGAAGATAAGGAACGTATTATAAAAGAAATACAGGATTTAGAATATGCAAAACCACCAAAGGTATTATTTTTGGCGGATCAATACGAGATTAATCAGGCAATCAGAGAAGAGGAAGAGGTTACGTTACTAGTTGGAAGCAGTAATGAACGGGAAGTTGCTCTGGAAAAGGAAATTCAGTTCCTTCTGGGAGCTTTTCCGGTAAATGAACGTTTGATATTTAATCGAACCTATGCAGGATACAAGGGCAGTCTTACCTTTACGGAAGATTTGTATGATAATCTGTAAAACCACTTTTCTTTATGGATGCCTCAGTAAAAAATAATCGGAGAACTATAAATGTTCCCCGATTATTTTTTCCATCCAGATCATATGATACCAGCGGTTAAACTTATAACCACATTTATGGAATTCCCCTACTTTCACGAAGCCAAGATGTGCATGAAAATCTGCACTATTGGTTGTTAAATATTTGTCTTCTGTCAGGGGATATCCAATGCAGGCATAGAGATTAAGAATTCCTATTTTCTGTAACTTTTTTTCTAAAGCTTCGTAGAGTAAACGTCCCATACCACATTTTTGTGCACGGTAATCTAAATAAATGGTTAGTTCACATGACCAATCGTAAGCTGCTCGGTCAATGAAATTACTAGCATAGGCGTAGCCTTGAATTACACCATTTTTTATAATGACAAGGTAGGGGTAACGTTTTGTAATTTCTTCTATGCGATGTTGAAACTCGGTTAGGGATGGTGTTTCGTATTCAAAAGTTATGGCTGTGTTTTGGACATAATAGTCATAGATTTCAAGTAATCTTTTTGTATCTGCTTGTTTTACGCTTCGTATTTCAATCATGAGGATTCCCCTTTCATACAAATCCAATACCAACTATAGAGAAGAATGGCTCTTACAATATTGTCGGAAACCATGCAAAGCCAGGCTGTTTTGATTCCAAAACCAAGTATAGAAACAAATATAAAAACACCTAATATTCTGACACACCATTGTGTAAAGGCAGAAATGATTAGTGGTGGTTTTGTTTTTCCGATACCGTTGAATACATTTTGCATTACGATGGAAACACCGAAAAACGGTTCATTTAACGCCACAATTCGAAGTAAGACCGGAGATGTTTTCAGTATATAGGCATCTGTGGTAAATATAGAAATGATGGAATTTGCAAATAGTAACATAATGGTTGTTGCCATAAGCATGATAACAATGATAAGAACACATACCAAGTTTGTCTGGTGATTTAATTTCTTTTGATCACCCTCACCTTTCACATTGCCAGATAAAACTGCTACCGCACTTGCCATGCCAACAGCAGGAATGTAGAACGCAGATTCTGCTGTAAATGAAATGGAATGGGCAGCATAAACCGAGGTGCCTAAAGGAATAATCATAGCTGTAAATAGAACCCGTCCAAGGCTTGTGATGACAGAAGTGAAAAACGCAGGCATACCAACAACAATATAGGTACGCATCATGTCTTTGTCCGTTCGTTTTTTTAGCTTTTTAAGTAAAAATGCTAAATGAAAGCCTGAGGTTATCAAACCAATAAAAGAATTTGAAAAAATGTGATTAGGGACTGTTTTGCAAGGTATGTCTGGATGGTTCTGTCTATGTAAAGTTTCTGAAAAAATATATTCTTTGATAGAAAGTTCTTTTGTCTTTTCATTTACAATCACCATGGCAATTCCACCAATGGTGATGGATAAAGCTGTTGCTAAAGCTGCTCCGGTTACTCCCATATTTGCTCGTGGAATACTAAGCTCTTTTTGAAAGAAAGAAAATTTCAAGGAAGGATAAATAAAAAAACAGTTAAAAATGATATTTAAAATATTTACCAGTCCGTTGATGATAAGTGGTGTTTTCATGTCTTTGGTTGCTTTACGAATACTTCCGGCAATGACATTGAAAGAAAAAAACACCCCAGCAGAGGAAGATACTGCAAAATAAATGGAAGCTGTGTTACGAAGTTCTTTGGAAGCTCCCAATAGTTTTGGTAAAACAGGACTGATGGAAAGAGGGACTATCGTTGTAAAGATACCGATGATAAAGGCCAGCAAATATGCCTGGAGGGTTGGATTTTGTAGTTTGTTTCGTCTTCCGGCACCGATTTCTTTTGCAAAATAAGCAACGACACCAACACTCAGGGCATTTACTGCTGCTTTTACGAGAAAAGTTACTTCGTTGGTAATGCCAATGGTGGCAGAAGCTTTCATTCCTAATCTGCCAACCATGATAAAATCAGCATAATTTACAAGTGCCTGAAAAGAATATTCGATGATGGCAGGAATAATGAGAGTTATGATATCTCTCATAATCCGTAGGGTGTCGCTTTCTTTTCTTTTTTTTCGTATATAAGATAAATAGAGTATTTTCAAGATTTTCACAACCTTAATAACGTCAGTGCGTTTTTTTATTGTTTTTGTCAAATAGTGTTTGTGTGAATATAAGTAATCACAAAGGAATGTAGTTAAATTACATAATCATCCTTTGGCAGAATTCTTGCTAAAAACTGTTTTGTTCGTTCTTCCTTTTTGAAACTGGTCAAAAAATGATGCTCCAGTTTGGGGTATTTGGGATTGCATATAACATACCATAGGTTTTTGAATTCCACAATTACGCAAAAGTTATATCCGGTGATAACTAAAAGTTTAAGAATTGTTTGCTTTAGTAGGAGGTACAATCGCTGACTAAAACAAACGCTTTACACTAAGTCTTGTGAGTGGTAACCTGAACAGTTTTAAGTAGTACAGAAGGAAATTACTTGATGCAGAAAGTGAAATGTGATAAAATCTATAAAGTCTATCAGAATAGTATACAATAATAAGAGAAAATTGAAGCAACTCCACATGTCAGTATTATGACACCATCGTGGATAAAAGTGGGGGTGCTTTGGATGATTGGAAGTTACTGGTCATGCACTGAAAAGTATCAATTAGAAATATGGAAAGGATGTTTGGATGTTAAATCAGTTTTCGAGAACTCAACTTTTATATGGAGCGACGGCCATGGAACATATGGCTTCCTGTCGCATTGCTGTGTTTGGTATTGGGGGAGTTGGCGGATATGTAGTGGAAGCTCTCGCACGTTCTGGTGTTGGCGCGTTGGACTTAATTGACGATGATAAAGTTTGTCTTACAAATATAAACCGTCAGATTTTAGCAACCCGAAAAACGGTTGGAAAATATAAAGTGGATGTGGCAGAGGAAAGAATAAAAGAAATTTCCCCGGATTGTAAAGTGACAACTTATAAGACATTTTATTTGCCTGAGACACAGGGGCAGTTTGATTTTTCTCAATATGACTATGTAGTAGACGCTATTGATACAGTGACAGGAAAGCTTACTATTATTCAAAATGCAAAAAAGGAAGGTATACCGATTATTTCCTCAATGGGAGCAGGTAATAAAGTGAATCCTGCTGCGTTTGAAGTGGCTGATATATATGAAACTTCCGTTTGTCCTTTGGCTAAGGTTATGAGACGGGAGTGTAAAAAAAGAGGAATCGATTCATTAAAAGTGGTGTATTCAAAGGAGTATCCGATACGGCCGCTAGAGGATATGTCCATTAGTTGTAGACGGCATTGTATTTGTCCTGATGGTACCGTGCGAAAATGTACAGAACGAAGAGATATTCCAGGCTCAACAGCATTTGTACCATCGGTCGTGGGATTGATTATTGCTGGTGAAATTATTAATGATCTTTGCAAGGGATACAGAGAAACTTCCGTTTGACCTAATTGCAAAATCCTGCGCATCCTCGGGGCGTGATTATTTCAGTTGGAGATTGTAACCTAAACTGAGATAATAATTTATTATAACAAGACATAAGAAAAGTTGATTTTACATTGGTTTAGTGCTGTGTTATAGTTTATCGCAACAGGAAGTACAACCTACATTCCCAAATTTAGTGGGAAAAATTCTAGCGCAAGAAAAAATTATTTCTCTTAAAAATTGAAAGAGTAGTAAGAAAGGAGAATGATTATATGATAAGTAAAGTGAAAAAATTTAGAAACAAAGCAAGTGGCATTGGATTAGCCGTTCTTCTGGCAATTACATCCATTGTTCAAAATCCACAATTGGTGGTGCATGCACAGGATGTTTCCAATACGGAAAAGGAAGAAAAGACAATAGAAGCACAGGTGATTGTTACAAAATATGAGAATTTGTGGCAAAACAAAAGTAATCCGGATGCCATTCCACCAATTTATGTGACTGCAGGAATACCGGTTATATGGTATGTGGATGTGCCGGAAGATATTGCAGTAAAAGGATGTAGAAGTACACTTAAAATACCAGGTATTGGCTGGGGAACAGATACTCGAAACAGAGAAGAAGGACATCTTCAGTTGACAAATGGCAGAAACTTGATACAAAGACCGGATGCAAATGAAGGTGATGTGGTTTTATTTACACCAAAGGAAACTGGTGACATTATTTTTACTTGCTGGATGGGCAGTGGATGCCATAGAAATTATATTCGTGTAGTAGAAAACGCATATCAATATACAGATACAGTAACAGCAACAGCAATTGCCGTTACAAATACCCCAAAAGTTGAAGCTACACAGACACCTGTAATTGTATCACCAACAGCGATAACAACATCGGCAATTGTAGCGTCAAATTCCGGTGGCGGAAGCATTTCGATACCGGATACGACAAATGCACAGGTGATTATTACTAAATATTCGGATTTGTGGCAAAGCAAAGACGCAGACGATTTTTCATCACCAATTTACGTCACAGCAGGTATACCGGTGATCTGGTATGTAGATGTACCTGAGGATGTAAAAGTGAAAGGTTGTGGAAGTACGATTAAAATACCAGGCATTGGCTGGGGTACAGATTCGTATAATAAAGAAGAAGGACATCTTCAGTTGACAAACGGAAGAAATTTAATACAAAGACCAAACGCAAAAGCGGGTGATTTGATTTTATTTACACCGACAGAGAAAACAGATATATTGTTTACTTGCTGGATGGGTAGTGGATGCCATAAAAACTATATTCGTGTAGTTGCAAATACTCAAACTCCGGCACCTACTAAGACACCTTCTGCGACACAAACGGGAATAGGTAGTCAGACTTCGGGAACAAGCCAAACACCGGGAACAAGTGGACAGAGCCAGACATCAAACTCAGGTTATTCAGCAGGAACAAGCGGACAAAGTCAGTCATCAGCCACTAGCCAGAATCAAACATCAGGTGCAACAGCAACGCAAGTACCAACAGTTGTGCCAACGATAGCGCCGGTTACGACGGTAACTCCTTCAGCCGTTTTAGCAACACAAGTGCCATCAGGAACAGCAATACAGGAGACAGACTCGGTAGCAAGCCAGTCAGCGATTGTACCTGATAGTCAATTAACAACTGAGGATGTTCCTTCATTGCCATCAACGGACAACAATGAAAAAACACCAGTTTTGAAGAATACTTATTCAAAGTTAAAAGCCGGTGCAATAGCAAAAATCATTGTGGAAAATGCGGGAACAGAAACCATCAAATTCAAATCATTGAATAAAAAGATTGCCACAGTAAATGCAAATGGAACAGTAACTGCATTGAAAAAAGGAACAGCAACCATTCAGGTAATAGTAGGAGCTATCACGCTTACTTATAAAGTGAAAGTAACAAGCAATCCTTTCTTGTCAAAGAAAGTGGTTACGGTAAAGAAGGGAAAAACTGCTACAATTACTGTTAACGGAAAAGCTGCTAATACTTCTTTACAATATGCGAAATCAAAACTTGTGAAAATTAGTACAAATAAAAAGCAAACTTCATTAAAAATAAAAGGACTTAAGACAGGAACAACGAAACTAAAAATTAAAATAAATGGAGTAGTTGTAACATTGAAAATTACAGTTAAAAAGTAATACGAGAACCTCTTAAAACCATTATTTTAGTTGTGAAAGTGTAAAACACTTAAATCTACCTTTATAATCTTAAATCAGGCCTGTATTCACTAGCCTGACAAACTTAGAAAAATGCCATAATAAGGAATAAGGAGCTGGATGCAATTTGCACCAGCTCCTTATTTGTAGGGTAGGGGGATGTTTATAAAAATAAACGCATTTGATGCCAAATTACTCCGCCATGTTCGGAACTAGAGACACCTTCATCAATAAAACCAAAACGTTTGTAAAAAGGCAATAATTCTTTCTTGCAGGTAAGTACAATACCCAACCGGTTTTCTTCTTGTGCCTGTTTGATGAAGTGTTTCATGGTAAAAGATGCAAGGCCAAGTTTTTGATAAGAAGGGTGGGTTTCCACACCAAAGATCATCTGCCAGTTACCTTTTTCCTGATGGTAACTGGTATTTTCATACATTTCATCTTTTAAATCTTTTTCATTGGTTACTAATCCATTGATATTACATATAATTTCATTAGCGGTTTCGCCTAGTAAAAAGTGGTTAGGATATGCCTTTAAACGGGATGAAAAACTTTCTTTTGATGCAGCTTCTGCTTTGGGAAAGCATAGGGATTCCAAAGTGGCTATTTTCTCTAAATCCTCCATTGTTGCATGACGAAATCTTATTTCAATAGTTTCCTGTGGATGCTCAGGTAAAGATAATACTTTTGTTGTTATGGTATTGTTTGTATTTATGAATGTCATAGGGGTCCTCCTTTGTTAGTGCAGTTTAATGCCAGATGATTTGTTTTCTGATCCCAAGTCTCATTCTTGAGATTATCATTGAAAACTTCATCTGGCATAGTTAGTGGCTTATGGTATTTTAAAAAATGTATTATGTGTTAGTAAGTTAATCTGCTGGTTTATTTTACTGTAATCTTAAGAGAAAGTGTTACTCCGTTTACATTTATTTTTACTTTTTCAGAACCTTTTTTCAAGGCTTTTATTTTAAGTATTGTTCCTTTTTTCGTTTGAGAAATATGAACAAATTTGGATTTTTTATATGTTACAGTGCCGGCAGCAGCTTTTCCTTTGACGGAAATCTGTACGGTTTTTCCTTTCTTTAGGGTGATACTGTTCTTCGATAAGGAAGGATTTGTTGTGACAGTGACCTTGTAAGTAAGTGTGGTTGAACCAACCGCGATTTCAATGTTTCCATTACCTTTTTTCAAAGCAGTTACGACACCTTTTTTGCTGACGGACACTACCTTTGGCTGTAATGAACGATAGGTAACGGTTTCGCTACCTGCATTGTTTACAATAATTTGTTTTGTTGCCCCGGCTTTTAATTTCACAGAAGTTGACTGTAAGTTAGGAGCGGAAGTGGCTACAATAGCTCCCGAAGTAGGTGTTTGGGTAGCTGTAGAAGTAGGAACCGGTGTAGCTTCAATAGCACTTGATGTAGGTGTTACAGTTGCTGTAACTGCACTGGAAGTTGGAACAGTGGTAACTGTGATAGCACCGGAAGTTGGAATGTTAGTGGCTATAATAGCACCGGAAGTAGAAGTACTGGCATTCACAATTGCTCTGTTGGATGGTGTCTTAGGAATCTGTGTGGCATCGGAAACAACTCGGATGTAGTTTTTATGGCACTCACTTCCCATCCAGCATGTAAATAGAATATCTCCGGTTTCAGCCGGTGTAAATAAAATATCAGTTTTATCTGCTACGTCTGTTTTTTGAATAAGGTTAGAACCATTTACAAACTGTAAATGACCTTCTTCTTTGTTATAACTGTCCGTTCCCCAACCAAGTCCCGGAATTTTAATGGTATATTTACATCCTTTCGGTGTGACGTCTGTTGGAACTTCAACGTACCAAACCACAGGGGTTCCTACGGTGACATAGATTGGAGAAATTTCCTGTTCTCCTTTTTTATCCTGCCATAAATCCGCTAAATTGGTTGTAATGACCTGTTTTGTTTCTGTTGCCTGACTGTTTTGAGTTAAAGTTGTTGTTTCTGCATGAAGGAGTGGTTGAGACTCGTTTGCAACTGCTCCAATGGTAAATAAAAATGCAAAACCAAGTGTTAATGTTTTCTTTGCGTATTTTGATAATATGTTTGTCATAATATATTCCTCCTAACTTTCTGTGATCGATGTTACATAAATGGTTCCGTTTTTATACGTTCCAACAACCGTTACATATAAGTGGTCCGGTCTTGACGTATGGTTGATATAATCCCAGGTAAGAGACTGCCCCTTTTCGTCAAATGGAATGAATTTATAAGAACCGTCTGCCTGTAAAATGTCCAATCCGTATCCACTGGCTCTACATTCTTCCATAAACATACAAGCAAGTTCGTGTTCTTCCGGGTTAGCCATATCACTACAATCGTAGTCCATTAGTATTCCATAAAATGATTCCTCTTTCGCCTTTTCACTTTTTGCCTTTGGGGTTGGTGATGGAGCGGAAGGCGTCTTTTTACGAGTTGATTTTGAATTTTTACCCGTTTTAGAGGACTTGTTGGATGATACGGTATCTTTTTTTTCCTGACTAGATAAATCAGTAGTTGTTGTATCATTTTTCTCTGATTGCCTTTTTACCTTATTATCAGGGGTCTTTGACCGCGATTTTGTTGATGGCGGATTTGATCCTTGTAATATGGTTGACTGAATGGCTTCTGGCGTGCTATCGATTGTGTCTGTAGCGGATGTTTCAGTAGCTATTGGAGCATTTACTTCATTATTCGGAGTAACTACTTTCTCCTTGGAAGAACATCCGTTTAATGCACTTATAGATAACGCAAGAAAAGCGATGATAAAGTATTTATTTCTTTTCATATCGGGTCTCCTTTCCGGTTAAATAGTTGAAAGAGTATATTTACTCATTAAAACTTTGGATAAAAAGAAAGATAACATATCTGGAGAAAGAAATATAATACAGAAATCTTATAACGTGAAATAATATTATACTATATCAGCGTAAAACCCGCTTAGAAACAGTGTTATGAAGGATTTACGAACTAAAAGTGAAAAAAATTTAAAATATTTCATAGAAACCATATTGACATAGTAGGAGAAATAGGTTATTCTGTAGGAGTAAAAAGAAACAGATTAAAAAAATAGCAAACAGCCATAATAAAAATAATGAAATTAGATTATGGCAGGCAATGTTTTTTCGAAAATCTTTTGGTACCGGATTTTTGAAAGAACGTTATAGAATGTATGATTGGAATTTTTATCTAAGATTTCGAGAGTACATCAGTATTAAGGAGGTATTTATTATGAGCAAGTTAATATATTTAGATAATGCAGCGACAACAAAGGTTGACAGTAGAGTATTTGAAGCAATGAAACCTTATTTTGAAGAATATTATGGAAATGCATCAAGCATTTACCGTTTTGCGGGAGTTGCAAAGAAAGCAGTGGAAGACTCAAGAGAAGTAGTAGCAAAGTATCTTGGAGCGAAACCAAAGGAGATTTATTTTACCGGTGGTGGTAGCGAGTCAGATAACTGGGCATTAAAAGCCGTTGCTTATGCAAAACAGGATCAGGGAAAACACATTATTACTTCTAAGATTGAACATCATGCCATCCTGCACACATGCGAATATTTAGAGAAATTCGGCTTTGAAGTTACTTATCTTGATGTAGATGAAAATGGTGTGGTAGATCTTGAACAGCTTAAAAATTCCATCAGAGAAGATACCATTCTTATTTCAGTAATGTTTGCAAACAATGAGATTGGAACCATTCAGCCGGTGAAGGAAATTGGAGCAATTGCTCATGAACACGGAATTATTTTCCATACAGATGCAGTTCAGGCATACGGACATGTGCCTATCAATGTGGATGAGTTAAATATTGACATTTTAAGTGCCAGCGGACATAAAATCAATGGTCCAAAAGGAATTGGAATTATGTATTTGAGTGAGAAGGTGAAGATAGGTTCCTTTGTTCATGGCGGTTCCCAGGAACGTGGAAGAAGAGCAGGAACTCACAATACACCAGGTATCGTAGGCTTTGCAAAAGCAACAGAAATTGCTGTTGAGGAATTGGAAGAGCGTAGTGCTTACGAAACAGAACTTAGAGATTATTTGATCAAACGTGTTCTTGAGGAAGTTCCATTTACAAAACTAAACGGTCACGTTACAAAACGTTTGTCAAACAATACAAACTTTAGTTTCCGTTTTATTGAAGGAGAGTCCTTACTGATTATGTTAGACCAGAAGGGTATTTGCGGTTCCAGCGGATCTGCTTGTACATCAGGATCATTAGATCCATCCCACGTATTATTAGCCATTGGTCTTCCTCATGAGATTGCTCATGGTTCCCTTCGATTGACATTGTCAAATGAGACTACAAAAGAAGAGATAGATTATGTTGTTGATGAAATTAAAAATATAGTGGAAAGACTTCGCAGTATGTCTCCACTTTATGAGGATTTCCTACTTAGTCAGAAACAAGCATAGAGGTGAAATTGCTCTATTAAATAGGAAAGACGACGCGAGTATTTTAGAAGGATAATAAACAAAATAGGAGGTATCTTACATGAGTCAGGTAATAGATTATAGTGAAAAAGTAATGGATCATTTCAGCAATCCCAGAAATGTGGGAGAAATCGAAAATGCAGCAGGAGTTGGAACTGTAGGAAATGCCAAGTGTGGCGATATTATGAGAATATATTTGGATATAGAGGATGAAATCATAAAGGATGCTAAATTTAAAACCTTTGGTTGCGGAGCCGCTGTTGCTACAAGTAGTATGGCTACGGAATTGGTTATTGGAAAGACCGTGCAAGAAGCATTAAAGGTGACTAACAAAGCGGTAATGGAAGCTCTTGACGGACTTCCACCGGTGAAAATTCATTGTTCACTGCTTGCAGAAGAGGCAATTCACGCAGCATTGTGGGATTACGCACAGAAAAACAATATTACCATCGAAGGCTTAAAGGCTCCGGTGGAAGATATTGAGGAAATTGTGGAAGAAGCGTAAGTATTTCATAGTAGACAGTGGAAAGGCTGTTGTAGTAACTTTTTTGTTATTACAACAGCCTTTTGGTGTGTATTATTTCAAATCATTATATAAAAGGTTTACATTGGTGTATTAAAATTACATATTTTATACACTGATGCAAATAATTGGAAAAGATTGGAAAACTATCAAGATGCCCTCAGGGATATTGCATATTTCGGTATAAATGAGTATGATAAAACAAACGGCAGGAATACTAATAGAAGAATAAGAAATGTGAGGGCTTTATATGAAGATAGCAGTTGTATTTACCGGTGGAACCATTGGAAGTTCAGCAGGAGAAGACGGATTGTTTAATGTAGATCAAAAGAAGAGATATCGTTTGTTGGAAATGTTCAGGGAAGAAAAGAAAGATACGGATGTGGAGTTTGAAACCTTTGAGCCTTACCTGACGCTCAGCGAACATTTGAACGGAGATTATATACAGAAATTGATAGATTGCGTAGGAGAACTGGCAGATAAGGCGTATGATGGTATTATCGTTACCCACGGCACGGATACCTTGCAGTATTCTGCGGCTGCGTTAGGATATGCCTTTGGAAATGATAGTATTCCCATTGTGTTAGTATCCAGCAATTACATTTTGGAAGACGAGAGAATGAATGGTCTTGCAAATTTTATTGGCGCAGTTGATTTTATAAAATGCCAAGGGGGAAGAGGTACATTTGTTTCCTATAAAAATACCGGTGAAACAACTAAGATTCACAGAGGAACAAGATTATGTTTTCATGCAACTTACGAAGATGCAGTAGAGAGCATCGGAAACCGTTGGTATGGAAACATCCAGAACGGCTCTTTTGAAAAGAATCCTGCATATCAGGAAGAAACGGATGCTGCATCGTGTTTGAAAAAATGTTGGAGTGGAGAAACTTCCAGAGTACAGATGCTAATAGCATATCCGGGCATAGATTGGAATACGGTGTCATTTGAGTGTGATGCCTTACTTTTACAATGCTATCATTCCGGAACATTAAATACAAAAAACAAAGCAATGAAACGCTGGATGGAACAGGCAAAGGAAAAACAACTTCCCGTATATCTGGTTGGTATCAACGAAAAAGTTGCATACGAAAGTGGCAAGGTGTATGAAGAATTGGGAGTTTTGATATTGCCAGCCATCGCCCCTATTGCGGCTTATGTAAAAATAGGAATGGCAATTGCGTCCGGTTGTGATTTGTCAGAAGCTGTTTTTGGCAGTTTAGCCGGAGATGTAGTGGAGATTTAGCAGAAAAATAGTGTAAGAATAATGGAATATTTGTGAAAACCAGGGGAAACACGACGGTTTGAAGTTTATCTCAGTCGGGGGCAATCTCNNATATGACCCAATTGGAATCTTCCACATCAAAAACTGAATTGGAATTATGGATAAAATGCAAACAATAAATTTCTTTAAAATTATTCCTCCTGTTATTTTCTACGGAATTCTAATATGTCTCCCGGTTGACAATCCAAGGCATCGCAAATTTTTATCAATGTGGAAATTTTTAAAGCTTTTGCCTTGCCGTTTTTTAATACGGACATATTTGCAAGTGTGATTCCTACCTTATTTGCAAGTTCTGTAACACTCATTTTTCGCTTGGCAAGCATTACATCTATATTAAAAATGAGTTCGCCATTTAATTCATCTTCATCAATATTCGTTCCCATAGCAACCTCCTTATATCGTTAAATCACATTGTTCCTGAAGCATTTGTGCCTTATGCACCAAATGTGACAATACAGCTGCCGCTACCGCGATAGCAATACCAACAAATACAACTAAAAGCGACAATAATAAAATGCCCGGGTGGCTTACACTTACCAGCAACAAAACAATATTTCCTACGAAGAAAAATAAACTGTCACCTGCTGCAAGCCAAGCTATGCGTTTTAAGTGAGTTGCATTTGCCTGTGAAAATGCTTCGTCTTTTCCGATATTGGTTGATATTTTCCAACCTAAAACAAGTGTTATATAACATGGAATTCCGCTGATGCAAAGGAATACCAGATATGGTAGAAATCTGGTGTAAAAATCATGATCATCCTCTGAGATTAGAGATTGTCCAAAGAGCGGACAAACTACGAAATACAGCGCAAACCCACATAATCCTACGCCTACAATAATACATTTAAGCCATGTCGCTAATGTTTTCTGTTCCATATGATAAATCCTCCTTTAAAATGTTATGTTCTCTCGGAGTCCCCTTTATTCAAAAGTATGGGGATGAAATTCTCCGAAAGTTCATTTTTAGTATAGTATGATAAATATTGATTGTCAACAATAATTTATTGCAAAACGATAAAAAATTAATTTATCACAATTGAAAGTGATGAAAAAATAGTGAAAAGAAACTAATAAAACGAATCTTGAATAATTAAATTGCTTAACGAAATAACAGAAAGTGTAAGACATAATCAGAAAATTGTACAATGACATTCTAGGAACAGTGTGTTATAATAACGTTTGGTGCATGGAATGAGGAAAATGAATATGCACAGAAAGGTTATGAACCATGGAAATAACGATTGATGGATATAAGATTAATTATAAAGAAACCGGAACTGGTGAGGAAGTCCTTGTCATTCTTCAAGGATGGGGGACAGAACTTGCCGTGTATGATTCGGTGGCAGCTTGTGTAAACAGTAAACTAAAGGTAATCCAGTTTGATTTTCCGGGCTTTGGTGGCAGTGATGAGCCGAGAGAAGCATGGAGTGTCAGCGATTACGCAGACTTTTTTGAGAAGTTTATGCAGGCACTTAACATAAAAAAAGCAACACTTTTAGGTCATTCTTACGGCGGACGTGTCATTATCAAGTTGGCAAACCGTGATAATTTGCCTTTTGAGATTCAGCGCATTGTCCTGATGGATAGTGCCGGAATTATGCCAAAGAAGACCGCAAAGCAGAAGTGGAAGATTAAGAAATATAAGATACTTAAGAAAATCGTCAACATGAAGCTTGCCTATGCCATTTGTCCAAATCTCATTGACGAATGGAAGGGAAAACAAGGTTCTGCTGACTATAGAAATGCTTCACCGATGATGAGACAGTGCATGGTGAAAGCAGTAAATGAAGATTTGACACATTTACTTCCGACCATTAAGCAGGATACACTGCTTATATGGGGAGATTTAGATACTGCTACTCCGATTTCGGACGCAAAGAAGATGGAGGAACTGATACCCAATTCAGGGCTTGCGGTGATTAAAGGTACCGGACATTATTGCTTTTTAGAGCAACCGGTGATATTTAGGAATATTATGCATTCATATTTTAATATAACAGAGTAGGAGAACAACCATGGTATTGACGATTATGACAATCATAGGAATTGTAGTTGGTGTGCTGACATTTTTGTTGGTGGCAAGATATAATCTGCATATGTTCCAGTTGATGGGATATAAAAATATGGAACATGTGGGATGGATTAAGAAAAACTGGAGAAAGCAGGGATTACTTATTGTGGTATTACTTGCCGGAGCTGTTTCTTTATTTGTTCATCATGAGACAACAGTTGCTTTAGTGTTAGTTGTAGACGCAATTCTTTGTAAATATTATTGGTATTTAAAAACTTCCAATACGAAAAAGAAACTTGTGTATACAATGCGTGTGAAGAGACAGGTAGTTACAAATCTTATTTTAAACATCGCAATTACTACACTTGTTTATTTGTTCTTAGGAGAAGAATACGTAGTTGGAACCATTGCCATTCTTACATTTTTACAGGAATTTGCATTGCTTTTGGTAAACTTGATTAACCGCCCAATGGAAAAAATGGTTACCAATTATTATATCAATGATGCAAAGAAGATGCTTCGTTCGGTTCCTGATATGAAAATTATCGGAGTTACCGGAAGCTATGGAAAAACATCCGTAAAATATTATTTGCATACATTGTTACAGGATAAGTTTAATACATTGATTACTCCTGAGAGTTACAATACACCAATGGGTGTTGTAAAGACAATTCGAGAGTCTTTAAAATCTACGCATGAGATTTTCGTGTGTGAGATGGGTGCCAGACATGTGGGAGATATTAAGGAAATCTGTGATATCGTACATCCACATCATGGTGTGATTACATCCATCGGACCACAGCATTTAGAAACATTTTTCAATATGGACAATATCATCGGAACAAAATACGAGTTGGCAGATGCATTGCCGTCGGATGGTATGTTATTCTTAAATGGTGATAATGAATACGTGGTTGGAAATGCTGACAAATATAAAAACACCATTTTCTATCGCACAAGCAGCGATGGAGAAGGATACAGAGCTTCAGACATTAAGCTTTCCCAGCTTGGTACGGAGTTTACTGTTACGACGCCGGAAGGTGAGAAGGAACAGTTCCAGATGCGTTTGGTTGGAGAACACAATGTAATCAATGTAGTTGGTGCCATTGCTATTGCCCATAAGATGGGTATTTCTTTAAAAGAACTTCGTGTGCCGGTTCGTAGAATACAGCCGGTGGCACACCGTTTGCAGATGATTGAGCGTGGAAATGTGACCATTATTGATGATGCTTACAATTCAAATCCGGTAGGCTCAAAAGCAGCGGTAGAGACACTTGCCATGTTTGACGGTGTTCGTATTCTTGTGACACCGGGTATGGTGGAACTTGGAAAAGAAGAAGATGAGTTTAACTATAAGTTTGGTACCTATGCGGCAAAATGTTGTGATTATATTTTGCTTGTGGGAAGAAAACACACAAAACCTATTGAAAATGGCGTGTTAGATAGCGGTTTTGCAAAAGAAAAATGTCATGTATATGATACTTTGGAAGATGCGTTATCATTTGCATATAGTATTAAAGAGGAAGGACACAAGTTTATCTTGTTGGAAAATGACCTTCCGGACAATTATTAAAGGAGAGTTAGACCTATGAAAACAAGAGTTGCAATGATGTTTGGTGGTAAGAGCGTAGAACATGAAGTTTCTATTATTTCTGGTATTCAGGCGATTATGAGCATGGATACAGATAAATACGAAGTAATTCCGGTTTACTTGACAAAGAATAATGAAATGTATGTTGGAGATGAGATTGGAAACATCGAAAACTATAAAGATATCAAGGGATTGCTTTCAAAGTCCCAGCGTGTGATTATGGTAAATGAAGGAAATCAGGTTTCCCTTGTACAGTATCCAATGAAAAAACTAGGAAAGAATTTAACAATAGATATCGATATTGCATTCCCAATCGTTCATGGTACAAATGTAGAAGACGGTGCATTGCAGGGATATTTAAAAACCGTTGGAATTCCTTTTGTAGGATGTGACGTAACTGCATCTGCAGTTGGTATGGATAAATATGTGACAAAGGCTGTTCTTAAAGACAATGGTATTCCGGTACTTGATTGTTTGAATTTCACAACAGCAGATTACGCTGACATTGATACTATGATTGCAAGCGTGGAAAAAGAAATTGGTTATCCGATAATCGTTAAGCCTGTAAACTTAGGTTCCAGCGTAGGTATCAGCGTGGCAAAAGATAAGATTGAGTTGACAAAATCTATCGATGACGCTTTCGCATATGCAAAGAAGGTTATTATTGAGCATGCCATTACAGAGCTTAGAGAGATTAACTGTGCAGTCCTTGGTGATGAAAATGATGCCATTGCTTCAGAGTGTGAAGAGCCACTTCATACAAAGGACATTTTAAGTTATGAAGATAAGTATTTGAGCAATAATTCAAAGAATGGCGGTTCTAAGGGAATGGCAAGCGTTTCACGTAAGATCCCGGCAGAACTTACACCTGAAAAGAGAAAAGAAGTACAGGATATGGCAGTGAAGTCATTTAAGAAGTTAGGCTGTAACGGTGTGGCAAGAATTGACTTTATGATTGATGAGGCAAATGGAAACCTTTATTTCAATGAGATTAATACAATTCCAGGTTCATTGTCGTTCTATTTGTGGGAGCCAATCGGAGTTCCTTACAAAGAATTATTGGACCGCATGATACAGCTTTGTCTTAAGAGAAAGAGAGAGGAAGATAGTTTGACATTCTCATTTGATACAAACATTCTTAACCAGAATTCTTTCTCAGGAGCAAAGGGAAGTAAAACAGGTAAATTAGGTTAAAACAATCGTTGCA
>LXOW01371721.1_pt1 | contig 30170 bp, 18 predicted proteins | sample 1368591 | NCBI WGS metagenome assembly LXOW01 (sample SAMN04884650, study PRJNA319009) | bovine gut metagenome | isolation source: Cow rumen | host: Bos taurus | place: Italy: Legnaro (PD) | collected 2014-07-09
ACGACGACCTCATCGAGCTGATCCGGGAGGCCCATGCGCGCGGCATCAAGGTGGTCATGGACTTGGTGGCCGGTCATTCCTCCGACCAGTGCGAATGGTTCCTCCAGTCCAGGGAAGGCGCCAACCTCCGTTATTCCGATTACTATATCTGGCCGAGTTTCAAACCCGAGGACAATACGTCTGCCCCGAAGCCCGGCGAAGCNNACCCGGATCCCGAACACCCCTGGGAACAGGCGGTAGACGCTCCGGGCCCCATGGCCATGCGCCGGGAGATCAAGAATATCATCTCCTTCTGGATGGATAAGGGCGTGGACGGTTTCCGCGTGGATATGGCGGCGAGTTTGGTGAAGAACGATTTCGACAAGTCCGCTACTATCCGGTTGTGGAAAGACGATTTCACAAAATGGTTTGACCGGGAATACCCCGAGGGGGTGCTGATTGCCGAGTGGTTCAACCCTGCGCAGTCTGTTGCCGCTGCCGATTTTGACATCGATTTCTTCTGCCACGACGGGCAGTACAATTATTCCACGCTTTTCTTCTACAATCGCCGNNGCGCCGTCAGCGGCAAAGGCTATGTGAGCATGCCTTCGGGCAATCATGATTTCAACCGGGTGTGCACGGAAGGCCGTACAAGCCCGGATGAACTGAAAGTTGCCATGACCTTCTTCCTCACCATGCCGGGGGTCCCGTTTATCTTCTACGGAGATGAAATCGGCCTGAAACAAAATCCGAATGCGCCGTCTACGGACGGTTCCGGCCCGCGTGCCGGCTGCCGGATCCCGATGCTCTGGGACAGCTCGGCCAATGGTGGCTTCTCCACGGCGCCTGTCGAAAAGATCTACATCCCGCAGGATCCGGATCCGGACCGCATGACCGTCGAGAAGGCGGAAGCCGATCCGAATTCCCTGCTGAATTATGTGCGTACGCTGCTTACGTTGCGCAAGGGAGTCAAGGCACTCGGCGCCGATGGCTCATGGCGCTTGGTCAGCAGCCTGGACCAGCCGTACCCGATGGTGTACGAACGCAGCCTGGGGGATGAGTGCTGCTATGTGGTGCTCAATCCGTCCGGGAAATCCGTGAGCGTGACGCTCCAGCGAGCGACTTCCCAACCGCGGATCATCGGGGGAAGCTACAAAAAATGCACGTACAAGCAGTCCCGGAAGGGCGATACGATTACACTGTCTCCAATCTCTGCTGTGATTTTCCAATTCTAAAAATGAGAAAACTGCTGTCTATTTCCGCCTTGCTGATTACGTTGCTCTCCTGCGGGCGGGTGCCGGAAAGCCGGTACATGATTCTTCCGATCCGGGAGGCGAACGACGAGATCACGCTGACCATCAACAAAGATGGAGAAACCTGTTATGTGGCAGATATCCGCCTGGCGCGGGAAGGGGAGGAACCTGATTATTGCTTTCCGCTGGATCTAAGCCATTTCGGTGCCACGAAAGCCGACATACATTTCCAGGGGATCGATGCCGATCAGGCCTGGACGCTGATTGACTGGTCGGACACGGCCCCGGAGGTTCCGGAAGAGAAATACCGCCCCGTCTATCATCACACGGCACCTTACGGCTGGATGAACGATGCCAACGGACTATTCTATAAAGACGGTGTGTATCACCTTTACTATCAATACAATCCTTACGCTTGCGTCTGGGGGAACATGCATTGGGGACATTCGACGAGTACTGATCTGGTGCATTGGGAACATCAGCCGGTAGCGCTTTATCGCGATGGCTATGGCCATATATTCTCCGGCAGTTCCGTGGTGGACTTCGACAATACGGCGGGATTCGGAGCGTCCGCTGTGGTTTCGTTCTACACTTCTTATAACACGGCGCGGGAGTTCATCCAGACGCAGTGCCTCGCGTACAGTCTGGACGATGGACAGCATTTCATCAAGTATGCGGAGAACCCGGTGCTGACCCCCTTTGACGGCATCAAGGATTTTCGGGACCCGAAGGTCTTCTGGTACGAGCCCGATCAAAAATGGATCATGATCGTTTCCGCGGACAGGGAGATGCGTTTCTACAGTTCCCGGAACTTGAAGGAATGGGAATTCATGAGCGCCTGGGGGGATGGATATGGCGTCCAGCCGCGGCAGTTCGAATGTCCGGATTTCTTCCAGCTTACGACAGCGGAGGGAGAAACGAAGTGGGTGCTGATNNTTCTCCAATACGGGAGATCGCGTGATCGCTGTTCCGTGGATGAGCAACTGGCAGTATGGCACCATCGTCCCGACTCGGTATTTCCGAAGCGCCAACGCTATTCCCAGGGAACTCGGCCTCTTTAAACAAGGGAAGGAGTTCTACGTCAGTTCGCAGCCGGTCGCAGAACTCGCCGGGCTTGAGAAAGCGTCCCGAACCATCAGCGGCATGGTCGTTTCGCCGGCAAAATGGCAGCGCACGGTGTTGTTTGACGAAACCGACGGGGCTTATGAGCTGGACCTGATGCTGGAGGTCCCGGCTTCGGGCCGGTCCGGCATGCGCCTTACCAACGCCGTCGGGGAATCCGTGGACCTGTATTTCGACGCTGACCTGCAGCGCTTCGTAACAGATCGCACGAAGAGTGGCATTGTCGATTTCGGGGAACGAAGCACAACCCACGAGATTGAAAACCACGATCGCCGCAAGACGAACGCCATGAATTATGTCAATGATTTTGCGTTGGCTACCTGGGCCCCGCTGACCGTCCCGGGCCGGCATACAGTGAAGGTATTTTATGATCGGACTTCATTGGAAGTTTTCGTTGACGGAGGCCGGGTTGCGATGACCAACCTGGTGTTCCCGAGCCAGTTCTATTCAGTGCTGGAGTGCTGGTCTGATAAGTCTCGGCTGGTGGTGAATGAGTTGACTGTTAAAAAGTTGTCTTTATGAAATATGCTAGAATCCTGACTGCCGTTGTCTCCTTTTTCCTTTTGGTAAGCTGCGGTGTTGACAAAACGGCCGGGACCGTCGGCGACGGTCATCCGGACAAGCCCGGCGTCTCCGCGGGAAAACTCGATTTCTATCCGGCTTTTGAATCGAAATCAGGGCTCGTTACGCCCAGGAACGTGTATGTATGGCTTCCGGAGAATTATTCGAGGAGTAAAAAGTACGCCGTTGTGTATATGAGCGATGGCCAGAATCTTTTCGACGCCGAGAAGATGTTCAATCACCAGGAATGGTGCGTCGACGAAGTCTTCGGCGAATTGCTGGAAGCTGGCCGGATCCAGAACTGTATCGTGGTCGGCGTGGCAAACTCCTTCCGCACGCGAAGCCAGGAATATTTCCCCCAGGACGTATATAATCGGTATTCTCCGGAGTTGAAGGAGTACTCGAAAAGTAAACGGATGGGCGAAGAGGACCTTCTGGGTAACAACTATCTTCAGTTTCTGGTGGAAGAGTTGAAGCCCTTCATCGACGGGACGTATTCCACGCGCCGGGACCGGAACCATACCTTCCACATGGGCTCCAGTATGGGCGGTCTGATTTCCTCGTATGCCGTGACCAAATATCCAGACGTATTCGGCGGAGCCGGCTGCCTCTCGACCCATTCCGTCCTTTACATCACCAACTATGATGCAGAGCAGGACTTCATCGATCCGGCCAATCAGTGTTATGTCGATTATCTGCGGGAGAACCTGAAGCCCAACAGCTGCAAGCTGTATATGGACCGCGGCGACCAGACCCTCGACGCCCAGTATCCCAAGTACCAGGCCCGTTTGGATGAGATGTTCCGGGAGGCCGGCTGGGACGATGCACACTATGTCAGCCAGGTCTTTCCGGGACTGGCTCACGTCGAAGGTTCCTGGGCTTCGCGCCTGGACGTCCCGGTTCTGTATCTTCTTGGCAAATAACAGTTGATCATCCATGAATAAAACAATGATTCTGGGCGTCCTGCTCCTTGCAGCTTTCGCCGGTAAAGTAAATGCACAGCCGCAACAAGCGGTCGAAATTGTCTCCAAAGCCGACCGCAGCACGGTGGAATTCGTCGTCCGCGACGGCAAGCCCCTCCTGATGGATATTTATCAGTTCAAAGAGCAGACGGACAAGCGTCCGGTGTTCATTTATTCCTTCGGTGGTGGCTGGGCCTCGGGCTCCCGGGTGGACGCGCTTTGCAATCCCCTGTATGATCACCTTTGCGAGAAAGGCTGGGTCTGCGTTGCCATTGACTACCGGCTCGGTTCCGCCCGCGGCCGCGACGGGAAGGCGCTTATCACGCCTCCGGAAGGTTACAATCCTTTCCAGTATTCGATTGACATCGGCGTGGAGGACATCTATGCCGCTACTGTGTGGTTGATCCAGCACGCTACTGAATACAACATCGATCCTGATCGGATCGTTCTCAGTGGCAGCAGCGCCGGCGCCATCAACAGCATGAACGCCGAGTATTATCTGTGTATCGGTCATCAGCTGGCGAAGGACAACCTTCCCGCCGGCTTCAACTATGCCGGTGTCGTTCCTATGGCGGGTGCCGTCTATCTGACCGGAGATGACGATACGGAACTGAAGTGGGATCAGAAGCCTTGCCCCATGTGTTTCTTCCATGGATCGGCGGACCCCATGGTGACCTTTGACATGGAGCGTAATCCGAACCGCCATGGTTTCGGCCCCTTCTACGTCAGCCAGCAACTATATGCCATGGACGTCCCCTATATGCTTAACGAGTATTCCGGCGGAGACCACTGCATGGCGCTCCTTCCGTTGAAATGGTTCTGGAATGAGATCGATTCCTTCCTTGACAGGATTGTTCTCGGCGGCCAGAACATCAAAGTCCATTCCATTGAGCGCTCTCCCAAACCGCGGACCGATGCCAACTGGCTTGACACGGTCCGTCCTGGTCAGTATCAGGCGGTAAACCGTATGCGCGCCCCCGGAGGCCGTCCGCAGGATGCTCCGCAGCCACAATAGTGCGTATCATTACAACGAACAATACAATTACAATCATGCAGATCCATAATTTATTCTTTGCCGCTTGCCTGGCGGCGGCCCTGTGCGCATGCAGTAACGACCCGATGGTCGTCAAGACCTGCGCTGGAAAGGTGCAGGGCGTTGAGGAAGAGGGCACAATCGCATTTAAGGGTATTCCTTATGCCAGGATCGAACGTTTCATGCCACCGCAGAAGGTTGAACCCTGGGACACGGTGATGGTGTGCGACCAGTATGGTCCGTATGCCATGCAGACCGGCGGCTTTCCGGGGACGGTCATGTCAGAAGAGAATACCTGCACGCTCAATGTCTGGACCAAGGACACGAAGGCCCGGAAGCCCGTCATGCTGTGGGTCCACGGCGGCGGATACGCTACCGGACACTCCTCCTGGAATCCGGGTTATGGCCTCGCGCAGAAAGATGTGGTATTCGTCAGTCTCAACCACCGCCTGAATATCCTGGGTTATCTCGACCTCTCGTCCTTCGGCGAGAAATACAAATATTCCGGCAACGTCGGCGAACTTGACATCGTCGCCGCCCTGGAATGGATCCGGGACAACATCAAGCGTTTCGGCGGCGATCCCGACAACGTGACGATCATGGGTCACTCCGGCGGTGGCGGAAAGGTGGGCTCCATCCTGTGCATGCCTTCCGCCAGGGGCCTGTTCCACAAGGCGATCATCTACAGCGGAGTCATCGTCGGCTCCAATACCACGGCCACTTCCAGCAAGCTGGGTGAAGCGGTCGTCCGGGAGCTGGGCATCGCACCCGAAGAGATTGACAAGATCCAGTCCGTTTCTTATGACGAGCTGAATGCTGCAGGACGCCGCGCCACGTCCGGCCTGGTGGGTATCGCGGGCGGTTTCGCCCCGACCATGGACGGCGAAGTGATCGTCACGCAACCTTTCCGCCCCGCTTTTGCCGAGTTCTCCAAGGATATTCCTGTCATCATCGGTACCACCCGCAATGAGTTCGGCGCCAACTATTATGGCAAGGAGGTGACGCTCGACGAGGCCAGGAAGATACTCGCTCCGAGCTTCGGTGAAGATACGGATGCGTTTATCGAGGCTTACCGCGAAGCGTACCCGGACGGCTCGCTCCAGGATATGCTCTCGCTCGACCGCACGTTCCGCTTCAACAGCGTCGTCTCCTGTCGCGGGATCAATGAGCAGGGCGGCGCTCCCGTGTGGAACTACCTGTTCGATTGGCAGAAGCCCAGCGACCATTATTCCGCCCACGGTGACGAACTTCCGTTTTTCTTCAATACGATTGAAGCGGAAAAGCGAAAGGTCCCCGAAATCACCCCGGAGATTTCCCGGCTGCAGGAAATCATGAGCGACTACTGGGTAAACTTCGCATACACGGGCAATCCCAACGGGGAAGGCCTGCCGACGTGGCACTCCTTCGCTGAAGCCAACGAGCCCTGCCTCATCTTCGACGCGCCCGAGGTCGTGGAACGCGAAGCCTTCGACACCCGCCTGCAGGAGCTCATCTACAAGCATCAGAGAAGATAAGTATTTGAAAATAAAATGGATATGAAAAAGTTAACCGTCATCTTGTTCGCACTTGGCCTGTGCGTGAATGTCTTCGCGCAGGCAGAAAAAATCCGCCTTTATGAAGGCAAGGCTCCCGGCACCGAGAAATGGACACAGCAGGAGTTCCTGTTCGAGTACACGACGCCCATGAACCCCGGCGAGGTGGGAGAGTGCATCCTGAACGTCGTGGATCCTGAACTGTGGGCCTATCTCCCGGCCAAGGGTACCGAGACGGGTGCGGCCGTCGTCGTCTGCCCCGGCGGTGGGTTCACGGCCCTCTCCTGGCACCAGGAGGGTCCCAATGTGGCCAAATGGCTTTCCGCGCATGGCATTGCCGCTTTTGTCCTGAAATATCGCATCGCCTACTCCGGCGCCGATTATGAGGAGGCCAAGTATGTGGCGGACCATTCCTATGGAAACCAGGGGCGGGATGCGCGCATGCGGGAGTTGACCGAGAAACACGCGAAGATTGCGGAGGAACAGGGCTATGACAGAAAGATGGCCTGGGATGACGGCAGGGCTGCCATTACCTATATTCGCAAGAATGCGGAAGAATATGGTGTCAACCCCAATGCAATCGGCATTATCGGATTCTCGGCCGGCGGAAATATCGTATACCATGTGGCGCTCGATCATGACGAGATGAGTCGTCCGAATTTTCTCGGTATGATTTATCCGGCCTGGTTCGAAGACCAGGTCCCCGCTGACCCGATGCCGCTGTTCATTGCAGCAAGTACCGGAGAGGCCGCATCTACCAACGGATTTGGTGATACTCCGGCGCTGTATAATGCCTGGAACAAGACCCGCCAGCCGTTGGAAGTCCACTCTTTCACGCGTGCTTTCCATGGTTTTGGCTATCGGGACAACGGCCAGTCGGTAAATATCTGGACGACGCTGTTTTATAACTTTCTGGACAACTGCGGGATGCTGAAGAAATAAGTACTATTTTTTCGTTTTTTGGCAGAATCCTTCTACACGGTCCTGTGTGGAAGGATTCTGTCTTTTTTTGGTGAAATCGGGTTGCTTGGCAGAAAAGGCAAAAACTATTTTTGTGATGCATAACACCGAACGAAAATAACTACTCACAATAAACAATGGAATCAAAACAAACCAATTACTCCAAACTGCTGCCTATCATGTTCGCATTTTTCGCAATGGGATTTGTGGATATGGTCGGAACGGCGACCAACTATGTGAAGGCGGACTTTGCGCTCTCTGACACGATGGCGAACTTCCTGCCGTCGATGGTTTTTCTGTGGTTCTTTTTCCTGTCCGTGCCGACGGGCCTGCTTATGAACCGGATCGGAAAGCGCAAGACCGTGCTGCTCAGCCTCGTGGTAACGGCTTTGGCGATGGTTCTTCCCCTGTGCGCGTACAATTATCCTGTGCTGCTGGTTTCCTTCTGCCTGCTGGGCATTGGGAATACGCTGATGCAGGTGTCGCTCAATCCGCTCATCACCTGTATCGTGAGCGGGGAGAAACTCGCCAGCACGCTGACTTTCGGACAGTTCATCAAAGCGATCGCTTCGTTCATCGCTCCGATCATTGCCAGCTGGGCGTCCGTCCGGTTTGGCAACTGGCTGCTCCTGTATCCGATTTTCCTGGCCTTTGCGGTGATCGCCACGGCCTATCTGTGGTTGACGAAGATTGACGAAGATATCCCGAAGGACAAATCGTCGAATTTCGTCCAGTGCCTGAAACTGCTGGGCGAAGGGTCTGTGCTTCTGCTGTTCCTGGGCATCGTAGCGCACGTGGGCATCGATGTCGGCGTGAATACCTGTGCGCCGAAGATCATCATGGAGCGTCTCGCGCTGCCGCTCGAGAAAGCGGGTATCGCGACGAGCATCTATTTCCTGTTCCGTACCATGGGCTGCTTCTCCGGATCCTTCATCCTGGCGAAGTTCCCGCTCAAGAACTTCTTCGCTGTCAGCGTGTCCTGCATGGTGCTGTCGATGATCCTTCTGTTCGCCTGCCATACCCTGATCGGACTCTATGTCGCGATTTCGCTGGTGGGTTTCGGCAATTCCAATATATTCTCGATGGTTTTCTCGAAAGCGCTGCTGTACCTGCCCGAGAAAAACAACGAGATGTCCGGTTTGATGATCATGGGCCTGATCGGTGGAACCATCTTCCCGTTGTTGATGGGTGTCCTGTCCGATGCCATGGGGACCCAGATCGGTTCCGTGATCGTGATCAGCGTGGGCGTCGCCTACCTGGTCTATCTTGCCCTGATATTCCTTAACAAAGCAAAGGCATGAAAGAAAAGAAAAAAGTAATTGTAGGAATCGGAGAGATTCTCTGGGATATGCTTCCGACGGGCAAGGCCCTGGGCGGAGCCCCGGCCAATTTCGCCTACCATGCCAAACGTCTCGGCGAAGACGGTTGGGCCGTCAGTGCCATCGGCAATGACGCGCTGGGGCGTGAGATTATGGAAATCGTCATGGAAAAGGGGTTGAGAAACCTCATCAGCGTGACTTCCCGGCCCACCGGCACGGTGGAGGTCTCATTGGACGCCCAGGGCGTGCCGAGCTACGATATTAAGGAGGATGTCGCCTGGGACAATATCCCGTTTACCCCGGAAATGAGTGCGCTGGCTTCCCGTGCCGATGCGGTATGCTTCGGCTCTTTGGTGCAGCGCGCTTATTCGCGGGAATCCGTTCATCGCTTTTTGTGTGCGATGCGGCCGGATGCCCTGCGCGTGTTTGACATCAACCTGCGCCAGCACTATTACTCCCGGGAAATCATCGAAACGTCCCTGAAACTGTCCGATATCCTGAAGATCAACGACGAGGAGATCCGCATCGTCGCCAATCTTTTCGACCTGCCGGGAGACGATACGGCCGTTTGCCGTGCCCTGATTGCGCGTTATGACCTGCGTCTCGTCATCCTGACCCGGGGCGCCGACGGCAGCGAAGTGATCACGGCGGATGAAGCGATTCCGCAAGCGGTAGGCCATGTCGAGGTCGTGGATACCGTCGGTGCCGGAGATGCTTTCACGGCCGCATTCATCGTGGCCTACCTGCGCGGAGCGTCCCTGACCGATGCCCAGCGGCTGGCGAACGAAACGGCGGCCTATGTCTGTTCCCACAAGGGAGCGATGCCGCTCTAAGATAAGAACCCAACAATACTATTACATAATTTCTAACAGATGAAAAAGTTATTGCTTTTTACACTTGCGATGGCGCTCACGCTGATCGGCTCGATCCAGCTGAGTGCTCAGAACATGTCGGTGAAAGTGAACGTTGTGGATTCCTATGGTCCCGTGGCCGGTGCTTCGGTCATGGTCAAAGGAACTTCCAATGGTCAAGCCACCGATTTGGACGGCAACGCGACAATCGACAACGTCGACGCGAAGTCTGTCCTGGTCATCTCTTTTATCGGCTGCACCACCCAGGAGGTGACCGTCGGTAATCGCTCTACCATTGACGTCGTCCTTGTCGAAGATGCTGAGATGCTTGAAGAAACGGTGCTTGTCGGTTACGGTACCCAGAAGAAGGAATCCCTGACCAGCGCCATTACCTCGGTGCGTTCGGAGGATGTCACCAAGACCAAACAGAACGATGTTGTTACCGCCCTTCAAGGCAAGGTGCCCGGTCTGTTGATCCGCCAGTCCGGCGGTACGCCCGGTTCCTTCGGTGCCGATATCAGCCTGCGCGGTTATGGCGCCCCGCTAATCGTCATCGACGGTGTGGTCCGCTCGAACGGCTATTCCAACGCCAACAAGGGTATCAATACGGACCTTGAGTTCTCGCAGCTCAACCCGGAAGATATTGAAAGCATTTCCGTGCTGAAGGATGCTTCTGCCTCCATCTATGGTCTGGGTGCCGGCAACGGCGTCATCATGGTGACCACCAAGAAGGGTTCGGCCATGAAGAAACCGTCCGTTTCCTATTCCAATGTATTCTCTTTCGGCCGTCCGAAAATGCCGCAGGAAGTGAGCATCGCTGATTATGTCAAGATGTCCAATGAAATGGCGGACGTGGCGAAGTTCAACCGTCCGTTCAGCGACGAAGACATCAAGGCTGCCGAGAACGGTACGCTTGCCAATTTCAGTTGGTGGAATGCAGCGATGAAGCACCACTCCACCACGCAGACGCACAACCTGTCTGTCCGCGGCGGCAATGAAACGCTGACGTATTTCCTTTCCGGCAGCTTCAACGACGACCGCAGTATCTATAATTCCCCGAACAATTTCTGGTATCAGCGCTATACCCTGCGCGGTAACTTTACGTTCAAACTTACCAACGATCTGTCCGTGGATTATCAGACTTCTTTCCGTGCCACCGCTTCCGCCAATCCGGCGAACGACGATAGCTACAATGAGAAGTCCAACATGATCTTCAACTACATCGCCTTCTCCGACCGATTCACCCCGGCCACCGTCAAGGACAACCCGAATCACTACACGTATCAAGGCCAGTCCCCGACCGAAAACCCGATCGCGATGATGGATCACAACCTGAATTATACGGACAAGCGCGGCCGTTCCTTTACCAACACGTTGAATGTCAACTATAATCCTTCTTTTGTCAAGGGTTTGAAGATCCTCCTGCAGGGTGCCTATGACTTCAATTATGACGGTACGTATACCAAGAAGACCGTGTATCCGCTCTATTCCTACGAGACCGATGAAATCCTGGGATACGGTGGTGACGAGAACTCCTACCGGGAGGTCATCTCCGAGCGTGAGCGTCTCTATGGTCGTTTCCAGGCCAACTACAACAAGGTCTGGGGGAAGCACAACCTGTCCGCGATGGTGGCGGCGGAAATGACGAAGATGAACACCCGCAACCAGACGAGCAAGCGTCTCTTCGGTGATTTCTTCACGCACTCCACCGTGTCCAGCGGTCTTGCCGGAACGGATACCGCGACCGGTACCCGCCGTTCCACGGCGACCGCCGGCTATCTCGCCCGCGTGAACTACGAATACGCCAGCCGTTACCTGGTCGAGGTGATGGGCCGCTATGACGGTACTTATATCTACCAGAAAGGAAAGCGCTGGGGTTTCTTCCCGTCTTACTCCCTCGGATGGAGACTCTCCGAAGAGCCGTTCATCAAAAACAACGCTCCCTGGATCAGCAACCTGAAGATCCGCTGGTCCGACGGAAAGACCGGTTTGACGCAGGGCTCGGCGTATGCCTACCAGATGGGCTACACCGCCGGCAACACCTACGTGTTCACGCCAGGCAGCCAGGTGCAGGGCTACGTCAACGAGGAGGTGGCCAACACCATCCTGACCTGGGCGGACATCCGCATGATGAATGCCGGTCTCGACTGGAATTTCTGGCACGACAAGTTCAGCGGTACGTTCGATATTTTCCAGCGTTTGACGAAGGGTATCGCTGGCCGCAGCTCCGGTTCCACGCCGACCATCCTCGGTGTCGACGAGCCGCAGATCAACGTCGACTCCCGCGTGACCGCCGGTATGGAACTCTCCCTCTCGCACCGCAACCGCATCGGCGAGTTCGAGTACTACGTTACCGGTACGGGCACGATTTCCCGCACGATGAACCTCCACATCGAGAGCCAGGCCACGTCGAAGTACTACGCTTCGATGAACTACTACGGCGCCGGCTTCCTCATGAATGGAACGGCCAGCACGCAGAACCGCTGGACCGATTATCACGGTCTGTGGAAATATGGTCTGGAGGGCGGTCGCTTCACTTCCTGGAATGACATCTACAACTCTCCGGTGAAGTACGACGCCAACTCGGGTATGCAGACCACGGTCATCGGCCAGTACAAACTCTGGGACTGGAACGGCGACGGTTATATCACCGCCCATGATGTCCAGTACGCCTGGCCGGAGGCCAATCCGTCCTTCCAGTTCGGTCTGAATTTCGGGTTCAGCTACAAGAACTTCGACTTCAATATGGTCTGGCAGGGTGCGACGATGACCTCCAAGATCATCTGGCTGCTCCATACCTTCGGATTCGGCGGCTACAACAACATCTACACGATGTATCTCGATCGCTATCACGTCGCGAACCAGGGCGACGACCCGTATGATCCGACCACGCAGTGGGTTGAGGGCTATTGGCCGGCGCTGATGGACTCCTCTGACGCGAACAACTGGCGCCCGGGCATGTACGATGCTCCGTCCGACTTCACGCAGCTCGATGCGACGTATTTCCGCCTCAAGAGCTTTGAACTCGGTTATACGCTTCCGAAGGAAGTCGTTTCCAAAATTGGCCTGCGCTCCGTCCGCGTCTATGTCGGCGGTACCAACTGGCTGACCCTGACCAACAAGAAGATCGCCGCTTACGATCCTGAATCCGCGGCTGCGATGCAGTCCAACACCATGCCGGTCATGCGTACCGTGACGATGGGTGTCAATATCAACTTCTAACATGTATGCTCCGATGAAAAAGATATCATTCATTCTGTCTGCGATTTTGTGCCTCTCGCTGACGTTCACCTCCTGCGAGGCCCTCTTCGACAACCTCGAAGGCGACCTGACCAAGATGACGGGCGAAGATATGGCTTCCTCGGAGGCCGGCATCCAGATGCTGCTGGCCGAAGTGTACTCGTATATCCCGATGAACGCCTACGGATATGAGGATCAGTATACGATGAATGCGGCCGACAGCCACGGCGGTGACTACGGCTTCAATTCCAATCCTTACTATGGTATGTACGGTATCCAGACCTTCTGGAACTGGGGTGCCATCCGTACCATCAACAACTTCATCCAGATCGTCCAGGAGGCAGCCGAAAAGGGTGTCGTGACGGCCGCCGCGGCCAAGAGCTATGTCGCCGAGGCCCGTTTCGTCCGCGCCTACTGCTACTTCGTCATGGTCCGCAACCTCGGCGGTGTCCCCATCATCACCGAGCCGTTGGACAAGTACTATGACGGCCAGGGCAACGCGCAGCTTTTCGAGTTTGCGACGCGTGCCACCGAGAAGGAGACTTGGGACTTCGTCCTGGCCGAATTCCAGGCCGCTGCCGACGAACTGGAGGATGAGCCGCTTGCACAGTTCCGTGCTGACAAGTATGCCGCCCTCGGCATGAAGGCGCGTGCTGCTCTCTATGCTGCCTCTGTCAGCAAGTACTGGAATGCCCGCGGCGGAATCTCTTCCCAGTACAAGGCGGTCGCCAACAAGAAGACCTACATGGAAGAGAGCTATGCCAACGCCTATTACAAGCAGTGCATCGACGCCTGTGATGCTATTATCGGAAGCGGTCGCTTTGCGCTCTACGGCGCCGCTCCCGCCAGCGTCGAGGATGCCGTCAAGAACCTGGGCGACATGTTCCGCACCGTGGCCAAGGAAGAATTCATCTTTGGTCAGAGCCTCGACAACGGCGTCGCCTCTGCCGGCAGTGACTTCGACGTATACAATAGCCCTGCGCAGACCGTGACCGGCAACTCCAGCTGCGGCAAGTACTCCGTTACGATCGATTTCGTGGACAAGTTCGACAATTACGATGCGTCTTTCGGCGCCGTGGACGGCACCGTCAAGACCCGCACCGACGGCGAGGAAGGCGAATACTTCAACGCCGTGCTGACCCGCTTCCCGGCAGAGTACAAGGATATCCCGTACATTGAGTACGACAAGATCAGCGATCCGTTCCGGAACAAGGATGCCCGCTTCCAGGCGTGGATCCTCTATCCGGACGCCCAGTTCCGCGGCCAGACCATCAAGATCCAGGGCGGCATGATCCACCGGGACGGCAGCGCCAAGCTCTGGGTGGAAGACAGCGAGACGATCGATGGCACGACGTACTATTCTTTCGGCGACCTGACGGGTAACGTTTCCGGTTTCTTCAACTACGAGAACAAGATGGCGGGCAATACCGTTACCACGGGCTTCAGCATCCGCAAGTACCTGGATCCCTCCACGTTCCAGCTCTATCACAAGACGTTCTGGTATGACATCCGTTATGCTGAGATCCTTCTCTCCTATGCGGAAGCGGTGGCTGAGAGCGGTCAAGGCGATGCTGCCAAGGCCAAGAAGTACCTGAACGACATCCGTCACCGTGCCGCCTTCAAGGATGATATCGACCTGACGGTCCAGAACGTCCTGCACCAGCGCGAGCTCGAGCTCGCCTTCGAAGGCGACCAGCTCTACACCCTGCATCGTCGCCGTGCGTTCTTCGACAAGCTGAACGACGCGCCGGTCAAGGGCCAGAAGCACGCCCTGACTCCGGTCATCGACCTGCGCAGCGGTTCCCCGAAGTACGTTTTCGTCCGTTCCATCCATTATGCCGAAGATCCGCTTACGGGTGGCAAAGCCTCCGATTACCATACGGATCCGAAAACTTATTACGGTCGTATCAGCGACTTCAGCGTGAATGGATACGAACCCAACCCTGCTAACGAATAAAATAACCAGTCATGAAAAAGATACTCTTCATCCTCCCGCTTTTGTGGCTCGTCAGCTCCTGCTCGCTGTTCGAGATGGACAACTATGCCGGACCGAATGCCTCCATTTCCGGCAAGATCATCGACGCCAAGACCGGGGAGCAGGTTCCGACCGAGTGCAAGTACGGCAACTTCTTCGGCGGCGCTTATTTCGGCACGCCGACCACAGGCTACTTCTCCGTGGTCGAGAAGGATCATTCCGAGGTGTACGATATTCCTCTGGACGGTTCCGGCACGCAGTACTGGCATATCAAATACGATGGTTCCTATGTGAATACCCAGGTGTTCTCCGGCAACTACCGGATCTCCGCCCTGTCCAATAACTTCTACCCTGTCACCAAGGACGACGTCCGGATCGATAAGGGGGAGAATGTCCTTGACTGGGAGGTTGTTCCGTACTGCCGCGTGGTTGATCCGAAGATCGAACTCCAGGGCGGCAAGTTCGTCGCGACCTTCAAGGTCGAGCTGGGCGACCCGTCTAAAGCCAACATGATTTACGATGCCAAACTGCTCTGCTACCCCGACTCCTTCGTGGGTGTGTACTGCAACTACTGCGATCAGGATCAGGGCGCGAATTCCCGCTCGCTGAAGGATCAGTCTGTCGTGAAGGAGATCGTGGCCGACGGCAAGACGGTCAATACCCTGACCATCGACCCGACGAATCCGCTGAACCAGGCTGAATTCAAATATGCCGGCAAGGGAAAGGAGCACTTTTTCCGCATCGCCGTATGCGCCCAGGGCAATGGCGAAAACATGAGCCGCTACTACAACTATAGCACGACTTTTGTTATCGAATACTAGTCCTTTCTGAATCTGTATTTATCTTTTAATAATATGAAAATCAGTCATATCCTTGTGGCCTGCGCTCTCCTGTTCGCCGTCTCGGCGGCAGGGGCGCAGACCCATGTCCGCGGCCAGCTGAAAGTCGGCGCCGCCAAAGTGGACGTTACGCCCGGTCCGGACCAGTTGGGCCGGAATTCCTACGGTGTCCTGGACAAGACGCATTTCCGCGTCATCCTTTTCTCGAACGGAACGACCATCGCCGGTCTTGCCAATGTGGACGGCAACCCGAACCAGCGCTGCGTCGATGCTGTCAACGAGCGCATCGAGAAGGAATTCGGCATCCCGCAGGGAAACATCATCTACAACGGCACCCACTGCCACTCGACCGGTACCGTCCCGGCGGACGAGCTGACCGAGCGGATGTACCAGGCTGTCAAGCAGGCCTACAAGAACATGGTCCCGGCCAAGGTCGGTGTCGGGAACGGTGTGTGCTACCTCAACGTCAAGCGCGACCTCTTCGACCCCGAGCGCGGTACCTGGTGGGAAGGCCCAGACTATGACGGCAAGTCTGACAAGACCGTGGGCGTCATATATTTCGAGAGCCTGGACGGCAAGCCCATAGCGACCTACTACAATTACGCGATGCACGCGGTGATCACCGGCCAGCTCGACATGATCACCGGCGACTTCCCGGGGAAATCCGAGGAGTATATCGAGAGCCGCTACGGTGATGATTTCGTGGCCGTATTCTCGTCCGGCGCCGCCGGCGACCAGAACCCGCTGTACTTCCAGCAGACCTTCGACCTGCGGGACATCCGCATCGCGGACTACGCCAAGCGGGGCGAGGACATCTCCAACGCGATGCCTCCGGGAGGTATGGGTCTGGACCGCAACAATCCTGAAGTCAAGCGTCTCATGGATGAGCAGAAGCGCATGGCTGAGAGCTATGGCCAGCTGCTGGGCGAAGAAGTGAAATACGTGATCATGATGATGCGTCGCTTCGAGACCAACGTGACGCTGGAGGCCGCCCGTACGCATATCTTCTGCCCGGGCCGTCGGCAGACCAACGGTGGCGGACGTGCCGGCTATGCCGGAGAATATGAGGATACCGACGACATCAAGCTCGAACTCGGTCTGGTCATGTTGGACGACATCCCTGTCTGCGCCGTTTCCGGCGAAGTCTACAATCAGATCGCCGTGGAGCTGAAGGGTAAATCCCCGTATTCCTTCACGATGATGACCACCGTGACGGATGGCCACAACAGTGGCCGTGGCGGCTATATTCCGGACGACGAGTCCTATGGCGCCCAGGTGTTCGAGGTGCTCGGCTCCGGTTATAAGCAGGGTTATGCGCAGAAGCGCATCGTTGATGGCCTGCTCGACCTGATTCATAACGCAACGCACTGATGCCTACAATGATTAAAAAGATGCTGTTGACCCTGCTGGGAGCGTTTGTGCTCGCAGCAGGGTTCTGCCACGCGCAGCGTGGACAACTCTCTGTCGGCGCCTTCCGGGTGGACATCACCCCGGACGCATCGGCGCTTCCCAAGACATCCCAGGGTATCCTGGACCCTTGTTATGCCCGAGTCATCGTTTTTACGAACGGGACGACCAAGGCGGCCTTCGTGTCCATCGACGGCGCCATGGGCAACATGCGGACGGTCAACGCTGTTAACGAGCGTGCGGCCAAGGAACTGGGGATTCCGGAAGGGAACATTCTCTATAACTGGACCCATACGCATTCCGGTTCATCCGTTTTCGGCGATGAGTTGAACAACCGCATTTTCCAGGCGGTCAAGCAGGCGAACGACCGGCTGGTGCCCGCCAAGGTGGGCTACGGAGACGGCGTCTGCTACCTCAATGTCAAGCGCGACCTCTTCGATCCTGAGCGCGGCACCTGGTGGGAGGGCCCGGACTATGACGGCAAGTCCGACAAGACCGTGGCCGTCATCTACTTCGAGAGCCTGGACGGCAAGCCGATCGCAACCTATTTCAACTACGCGATGCATGCCGTGATTACCGGCAACACCGACAAGGTGAGCGCTGATTTCCCCGGTGCGGCGGAGACTTACATTGAGAGCCGCTACGGCGACGATTTCGTGGCCTGCTTTGCCTCCGGCGCTGCCGGCGACCAGAACCCGATCTACTTCCAGCAGACCTTCGACCTGCGGGACATCCGCATCGCGGACTACGCCAAGCGGGGCGAGGACATCTCCAACGCGATGCCTCCGGGCGGCCAGGGACTGGACCGTTCGAATCCTGAGGTGCAGCGGCTGCTGGGCGAGCAGGAGCGGATGATCTTGAGCTATGGACAGATTCTCGGCGAAGAAGTGAAGTACGTCATCATGATGATGCGCCGCTTCGAGACGAACGTCACGCTCAAGTGTCTGCACAAGACGGTCAGCTGCCCGGCCCGCCGCCAGTTGAACGGCGGAGGTCGTGCCGGTTACGAAGGACAGTACGAAGATGCCGGCGAGGCGACGATCGATCTTCATCTGACGATGCTCGACGACATTCCCGTGGTGGGTACGAGCGGAGAACCGTACAACCCGATTGCCGTGGAGCTGAAGCAGAAATCGCCTTATGCCCGCACGATGCTGACCACCCTGTGCCAGGGCACGTTCACGGGATACATCCCGGATGACGAGTCCTATGGCGCGCAGTCTTTCGAAGTGCTGGGTTCCCGCTTCAAGCAGGGGTATGCCCAGAAAGCGATCGTTGACGGTGCGCTGGACCTGATTCATGAGGCTACGCACGGAGAATAAATAAACTGACATATGAAAAAGATTCTTTTCGCCGCGACGCTCGCCGTCGTATTCTGCGCCGGGTTGCATGCCCAGCAAAGCATTATCCTGCCCGACCTTCTTCAAGGGGAGATAGTTCTCCAGCAGCAGACTGATGCCCGGATCTGGGGCAAGGCGGCGCCGGGAGCGCAGATCACCGTAAACACGTCCTGGAACGGTCGCGATTATCGCGTCAAGGCCGGAGCGGACAGCCTGTGGAGCGTAAAAGTGCGTACGCCGGAAGCCAGCTATACTCCCTATGACATCAAGATTGCCAGCGGACGGGAGCAGGTGGTCCTGCAGGAGGTCCTGATCGGAGATGTGTGGATTTGCGGCGGCCAGAGCAACATGGCGATGCCGATCAAGGGCATGTTCAACTGCACGGTGGACGCTGCGGCCGAGACCATCATGCGCTCCGCGAAGAACAAAGGCCTTCGCTATGTGACGGTGGAGCAGCATCAGGCAACGGAATCGGAGCCTGGCTACTTTACGAAAGGGACCTGGCATAAGAGCGGCCCTGCCACGGCTGGCGACTTCAGCGCTACGGGTTACTTTTTCGGTCAGGCGCTCCTCGAAGCGTTGGACTATCCCGTCGGCCTGATCAGCTGCAACTGGAGCGGTTCTTTCGTCGAGGACTGGATGGATAAAGCGCTGGTGGAGAAGTATCCCAATCAGGAGCTGTTCGGTGCAGAGTTCACGAAAGCCCCGACCAAGATGTACTACGGTATGTTTGAACCTGTCTCCCGCTACACCGTAAAGGGTATGATCTGGTATCAGGGCGAGTCGAATGTCGGAAGCCCCGATTACACGGAACGCCTGCTGGCGGCCGTGGATCTGTGGCGGCGGAAACTTGAACTGAATCAGCTTCCGTTCTACCTTGTCGAAATCGCTCCGTTCAACTACAACAAGGGCTTCGAGCTCTTCTCCGGGGATCTTCGCGCGCAGCAGCTCCTGGTGGCCCGGACTCTTCCTGAATCGGGACTGGCGTGCACCAACGATCTGGTGTATACCTATGAGCAGGACCAGATCCATCCGGCTCAGAAGAAGGCCGTGGGCGAGCGTCTGGCGATGCTGGCGCTCAGCAAGACCTACGGATTCGGCAATCCCTGCGAGGGCCCCGTATATAAGGAAATGATCGTGGATGGAAGCGCCGTGTCCGTGCTGTTTGACAATGCGCCCAACGGCTTCGCCAACAACGGTGATATCCAGGGTTTCGAACTGGCCGGTGAAGACGGTGTCTTCTATCCTGCCCAGGCGACAGTGGGCTTTGCCCCGTTCCGCCCGAGTCCGGACGGCTCCCGTGCGCAGCGCGGCATGGGTATGATGGGATTCGCCATTCGCCTCACCTCGGACCAGGTCCCTGCTCCGGTGGCGGTACGCTATGGCTTTGGCCCGTTCAAACTGGGAAATCTACATAATACCGAAGGCTTGCCTGCCTATCCATTCAGGACAGATGATTGGCCTTTGAATTAATAATGGTTTTAAATTTGGTTGGAAAAAGCCGGCTCCCGCGGGGGCCGGCTTCATCAAACCAAATAATCTAACTAAACCCTTATGTGAGAATTAATCCTCTTCCCAATTGGTAACTTCTTCGACCTTGGAGAAGTCGCTGGACATCTTGAAGACAGGGGAGAAGTTGTAGCATTTGCCGGAGTTCTCGGTTCCGGTGGCCACGGCGCCGATACGGAGATAGTGGGTTCTCTCGTATACGAACTGCTGTCCGCTTGCCTTGGTCGGATCGATGGAGAGCTCGATGGTGGTCTTGCCGTCGGCAGTCTTGATCTTCTTCTGCTTGCCGTTCTTCTGCACCTTGTCGAAGTCGAAGTTGTTGTTGCCGTCGCTCACCCATCTGTCGGTGAAACCGAACAGGGCGACATCGACATTCGGGGTCTTGGTCTTGTCTTCGATCTCCACCTTGAAGCGGGCGACGATCTTGCCCCCCTCGTAGGTGATGACCGGATCGAGGATACGGCAATACGGCGTCACGTTGAAGTCCACGGTGTTGGCGCCCTTCTTCAGTTCGAACGGCAGGGAAACCGGGTAGAAGTTCTGCTTCTTGGTTTCCATCCGGTACTTGGCAGCCCAGACAAGCTTGTTGACGTAGGTGCCGTTGCACTTGACATACCAGGTCTGGGCTGTCTCTGCCGGCTGGCCCGACAGATCCTTCCAGCCCTCCTCGATGATGGAGATGGTCGCAGTGTTCGGGAAGGCGAACTGCATCGGCTGTCCGGTCTTGCTGTCCAGGATACGTCCCTGGACCTGGGCGTTATAGTACTCCTGGTTGTCGAAGACGAACCAGTCGCAAGACGTGGCCAATACGAGTAATGAAAGTAATACGAGTATTTTTTTCATAACGTTAACTCTTTAATTATTCCTGAGACGGGTTCGGGGTCAGTCCGTTCTTGACGTAATTGCTGATGTCGCTGTAGTAGTCCAGCAGATCGGTGTCAAGGCCGGTGGCGGACAGGCTCACATCACCATGATAGATGTTCACGCGCGGGAAGATGTACTTGGGCGTACCGTCGCGCAGGTCGAGCACGGGCAGCACGGTGTGCTTGCGCAGCTGGGTGCCGGTACGCGTGCTGAAGTACGCGCGGCGACGCCACAGCGTGTAGCTCTCGTGGCCTTCGAAGGCGAACTCGACACGGCGCTCGTGCAGGACGTTGTCAAGCGTGAGATCGATGTCGTCGGTGAAGGCGGCGCGGTGACGGATGTCGTTGAGCGCCTTCTTCGCGGTGGCGGCAGAACCCTTTCCGCTTTCAATACAGGCCTCGGCGTAGTTCAGCAGGATCTCCGCATAGCGGATGTCGCACCAGGGACCGGTGGACTTGTCCAGCTTGTTGTTGATATCGAGGAATTTACGGATACCGTAGCCGGTGCTCCAGAAATAGGAGTGATTGGACGTACCTTCCTTGCTGATGTCGAGGAAGGCGGAGAAATTCTCCTTCTCCTTGGCACCGAGCTCGTAATAGGTCTTGCCGCCCACCTTGTAGGAGTTGTTCTGATAGAATTCAGGATCACTCCCGGGCACCCAGATGCCACCCTGCGCCACGATGGTGATGCCGCGGAACTCCGCGCCGGGATAGAGCACCCAGGCCTGGAAACGCGCGTCCTTGTTCTGGAACGGATCCTGGGGATTTGCGTACTCGATGAAGTCCGCATTCTTGTCGAAAGAAGAAGCCTTCTTGTCGATGATCTGCGCAAAGAAGATGTCCTCCTTGCCGTCGTTGCGGGTCTTCACGGTGCCGTCCACGCGGGCGCCCTTCGAATCGTAGTCGTCGAAGAGATCGATCATGTCCGAGGTGACGGAGAAGTTACCCCAGCCGGCGTTGGTGCCGGTGCCGTGGGCCTGGTTCGGGGAATTGTTGCGGTCGAAGCCGTTGTCCGCATCCGCCGTGCCGTCCTTGAAGGACTTGCCGAAGATGAATTCGCAGTCCTGACGCTCCAGGAAGAGCTGGGTCAGATTGTCCTTCGCTTTCGCCTTGTCCGTAGTGGCGCCGCCGAAGAGGGAGAACTTACCGGAGTTCATGATCTTCTCGCTGGCCTCGATGCACTTGGCGTAGTAGGCATCCGCGTAGGTGTTCTCCATGTAGGTCAGTTTCTCAGCGACGGCCTTGTAGCTGGAAGGAATGGCTTCCACGTTCCAGTATTTGCTGACGGAGGCCGCATACAGGGCCACGCGGGACTGCAGGCCGAGGGCCGCCCATTTGGTGGCGCGATAGCTGCCGGATGCGCGGTCTTCCGGAAGAAGGTCAGCCGCCTTGTCCAGCTCGGAGATGACGAAATCCCAGGTCTCTTTCTCCGTGCTGCGCGGGATATAGAGTCCTTCGTTCTTGTCGCCGTCAAACTGGTCGTCCAGCGGCACGGTGACGATGGGGACGCCGCCGTACTTTCTGACCATGGCGAAGTAGCAGTAGGCGCGGGCGAAGAGCGCCTCGCCCTTCATCGAGTCATGCTCGGCCTGGCCGATGTAGCCCTTCTCCAGGGCGAGATCGACCTGCTGGATGAAGTAGTTGATGGAACGCATCTTCGTGTAGTTCCAGAAACCGGTCACGTCGATGGAATAGGCGCTGGACTTGGAGTAAGTAGCGAGCGTGGTGTTCTCATCCTTGGTGTTGAACGCATCCATCGGGATGGAGTTGTACACATCGGAGAGCAGTCGCTCCAGACCGGACACAGTCGTAATCATGTCTTCCTCGGACATCTTGGTGAGGTCACCCTCCAGGCTGTCGAACAGCTTGTCGCAGGAGCAAAGGGCAAGGCCGAGGACGATGGCAAGTGTATATTTGAATATCTTTTTCATATCGCAAATCGTTTAGAAGCTGATGCTGGTTCCGATGACGTAGGTCCGCAGGAGCGGAGCGCCGGAGGCGCCGCGGCGGGAAGACTGGTAGGTCTCGGGGTCCCAGACCCTGACGATCGGGTTGCAGATCGTGAAGAGGTTGGTGCCGCTGGCGAAGACGCGGACATGCTTCAGGTGGACCTTTTCGAGCACTTTCTTGGGGATGTTGTAACCGATCTCCAAGCTCTTCAGACGGAAGAAGGAGTTATCCACCCAGGAGTAAGGCTGTACGAAGCGGTAGGTGGCATTCGAGGAAGCATCCTCGGCACCGGTGGCCGGAGCCAGGGCGGGCCAGTAACCGGCTACCCATTTCGAGTTGGGATCGCGGGGATCCGTATAGCCGTCGGCGAGGCGGTAGTGGTCGAGGTGGTTGACGAAGAGCGTCTTGCTCCAACCGTATCCCATGCCACCGGACATCTGCATGTTCTTGTGGCTCAGGGCGGCGCCGTTGAAGGTGGCGCTGAGGTCGAAGCCCTTCCACTCGAGGAAGATCATCAAACCGAACTGGAGCGGCGGGTTGCCTTCCTTCCAGGAATAGTGACGGTCCTGTTTCGTGATGACGCCGTCACCGTTGTAGTCGTCGATCTTGTACATGCCCGGAACCATCTCGGTCATGTTCATCTTCTTGCTGCTGGAGGTGTTGTACAGGACGGGATAGTCGTTGATCTCATCCCAGCCGGAGAACTGGCCGCGGCCGTTCCACTCGTAGTACTTGCCATCCAGGGCGTTGTCCCAACGGCCGACGGTGTTCTCGTCGTAATACTGCTGGGAGGAGGTGTAGATCTTCGTCTCCTCGGTGGCGACACGCGTGTTGCGCTCGCGGGAGAAGGTGGCCGTCGCCGTGATGCGGTAGTTGAAATCCTTGAAACGCATGCGGTGGGAGAGCTCGAGGTCGATACCCACGTTCTGGTCGGCGTCGAGGTTCAGCTGGGGAAGATCGATACCGTACATATCCGGCACGGAGCTGGAGGCCTTGGCGGCCTTACCCGTCTTGTCGCGCCAGAACCAGTCGACGGAACCGCCGATGATGCCCTTCTTGATTTCCCAGTCGAAACCGAAGTCGCGCATGTAGGTGCGGGTCCAGGAGATAAGCGTTTCCGCAACCTTGGTGCTGTTGTAGCCCATGACCGGAGCGTTGTCCGCGAACATGTAGTTGACCTTGGTCTGCTCGTAACCCAGCAGGTACTGGTAGGCGGAACCCTGGTTGCCGCCGGAGATACCGTCGGACCAGCGGAACTTCAGGTTGGTGATGAACGGGAAGATGTTCTTGAAGAACTTCTCCTCGGAGATTCTCCACGCGACGGAGTAGGAAGGCAGGAAAGCCCAGCGGAATCCGGGTGCGTAGAAGGAGGATCCGTCGTAGCGGGCCATGACTTCGGCCATGTACTTGCCCTTATATTCATAATTGACGCGCGCGATATAGCCGGCTTTGGCGCTGCTGCTGCGGGAACCCTTGTTCTCGGCAGAAGACTCGATGGCCTGGTCCAGGATGTCGTGCGTGTAGAAGTCGCCGAATTTGCGGTCGCCGCGGAGTTCGTTGTTCCAGGTCACGGACGCTTCGGCGGCCAGCATGGCGCCGACCGTGTGGTTGCCGAAGGAGTTGGAGTAGTTGACCTGCACCTTGCCGTAGAGGTTGCGGCGGTTGGCCCAACGCTCGGTCAGCTCGTTCTCGTCCTTGTTGTAGCCGACAATCTCGTCAGTCTGCCAGTCATAGAGCGGGAAGTGGATGGTGAGCTGGCGGGTCTCGCGGGACTGATAGTCGTAGGCGGCCTGGCCGGAGATCTTGAGGCCCTTCAGGAACGGGGCGGTGTAGGTGATGTTGAGGTTGTTGACGAAGGAGTACTGCGTCGTGTTGTCATATCCGTTCGCACCGTTCAGGGCGCCGATGGCGTTGCGGCTCTCGTTGCCGGAGTTGTAGGTCCAGTGCGTCGGGTTGCCCGGGACGGACCAGGGGATGTAACGCTCGGAGTAGAGACCGCGGGTGTAGAAGTTCTGGTTCGCGTTCGAAGGGGTGCCCACCTTGTTGTTCCAACTCAGGGAGGACTGGAAGACGGCCTTCAGGTTCTTCGTGATGTTGGTGGTGATGTTGCCCTGGAACGAGAAGCTCTTGTAGCCCAGCTGCGGGCCGTTCAGGATACCGTTGTCGGTGTTGAAGGAACCGCTCAGGTAGTACTGGGTCTGGTTGTTGCCGCCGTTCACGGACAGCTGGTGGTTCTGCTGGAAGGAGTTCTTCCGGTAGAACTGGGAGTACCATTTATTGTCGGTCCATCCCGCATCACCGTTGAGGTAATGGTTGATGAGGTCCTGGGAGTACGGCTGCGCCTTGCCGACGTTGGCGTACATCTCGTTCGCTTCCTTGAACCAGGTGAGGATGTCCACCTCTTCCGGGAGGGAAGTCGGGACACCGAAGGAGAAACGGTTGGAGTACTTGACCGTCGGGGCGCCGATGGAGCCCTGCTTGGTGGTCACGAGGATGACGCCGTTCTCAGCGCCCATACCGTAGATGGCGGCGGAGGCGTCTTTCAGCACGGAGATGCTCTCGATGTCTTCCGGGTTGAGCTGGGCCAGAACGGCCGAGCTACTGTTGGAATAGGTCGTGTTGGTCTCCTGGCTGCGGCGGGGAGCGGTTCTCACGATACCGTCCACGATGACGAGCGGCTCGTCGAAGCCACGGAGCTTGAGGTCGGTGTTGAAGTCGCCGGCATCACCGGTACGCTGGCGAATCTGGAGTCCCGGAACCTTACCCTGCAGGGAAGCCAGGACGTCGCTCTGCTTGGTCGCGGTGAGCTCTTCGCTTCGGATGTTCGAAATGGCGCTGGTCAGGGATGCTTTTTTCTGGGTGCCGTAACCGACGACCACGGTCTCTTCCAGCATCGAGATGTCCTCGAACAGCGTGATGTTGAGCTGCGGGGCGGCCTTGACTTCCTGCGTCGAATAACCGATGGAGGAGATTTCCAGGACGGAACCTGCAGGCACGGTAAGGGCGAAATTACCGTCCAGATCAGTGGTTGCACCGTTGTTGGTACCCTTGAGCATGACGGCGGCGCCGATGACCGGCTGGCCGTCCTGATCGACGATCGTACCCTTAACGGAAACTTGACTCTGACCGAAAACTACCGGCATGCAGAGGAACATGCCTACTAGGAGCGGCAAGAGCCGCAGATGAAGTAGTTTCTTCATACAAGTTGGATAAAAGATTGGTTAAACATTATGTTATAGAAATTGATGTGCTTAGTCTTCTGGCAAAGATAAGCACTCGCATATACGCAGCCCCCGCACGATGTTACATTAACGTTGATTAGCGTAACATCGTGTAACATCTCCCTTTCGGGATGTTACATTGCTTGGTGCTGCTGCCCGTATTCTGTGGGGCTGGTGCCGAAGAGATCCTTGAAGGCGGTGGCGAAGGAGCTGGCGCTCTGGAAGCCGACGGCGTCGGCCAGCTCGGAGATGGCGTATTTCTTCTCAGAAAGCATTTCCGCGGCCTTCCGCAGCCGCAGGTTGCGGATGAAGTCGCGGGAGGTCTGCCCGGTCAGTTCCTTGAGTTTGCGGTGCAGGTGGACGCGGCTGATGCCGGCCTCGGCGGCAACCTGCTCGACGGTCAGTTCCGGGTCGCCCAGATGCTCGTTGACGATGCGGACGATGCGGTCCATCAGGCGGTCGTCGGGGGTCTTGATGTCCACCTCGCGGATGTCGCTTTCATCCACCTTGGGCTCGGAAAGCGTCACCTTCAGGCGCTCGCGTCCCTTGATCAGATTCTCCGCGGTGGTCTTGAAAACCTTCAGGTTGAACGGCTTGGTCATGTAGGCGTCGGCGCCGGCCTCCATGCCCTCGATGCGGTCCTGGTCGAGTCCGCGGGCCGTCAGGAGGATGATGGGCATGGAACTGGTGTTCGGGTTCTTGCGGATCTTCTCGCAGAGCTCGATGCCGTCCATCACGGGCATGATGACGTCGCTGACGAGCAGGTCGGGATGCTCGGCCAGGGCCAGGTGGTAGGCGACCTTGCCGTTCTCGGCTTCGAGCACCCGGTAGTCGGCGGAGAGCTCGTTGGCCAGCCAGCGGCGGATCTCGTTGTTGTCCTCCGTGAGCAGCAGGGTGCGTTTCCTGCGCCCATGCGTCTCGGGCGTCTCTTCCTCCGCGACGGGATGGAGCGACAGCGGGAGCTCGATGTCGGGCGTTTCCGCATCGGCTTCGCCCGAAATCTGCTCTTCGCTCAGGTGGGCGTTGCCGAGCGGCAGGCTGACCGTGAACACGGGGCCGCCGTCTTCGGCGCTGTTGCAGGCCCGGATGGAGCCGCCGTGTAGCTCGGTGATGACCTTGGCGAAGTACAGGCCGATACCCGTGCCGGACACGGCCTCGTTGCCCTGATAGAACAGGTCGAAAATCTTCAGGAGTTTGCTCTCGTCCAGCGGCTTGCCGTTGTTCCGCACTTCGACGGACGCCGAGCCGGCGCCGGCGGAGACGGTCACGCAGATGTTGCCGCCGGCCGGGGTGTAACGCAGGGCGTTGGCCAGCAGGTTGGCGATGACCTTATTGAAATACTGCTGGTCCAGCCACACCTCCAGGTCCCGCGAGCAGGCGTAGCGGAAGGCGAATCTCTGCCGGTTGAGCTCGGCCTGCGGCCGGAACAGGTCGCAGATCTCCGAGACGCACTGGACCAGCTCCACCGGCGCGAAGGACAGCTTGATGGCGCCTTCTTCCGCCTTGCTGATGATCAGGCTCTGGTCCAGCAGCTGGATCACGCTGTCCGCGTTCTGCTCGATGGCGGCGTAGGCACGCTGCCGCTCGGGGTCGGCATCCGACTCGACCAGCTTCTGGAGCGGCGCCTTGACCAGGGTCATCGGGGAGCGGATCTCGTGCGAGAGGTTCTGGAAGAAGCGCAGCTTGTCCTCCCTGAGGCTTTGTTCCCGCGCGTAGCGGGCCAGTTCCCGCCGCCCCTTGAGGAGCCTGTAACTGAGGAAGATGATCGAGCCGAGCAGGAGCAGGCCCGCGAGCAGATAGAAAAGAATGGCCGTCCCGGAGCCCCACCTGGAAGGGAGCACCCGCACGGAGACGGTCGCCGGTTCTGTGCCCTGCTCCCGGAAGACCGTCATGACGCTGATCTTGTACAGGCCGGGTTTGAGGTTGCCGAGCGTGACGCTGTTCTGGCCGCGCTCGAGCGTCGTCCAGGGCTCGTCGTTGACGGAATACCCGAACTGGATGCCGGGCAGGTCGCTGACTTTGAAGGTGGTGAAGCCGATGGTGCAGGCATTCTCCGTATGTTTCAATATATAGGTGCCGTTCTCGTCGGGCGTGACCTTGCGGCCCGGCACGCTGAAAGATACGATCTTGGCTTGCGGCCGGCTGTTCGGAACGACGATGTCCGAGGGCTTGAAATAGGTGACGCCCCCCGTGCCGCCGAAATAGAGGCGGCCGTCCGGACCGGCGGCGGACACCTTGCGCTGGAATTCGGTGACGAGCACGTCTTCGTCGGACAGGCGGATGTGGTGGCTTCTGGGGCTGAATCGCACCAGGCGCGAGCTGGTGCTGAGCCAGAGCGCCCCGTTCGCCCCGATCTCAACGCTGTAGACCGCGTTGTCCGGGAGGCCGTCGGCGGTGGTGTATGTGGTCGTCTCCAGCGTCGTCAGGTCGATGATGGACAGGCCGTCCAGCGTGCAGGCGTACAGGTTCTTGCTGTCAGACTCCAGGTAGAAGACCTGGGTCTCCGGGAGGATGTGGTCCCGCACGGAGATGGGGGAATCGGAGATATTCAGATGATAGATGCCCCGGGTGGTGGCGATGTACAGGTCGCTGCCCTTGAGGAGCAGGTCCGAAATGCGGGGATTGATGAATTCGTTTTCGGCCCGGACCGATGTCGTGGTGCCCCGGACCGGATCATAGCAATACAGGCCATAGCCCCGGGTGCCGGCCCAGATCCGGCCGGCATCGTCCAGCTCGATGCAGCTGGGCTGCTCCACGGCGCGGACCTGCTTGTGGAGCTCTGCCGTATTGACCATGCGCCCCCGCACCGGGTCCAGGCGCCACAGACCGCGGGAGAGCGAGGCGAACCAGATCTGCCCATCTTTCCCTTGCTTGAGGTCGAATACGGCGTTCGGGCAGCCGTCCTCCACCCGGAAATGCTTCAGCGGGTGGAGGTCGGCGTCCAGCAGGTAGAGTCCGTCGCCGCGCGTGCCGACCCAGAGCCGGCCGTCCCGTTCGGCCATCAGGGAGGAAACGGGCATGGAGCCGATCACGTTGGCGACATGGGAGCGGTGTCCCATGTAATGGAAGGCGCTGTCCTGCTCCGGAATCATGATGACGCCCTGCTGGTAGGCGGCCAGCCAGAAGTTGCCTGCGCGGTCTTTCAGGATGTAATGGACATACAGCGTGGCCGGGTCGCAGGGAATGGTGTCGGACTGGAGCAGCGACCACTGGCCCGTGGCCGTGTCCAGGACCCGGACGCCGCGTCCGTTCGTGCAGAACAGGATCCGGCCGTCGCCGGTATTCAGGATATGCAGGATGCTGACGCCCTTCAGGTCGGGCGCGACGTCCGGCACGAAGGTGTCCCGGGTCGCATCATAATGGCAGATGTTTCCGGAATGGTCGGCGGCATAGAGGACGCCGTCCACCGGGTTGGAGATCGTGACGAAGTGGTCTTCGAAGCAGCTGGGGGTATAATGCGACCAGAAGCCGCCGGTGGCCATTCTGTAGATGCCGTCCCCGTGGCGTGCGCACCAGACGGTACCGTTCTCGTCCAGCTGGAGCGTGCCCGTCATCCGGGTGGGGATGGGGAGGTTGAGCCGGGCCAGCGTAGCGGTGCCGTCCTCGTTCGCGGCGACTTTCTGCAGATCATTGCCGGACAGCCAGACGGACTGGCTGCTGTAGGTGATCATGTGGTTGACGTTGCCCGTATAGGGCTCGCCGTCTTCGTTCGCCAGCGGCGCGGAGAAGTCGTCGGTGGCGGGATGGTAGAACTGAACGCCCATTTCGCTGCCCACGAGCAGGCGGCCCTGGCCGTCCTCCGCGAAAGAGCGGACGAGGCTGTGCGCGAGGGAATGCGGATCCTCCGGATCATGCTTGTAGGTATGGATGTGCAGGCCGTCGTAGCGGCAGAGTCCGTTCTCGGTGGCGATCCAGAGGTCGCCCCGGCTGTCCTGATACAGGGAATTCACGTTGCTGCTGCTGAGTCCGTCGCTGACGGACAGCAAAATGCAGCGTTGTGCCCGGAGTACGAGGGGGCACAGAAAAACGAGGAGGACGAACAGCGCTTTTCGCATAGGTATAGGTGTTTCCTCCCAAAGATAAATAAAAATGTAACATCGGCACCCGGGGCGAGTGCAGATGTTACATTTAGGAATAAAGATGTAACACCGGCCGTCAGTCGGCCATCTGTTTGGCTATCAGCCCTTCGAAATCCTTGCGGGGCATCTGGCCGTCGAGGCAGATGAAGGTCACCTCGCCGGCATCCACCGCGAG
>LXOW01075238.1_pt1 | contig 30146 bp, 29 predicted proteins | sample 1368591 | NCBI WGS metagenome assembly LXOW01 (sample SAMN04884650, study PRJNA319009) | bovine gut metagenome | isolation source: Cow rumen | host: Bos taurus | place: Italy: Legnaro (PD) | collected 2014-07-09
GCGGAGGTTAAGCCGCCCATGAGTTGTCCGGTAGCCAACAGGTGCTGATAGCCGACATTGTACATGCCGAAAAGCATACACGGAACGAGTGCGAGCACTACGTAGATCATCGTGCGCTTGGAGTCATTGCCCGCATGGATCTGCGAGCCAAGGCGCTTGCCGGTGGTGTTCGGGGTGAAGAGGAAACTCTCGAAACCGTCGAACAGGGACCAGAATGCGTGCAACTTGCCGCCTTCCTCAAAGTTCGGGCGGAGTTGCTCTTTCAGTTTATATAGACCCTCAAACATTATTCAATCTCCTGTTTTAAGTTATCCAATGCGGCGCGAACGATAGCTTGCAGCGGCATCTTGGAGGTGCAGACGTACTCGCAAACAGCGAAGTCTTCGGGTGCGACCTCGTAAGCGCCGAGCGCTTCCATTCGATCCAAGTTTCCGGCAATCATAGCCTTGATGAGATGCTCGGGGTAGATGTCCATCGGGAACACGCGCTCATACTCGCCGCTGACGATGATAGCCCGGCGTCCGCCTTTCAGACGGGCATCCTGCTTACCCTCGCGCAGGAAGCACGGCATGATCCAACCCATGAACTCATGGGTCTCCGTACCTTGAGCGATGACGGTGAACTGGTTGTCGTAGAGACTGATGGCGTCCTCGAGAGTGATCTGGTGACCGCTGAGCGCGTTGCCTGCGATGTAACGCGGCTCGATGCTCTCATCGACGTTGCAAGCGAGGATAGCCTTAACGGGCATACCTGCGATCACGTCGTAGTACTTCGGTTCGCGTACCAGCGGACCTGTCAGCGCTACGCGCTTGCGCATATCGACGATGCCCTTCAGGAGCAGCGTGCCGATGAGGCGCAGGTCTTGGATGTTGACGGTCCAGACTGTTTCACCCTTGGCGATAGGAGCCACATGGTTGATCTGAACACCTACGTTGCCTGCGGGGTGGGGACCGTCAACCATGTAGAGCGTGCAGTCCTTCCACGGCGCACGCGCACCGGCCTTGATACCCATGAACACAGGAGCGATAGTGCCCAGCGCCGTGATGGCAGCCTGCACCTCGGCTTCGTGGCCTTGCAGCACAAAGTCGTAGTCGGGAGCCAACGGAGCAGAATCGAACGAGGAGATGAACACGGCTTTCGGAGTCTTGGTCGGCAGAGCGATGCAGTCGTACGGACGCTGTTTGATCAGCGCCCACAATCCCGACTGCAACAGCAGAGCCTTCAGGTCCTGCTTCGTGTCAAACGCCTCATACTGCATCGTCGCGTCAGCCTCAATGTCGATACTCAACACCTTGCGGCGCTCGCCGCGCACGATGGCGCTGACTGTACCGCTGACAGGTGAGGTGAACAGCATCTCGGCAAACGTCTTGTCTTGGAAAAGCGGGCTGCCCGCTTTTACCTTGTCGCCTTCATGCACCAGTAGTCTGGGCTTGATACCGGCGAAATGGTCGGGAACGATATGAAAGACTTCAGGCCGCATGATGCTGCCGCATTCGCGTGCAGCCTTGCCGTCCATCTTCACGTCCAAACCACGAGTCAGTTTGATTTGTTGCATGTTAATAGATTGTTTATTATTGATTTGTTTTTGCTTTTGGTCAAGATTGTTCCAAACTTGTTCAATATTGTTTGTGTGTGTATCCGCGCCATGCAGAGGCGCGCACGCACATAAAAGCATACAAAGTTAGTAAATTTATCGGAAATTTACAAACAATTTCGGCAAAAAAATATCCGATTCGCTAAAAATGACAAATATTTGCAGCAAATTATCAATATAATTTGCAAAACTCGTATAATTTTTGTATCTTTGTATGCGGAATAATGTGCGCGAAGGATGAAAACTCTCTTTTTACTCATCGCCTTATATACGTTGTCGAGTAAGCAGGCAGTACCGTCAGGAGATGTTCCTGATGGTGCTACGTGTGAGTTTGCGCAATCGGGCACACAGACCGGACAGATGACCGCCGGCAACTATGTCCGCCTGACCCTAAACGGCTATGAGGGGATGACACTCAACTCCGTCAGCCTGCAGATGCACTCCAATAAGGACAGCGGAGCCGGTTCGCTGAAGATGACTGTAGGCGGAACAACCGTCTGGACGATTGACGATGCGACGTTCAACGCTCCGTCATGGGCCGGCAAGTATAGCAAGGATTGGATGAGTATATCCCATCCGCTGGGGGGAGTGGTCGTGCCAAAAGATGTACCCATAACCTTATATATCAGTGCGTCGGAAAACTCACTGTATCTGCAATCCGTCGAACTGAACTATTCCGCTCCGGCGCCGAAGAGTTACACCGTGTCGTTTGCCACGCATATCCCGCTGCAAGTGTCGTCCGTAACCGAAGCACAACCCGGTGCGGGAGTGCGGTTGCCTGATGTGCCGCTGGAAGATCCCGAATGGCAGTTTCTGGGCTGGATGGAGTGGCCGCTTGCCGGTGCTGAGGAAATGCCTGCAGTCATGTATGCCGGTATGCAATACTATCCGTATGCAGACTGCGTCATACACGCCGTGTATGTGCAGCGCGTCGAGGCGCAACCGTGGCTGCCTGCTGACGACCTCACTTTAGGCGATTACCTGATTGCATTGTATGAACCGAACAGCGGCTGGATGTTTTATGCCCGGGGCGAAGTGGAGAACGGTTTGCTTCAGACTGTGTCTTTGGTCCGGCAGGCTGATAAAGGATGGGTCTCTCTGCCTAATTCTGCATGCGCGGCGGATGCGATATATTCCTTGACGCTCACGAATGACACCCTTTCTATTGTGCACAAACAGACAGGCACGCCTGTCAGACTCGGCTCTGGAGGGAACTTCACTCAGAATTCATTCAATAGCAAGAACTGGATTATTTCACCCATGGAAGCGGATAAAGACCCTATGCCGCATTTCAGTATATCCGCTGTGACCGGAGCGAAAACGTATTATGTTTCTTTCTGGCCACGCGATGATGGCGCATTCTTTTTCCGTCCGACGGACAGTGCTGGCCAGCAGCACGATATACTTTTGTTTGCCGTGGCGGATTGCGACGTGGTGATGCCGTATTATACCTCTTTCCCCTTTGGAGGAGATGTGCTGCAGACAGCGACAGACGTTATGCCGACCATGCAAACGAATATAGGTCCGTACATACTGACAATCAGGAACGGGAAGAAATACCTGCAAATAAACGAATAGATACAAAACGATGAATAGAATAACCTTTATTCTCATGGCTGCGGCTCTTGCCGTCAGTTCGTTCGCCGCTCCGAAAGCGGATGTGATGTATGATATCCTCGACGGCGTATATAACGCTCAGACACTTACTGTCCATGAGCAGGATAGCATACTCGGCAACCTGCCTGAGCAGCGTTACCGTCTGGATTATACAGACAAACAGCAGATCTACCGCCACTCGTTCATGGCGAACTACTGGATTGTAGATACGCAGAAGAACACCCGCAAGCCATTGAGTGATGCGCCGGTTCGTGACGCTGTCATCTCGCCCAACGGCAAGTACATCGCCTTCGTCAAGGCGGACAACAATATCTATCTCCACAAGCTGGATTTCGGTACGGAGGTAGCCGTTACGGCTACTGCAGCCACCGTCTGGAACGGCATAGCCGACTGGCTCTATGAGGAGGAATTCGCTCAGACCTGTCTGATGCAGTTCTCGCCGGACTCCAGGCAACTGGCATTCATCCGCTTGAACGACAAGGATGTGCCGGAAACATCGTGGCAGATGATGCTCGGTGAGGGTCATCCGCAAACGGTCATTCAGTCCTATCCCCGTGCCGGAGAGCGCAACGCGGGTGCAACGGTGCAGATCTATACTATCTCCAACAAGGACATCCGTCAGGCCTCGCTGCCCGAGGCGGATGACCGCTATATCCCGCGCATCCAATGGCGCAGCCTGCCGGCGCAGAAGAAAGGCGACGATCCCGTTCAGCAGCTGGCTATCCTCACGCTCAACCGTGACCAGAATGCGATGGAGGTGTTTGTTTGTAATCCTGCCTCGCTGGTCTGCACCTCGCTCTACGAGGAGAGCAGTAAGGACTACTACGTGGATTACTCGCTGTTCGATGACTGGCAGTGGCTGAGCGACGGACGCTTCATTGTCCTCTCCGAACGCGAGGGATGGAAACGGGCGTACATGCACGCAGCCAACGGCAGGCAGACGGCCGATTTGAGTTCCGGTCTTCAAATCTTCCAATCTTCAAATAACCAAGGCGATATAACCGCTTTGTACGGCTACGATGAGGCGGCGCAAACCTTGTATTTCCAGGCTGCAGCCACGCCGCGCGAACGCGTGTGCTATGCGCTGAACTATAAGAAGAATACGCTCACCCCGGTTGGTCAGGAGCATGGCTGGAACAGCATGTATCTCTCCTCGGACTGCAAGCAGGCTATCCTCGCGCACGAGAGTGACCAAGAGCCTGTGGCTTATACGCTCTGGAGCGCCAAGAGTGGAGCAGGCAGTGTGATCAAGGACAATACCAACATACAAAAGCAGTGGCAAGCATTGGGACTGCCTGCCAAGAAATATTCGCAGATTCCTATCGCAACGCCGCAAGGTGAGGTCAATTTAGAAGCCTGCATCTTTTATCCGCGCAACTTTGATGCATCGAAGAAGTACCCTGTAGTCATGCTGCAATACAGCGGTCCCGCTTCACAGCGCGTGACCGACCGCTGGCGTCGTCGTTGGGATTACGGACTGGCGGACCTGGGCTATGTGGTGGTCATCGCCGACCCGCGCGGCACGGATGCACAGGGTAGGGCGTACCGCAACTATGCGTACATGCAGATGGGACGTGAGGCGGACGACCAACTGGCCGTGGCTCAGTGGATAGCCGACCAAGCTTGGTCGGATAATCACCGCATCTACATGGCCGGCTGGAGTTATGGAGGCTATGAGGTGTTGCGCTGCCTATGCACGCAACCGTTACAGGCTGACGGCACACCGCTGATAGCCAAGGGTATAGCCATTGCACCTGTGACCGACTGGCGGCTGTACGACAGCGGCTATACCGAGCGCTATATGCGCCGTCCGCAGGTGAACGAAGGCGGCTACAACGATGCCGACCTGACGCATCTGGCACAGGGACTGAAGGGCGAACTGCTGATTGTTCACGGCAATGCAGACGACAACGTACATGTGCAGAACACCTGGCGCATGGTGGAAGCTCTGATTAACGCCGACAAGGATTACCGGATGCTCGTCTATCCCGACGACAACCATTTCCTGCGTCAGGGCAAGCACTATCAGCATCTGCACCGGCAGCTGCTGAACTTCCTGGAGGAGTAATCTTTTGCCTCGGAAGAATTTTCGAGATTTCGAGTTTTCGAGATATCGTGCTCCCGAATCCCCAACAACGAACCAAACAACAAAATAAAAATAATTTATCATGAGTAAACAAGAATCCGGCGCATCATTGCGCATCATTACAATCATTGCTATGATGTTTCTCTACGCAATGATCTCGTTTGTTACGAACCTTGCAGCTCCTGTAGGCAAGATCTGGGGCGCGTCGTTTGACGACCCTGCACAAGCCGAACGAATGGGTATGTTAGGTAACCTGTTTAACTTCCTTGCGTATCTGGTGATGGGTATTCCGGCAGGAAACTTCCTCTCCAAGCACGGCTACAAGAAAACCGCTCTCACTGCTATCTTCCTCGGCTTCGTGGGAATCAGCGTGCAGTGGTTCAGCGGCGTGGTGGACAGTTTCTATGTCTATCTGGGCGGTGCACTGCTTGGCGGTTTCTGCGTATGTATGTTGAATACGGTGGTCAACCCGATGCTGAACCTGCTGGGTGGCGGCGGTAACCGTGGAAACCAGTTGAACATGGTAGGCGGTACGCTGAACTCGCTGTCGGGTTCGTTGACACCTATGCTGGTTGGTGCCATCATCGGTGAGAGCCTTGCCGGCAAGCAGATTGACGATGTGAACGTAGTGCTGTATATCGCTATGGCTGTATTTGCAGTTGTATATCTGGTAATTCGTCTGACTCCGATTGCCGAGCCTGCCGGTGCCGGTCAGCAAGTGACCTACGAGCGCAGTCCGTGGGCGTTCCGTCATCTGACGCTGGGTGTGATAGCCATCTTCTTCTATGTAGGTGTAGAGGTAGGTATTCCTGCTACGCTGATCAGTTATCTGACTCCGAAAGTAGGCTTTGCCGCTGCAGGCTTCATTGCTGCCCGTTACTGGATTCTGATGCTTATAGGTCGTTTCGTCGGTTCGGCTATCGGTGGTAAGGTCAGCAGTCGTACCATGGTAATCTGTGTGGCAACGACAGCCATTGCACTGATGGTAGCAGCAATGTGCATAGGCGACAGTATTATGGTCAAGAGCTTTGTACAGGGTAGCGTGATTGAAGTGCCTCTGGCTTCTACTCTGCTTGTTCTCTGCGGTCTGTGCACATCCGTTATGTGGACATCCATCTTCAATATGGCAACCGAAGGCCTTGGCAAGTACACCGCGAAGGCTGCCGGCATATTTATGATGATGGTATTCGGCGGCGGCGTTGTCCCGTACATCCAGAGTGTAGTGGCAGCGCACAACTGCCTGGTTAGCTACATTGTACCTGTAATAGGTGTAGCATACATCCTCTTCTACGCTCTCGTCGGTTCGAAGAACGTGAACAAAGACATCAAAGTTGACTGATAACTGAATAGTACGATACACAAGAGGCACCTTTCGGGGTGCCTCTTGTGGTATTGATGATAGTTTGTTTATTTGGCCGGATGCTTGAAAATGATGGACAAACCGTCACGCACGGGTAGAATGACTTGGGAAACGCGTGTATCGGCTGCAACCATCCGGTTGAACTCACGCAAACCGAGTGTCTGTTTGTCTTTGTCGTATTCAGGGTCAATAATATGCCCGTCCCAAAGCGTGTTGTCCGCCAGAATGAATCCGCCTTCTCGGAGCAGGGGAAAGGCAAGTTCGTAGTAGGTGCAGTATTCGCGCTTGTCTGCATCGATAAAGATGAGGTCGAACAATCCGCTGTCTGCACACAGAGTGCCGCACCCTATGATTTGTTTGGCATCTCCAATAATAAGACGGATGCGCTCGCCTAAAGGCGACTGTTTCAGATTATGACGGATGGTATCCTCCAGTTCGTCGTTATGCTCAATGGTGATAAGTTCGCCGTCATCTGTTAGTCCTTCCGCAAGGCAGAGTGCGGAGTATCCGGTGAACGTACCGAGTTCCAGAATGCGCTTTGGGTGGAGCATGCGGCTCAGCATACGAAGCAGTTCGCCTTGCACCGGACCGGACAGCATGTGCGGATTAAGGACGTGCAGGTTCGTGTCCCGTGTAATCTGAGCTAGCAGTTCAGGCTCGGGAGTGGTGTGCGATTCAATATAATCCTGAAGATTTGTCATAGCAAAATAGCACTATTTGTAGCAAAATGGTACTTTTTCTGTCAAATTGTGTACAAAGATACAAAAATATTTGCATATTTGCAAAAAAAGTTGTAATTTTGTAGTTAAATTACGTATGATTGCTAACAAATTGTCACTTTTATGGAACTCATAGACGATTTAGATAAGAAGATTCTAACGATAATCACGCAGAATGCCCGCATCCCGTTCAAGGAGGTGGCCGAGCAGTGCGGTGTGAGTCGTGCCGCTATTCATCAGCGCGTGCAGCGCATGTTTGATATAGGTGTGATTGTCGGTTCGGGGTATCAGGTGAACCCGAAGATGCTGGGATACAACCTGTGTGTATATGTGGGTATAACGCTTGAGCGCGGACACATGTACAGGCAGGTATGTACTGAACTGGAGAAGATTCCTGAGATAGTGGAGAGCCAGTTTACGCTGGGTGCATACTCGATGATTATCAAGCTGTACGCCCATGACGACAAGCACCTGATGTATCTGTTGAACTCGAAGATTCAGGCTATTCCGGGCATCGCCAACACGGAAACACTCACCACGCTTGATGAGAGTATCAACCGTTCCTTACCCATAGAGCATCAACCCTGGCAATGAGACGCGTGTGGAGCATAGCAGGTGTGTGTCTTCTGGCGCTGGCAGGCGCCTGTTGGACCAAGGCGGACGACTTCGTGGAGGATGTCTATTTCTGGCAAGACACCCGTACGCAGAATGCCGCCGAGGCTGTTGTGCCTTCCTATAACAGACATGTGAAGGAAATCATTTTTATCGAGGATTCCGTTTCCCTTCAGCATCCTGATACCGTTCGCGCTATCATTCGTGAAGCACCATAATGACAAGACTCCGACTGACATATTGCTTTGCACTGGCCTGTTTGCTGGGTATGCCCGCTATGCATGCGCAGACCGTCCATCCGAGCGGTTTGCAGCAGATGATGGCAGTGGCTGAAGACGAGCTTGCCGGTACGGCACGGTTCATCGGTATGGCCGGTGCGATGACGGCGGTAGGAGGTGATCCTTCGGCTGTCAAGCGGAACCCTGCCGGACTGGGTATATACCGTCACAGTCAGTTTTCCGTCAGTGGTGACGGTACGTTCCGCAGATTCATGCAGTCGGAGAGTGCGTTGAGAACACCGTTATATAACCGCTGGCATCTGTCGCAGGCGTCGTATGTGTTTGCACTGACGCATCCGGAGAGGGTAGCCGGTATAGTTAGTAACAACATTATGATTTCGTACGCCAAGCGTGCGGATATTCAGCGAATATTCACTCTCAACAGTTACAGCGAGTCAGCCTTGCCCGGTCAGGACTGGATAGAGACAAAGGTTGACGAGTATGTATATCGCCATGATGCCGATATTCATTTTGCGCAGAACATCAGTAACCGGTTTTATTGGGGCGTAGGTATGACCTTGGAATGGGTGCAGGCAAGGCAGACAATAAGCCGCTGGGAGTATATGTCAGTTGACCATCGTGGATTGCGACAGGAGTATGACTTGCAGGAGACCACGATAGGCAAAGCAGTAGGCTGGGGAGCCAGTGCCGGTGTGCTGCTGCATCCTGTACAGGCGATCCGTATAGGATTGTCGTTTGAGTCTCCGCTCATAGGCAGGATGCGTCAGACGGATTATTTTACAGAGAAGATTACCTATCCTGATGATCCGGGCAGGAATGCGGCTTACGATTCGCCGGATTATTCCAGCAGCTGGCAGATGGTAACGCCTCTCAAAGCGAGTGCCGGTGTTGGTCTTCAATGGAAGAACCACGGCCTACTTTCACTGCAATATGACATGCAGTACCACAAACTGACCGGTTTTGCCCACACCCCGCGCGTCGGACTGGAGGCTGCGTTTACCAACCACTGGTTTCTGGAGGCAGGCTATGCCTATACGACGTTCTATTCGCGTCACCGTGTTTCGGCAGGACTGCACTATATAGGCAAATGGCTGCGCATAGGTCTGGCATACTCCCATTCCTGGAGTACCGGCAGTGTGATTGATGCATTATACTATACGGAGCAGGGTGTGTACAAAATCAAAGAGAACAAACTTGTGCTGACGTTCCAGTGGAACAGTTGATGCATATTGGGAGTTCTGACAAACAGTGAACATTGAAATACAGGTGGAGTGCCGGTCAGAGACCGGAAAACTCATCAAATAATATAAACAACCGAGGTCCCTGGCGTACCAATGGCGTGCCGATACTCTACGCCGTGACCCCTTCCCTAATGGGCCCCCAACGCAACGTTGTTGTGGTGGGGAGAGCGGAAGCAACCGAGCGCTTTATGACGCGAGCGTCATCTATTAGCGAGGTTTGCCGAACGCGAAGGGTAGCGATGAGGTGGTCGGATTACAAAGGTGCGTGAAACCTCAAATCCTGTTCACAGGAGTTTTCTCGAGTAAAACGGCACTCCACCTTTTTTCTTTTTCGCAATCCCGCTTGCCCGATGCTGCAGGCGGCAGAAAGCGTTACGTTGCCATAGTTCTTCCTGATAATTGGAATTTCGGGAGAACTTCAATCAGAAAAACAAAATGAAATAATCATATGTTATTAGAAGGAAAGACAGCTTTGATTACAGGTGCAGGGCGCGGCATAGGTCGTGCTATCGCCTTGTGTCTTGCCAAAGAAGGCTGCAATATTGCCTTTACGGATATTGCTCTCAACGAGCAGGTGCGTGCCACGGAAGCCGAGTTGCTTTCTATGGGCGTACATGCCAAGGCATACGCTGCCGATGCTGCAAGTTTTGAAGAGACAGAAGCTGTGGTGGCACAGGTGAAAGAGGATTTCGGCACGATAGACATTCTGGTCAACAATGCCGGCATTACACGTGACGGCTTGCTGCTTCGCATGAGTGAGCAGCAGTGGGACGATGTAATCCGTGTCAATCTGAAGTCTGCTTTCAATTACACCCACGCTGTTACTCCTATTATGGTACGCGCGCGTAAAGGCAGCATCATCTCGCTGGCATCTGTTGTCGGTATAGCCGGCAATCCCGGTCAGGCAAATTATGCGGCATCAAAAGCGGGAATAATTGCTCTGATGAAATCCACTGCCAAGGAACTTGGAGGTCGGGGTGTCCGTGCCAACGCTGTGGCTCCGGGATATATCGATACCGATATGACTCAGGCATTGCCGCAGGAGGTGCGGGACAGTTTTGTAGAGCGTATTCCTTTGCGTCGTGCCGGAACGGCAGACGAAGTGGCTCAGGTTGTATTGTTCCTGGCGTCTGATATGTCCTCATATGTGTCCGGTCAGGTCATTCCGATTGACGGAGCAATGGGGTAGTAGATTGCTACGCTGAAAAAAAGCCTTCTGTACTCAAAGATAAAATTAAACAACCGGTTGGAAATCCAGCCGGTTGTTTTGTTTTAGATAATTGGTGATTAGAATTTGTAACGGATACCAAGTCCGAGACCGCCAGCATATACGTCATAGCCGAAGCCTGCACCTATACCGCTACCGTTGTTGAACATTGCTACACCCAGCGTAGGACGAAAATCAATTGAGAGCTGGAGTGGGAACCAGAAGTCGTACTCGATACCGAAACGACCACAAGCACCGATGAAACCGGCATCCAATACTTGCCAGGACCAACGAACTGCACCACCGACACCCATGTACCAGTGCCATTCACCCTTTTCATTCCAAGGTACGGCTGCACCAAACGGATCAATCCAATCGTAGGTACAAGCTGCTTCGATAGTTGAGAAACCGGGAACACCGACTTCCAACGAGATCATGTTGTTGCCGAGACCATGCTCATAGCTGAATTCTGCACCGTAGCCGAGACGACCACCAATTGCGCGCGGTTGCGCATAAGCCATTGTTCCGCATGCAATAGCGAACAAGGCGATAAGTAATGATTTTTTCATTTGTTTAGTTGTTTAGTTTTATAAATTGTTGTGTTTTGTTGTTATCAAAATTCGGGTTCTCCGATTACAATGTTCTTGACAGCCCAGGTCAAGGCCTTTTCGGTAGTGCTCTTGTACACAAAGGCCACCTGTGTCTGGTCGGAGATAAAGTATTGCAAGTCAATCTTCACGTTTTGGAACTGAGGCAGTGTGCCGTCATTCCACATGGCATCTGTGGTCGGAATATGATCCCACGTGCTGCCGCCATCCATGGATACAAGGATTTGCAGGAGTTCGTCACGACTGTTCTTGTCACCCACGTAGTACTGCGTGAATGTCATCTGTGCGCCATGTTTGCATACCGTCAGATCCATAACGGGCGAAACAAGCCAGCTCTCTGATTCCTCGTTCACATCGTTAATCTTGGCCGTAGCACGCATGTAGCCCGGCGTGCTGTTTTTTGCATCAATGTGTGACCAAACAGGAGCCGAAGCTGCAATCTTGTTATCAATAGTGAATGTACCTATACCTTTGTCAAACGTCTCATTGACGAGAATGCGGGCAGAGATGTTGGGGTTGTCCGTGGTTACCAGATAGCCGCCTTGTGTCAGCTGCGGAGCATTCAAGCGGTTCTGAATCTTGCCATATACAATAACCTGGTCACCCACTTGCAGCTGGCTGAATTCTTTGAACTTTTCTCCCTTGGGACCTAACAGACGGTAGCACAACATGAAGCGGTCACCCCGTTTGTTGGTCAGGATGGGGTAGCGGTTACCGTATTGCTTCATGGATTCCTCGGTATCCTGCGGGTCAAATCCGGATACATATCCAAGGATGTAATATGATTTCGTGGATGTGGAAGCCGGATCTTTTGTGCTGGAAGGCATAGAGAAACCGATACGGATAGCTTCGTCCAGATCGATGGTATCGCCTGTCGCTTCACGCAGATGTATATCCAATGGAGCCGGAGCCGGATTGGCAGGGTTATCTGTTGTCATGAGAAAACCGCCGGCAACCTGTGGCGTATTGCTGTAATTCTGAATATGACCGCATACCACAATCTGGTCACCAACCTTCAGCTGGTCCATATTCGTGAACTTCTCCGTGCGGTAGTTCAGCAATTGGTAGCATTGCATGGAGCGGTTGCCGAGTTTGTTTGTGATAATTGGGAAGCGGTTGCCGTACTGCTTCAAACTTGCTTCGCTGTCTTTATCGGTGAATCCCTTTACGTATCCGATAATATAATACGGGTCTTTTGTAATGGATTCAGGGCTTGATCCTGAAACCAACTTCAAACCGATGGCTACCGCCTCGTCCAGATCGATGGTGTCTCCGGTAGCAGGGCGGAGGTCAATGTCGAGTGTGTCGTAGGCTACTTTGCCTTGCTTGATGCCGTTGGTGTTCAAGTCATCGGCAGAAATGGCGTTATCCTTGCAGGAGACAACCATACAAACGGCTGCCAGCAACAGGATAGCGTGACGAAATAGTTTTGTCATATTAGATGTTTTTAAGGATTTTTCCACTCTATATTTATATTAAGGAATAATCAAAATCACGGGATATATACAAAGTATTATAAGGTGCATCAGGATGCGATNNCACCTGAGTATATTCTCACGTAATTTCATAATCCGCTACAAAGATACGAAAAAATATTGATATATGCAAATAAAAAAGTATTTTTTTATCATACATCCTAATGATAGTGCACATTTACCTAACAAAATGCAGTTTTTTGAAGAAAAAACGAAGTAAACATTTGCGAAAGCCGGAAAAAATTCGTAACTTTGTGGTCGAATTCATGGCAGGTGCTATGGCCGTGCCGCTACGAGCGTCACTCGGAAGCCGTCAGGACGGCGAGTAGGCGCGCGGTAGGTGCGTGCGGCATAGGGCTGTGCTGTGGAGGAAACAAACCCTTATAGGAGGACAAAACTATAGCAACAAATTTACCCCGTGCGCCTCGTGGAAACCGTGGGCGTGTAGAAAAAGAAATGCCAAACCGCATCAATGATGCGATACGCGGTGTGGCAGAGGTTCGTCTGGTGGGTGACAATGTGGAGCAGGGTATATATTCCTTGCGTGAAGCCATGCAGATAGCCGACGAACAGAACCTTGACCTTGTGGAGATATCCGCAACTGCCGTACCGCCGGTATGCAGGATATTGGACTACCAGAAGTTCCTGTACCAGAAGAAACGCAAAGAGAAAGAGCAGAAGGCCAACTCCGCCAAGGTTGTGATCAAGGAGATCCGTTTCGGACCGCAGACCGACGAGCATGACTACAACTTCAAGCTCAAGCATGCCCAGGAGTTCCTCAAAGACGGCAACAAGGTGAAGGCTTATGTGTTCTTCCGCGGACGTTCGATCCTGTTCAAGGAGCAGGGCGAGTTGCTGCTGGCACGGTTTGCCAACGACCTGGCTGAATACGGCAAAGTGGAAGCTGTGCCCAAGCTGGAAGGCAAACGAATGATTGTGAATATTTCGCCTAAGAAGTAATCCTTCGGACGTAGCGAGATAAGAAATAAAAAATGGTTTCAAGGCTTTTGTGCTGCCTTGTGCCGATTATTAACAACTAAATATCTAACAAAATGCCAAAAGTAAAAACTAATTCCGGTGCCAAAAAGAGATTCACTCTTACCGGAACAGGTAAACTGAAACGCAAACACGCGTTCAAAAGTCACATTCTGACTAAGAAAACGAAAAAGCAAAAGCGTAACCTTACGCATGTTGCCCTTGTCGATCACAGCAATCTGCGCTCCATCCGCGAGCTGCTGTTGCTGCGCTAATGTCTAACCATCAAAATTGAGTATTGAATTATGCCAAGATCAGTAAATCACGTTGCTTCGCGCAACCGTCGTAAGAAGATCATGAGCCTCACGAGAGGCAATTTTGGTGGCCGTGCTAACGTATGGACAGTTGCCAAGAACACATGGGAGAAAGGTTTGCAGTATGCTTACCGTGACCGTCAAAACAAAAAACGCAACTTCCGCGCTCTGTGGATTCAGCGTATCAACGCTGCCGCACGCCTGGAAGGCCTCAGCTACAGCCAGCTGATGGGTGCGCTGAAGAAAGCGGGTATCGTCATCAACCGCAAGGTGCTTGCCGACCTCGCAGTCAATCAGCCTAAAGCATTCCAAGCGATTGTAGCTCAAGCGAAAAAGTCAGTCGGTTAAGAATGTGCAGAAATAAGGTGTTTCCCTCAGACTTGGGAAACACCTTATTTTGATTTATGACACACAATTCCTTATTATATTTTAATCATGAGAAGAATAACACTTTTTCTGGCCGGTCTGTTCCTGTCAAGTATGGTGTTTGCGCAGTCGCTGCGCGTAGTGGGCACCGTGATTGACGAGCAGACAGCTGAACCGCTTATCGGTGTGTCCATCCTTGAAGATGGCACGACCAACGGTATTGTTACCGACATTGACGGCAACTTTACCCTTGAAGTGAACAACGGAGCCCGCCTCCAACTCTCGTACGTAGGTTACACTACGGCAGTAATTGACGCAACAGCCAACATGGGTGTCATCAAGCTGGCACCTGAAGTGGTTGCCCTGCAGGACGTAACCATCACCGGTCAGCTTGCGCGTACACAGCAGACACCTGTGGCCGTAAGCCATATTACGGCACTGGAGATAGAGGAGCGTATAGCAGGACAGGAGTTTCCCGAGGTGCTGAAGAACACGCCGGGCGTACACGCCAACGGTCAAGGCGGCGGATGGGGTGACTCGGAAATATGGATGCGAGGCTTTGACAATACGAACGTGGCAACGATGATCAACGGTGTGCCGATGAACGACATGGAAGGCGGTACCGTCTATTGGTCGAACTGGCAGGGACTGTCGGATGTGACGAGCATCATGCAGACGCAGCGTGGTATGGGTGCTTCCAAACTGTCCGCCCCGTCTGTCGGCGGTACGATCAATATCGTGACCCGCGGTATAGATGCCAAGAAAGGCGGTTTGCTCAGTTACGCCATGGGTAACAACGGCTACAACAAGGTGATGTTCTCCGTATCGACGGGCATGCTGCCCAAGGGCTGGGCGCTGACCGTTATGGGCAGCCGTACCTGGGGTGACGGCTATATCCAGGGCACTGGTTTTTGCGGCTACAGCTGGTTTGCCAATATATCGAAGCGTATCAACGATAACCACCAGTTGTCCCTCACGGGCTTCGGTGCTCCACAGTGGCACTGGACACGTCCTTCAGGCAACAGCGGTGCACTCACACTTGCCGAGTGGAACAGGGTTGCACAGTATATGCCCAGCGGAATGGACCGTCGTCAGTACAACCCGTCCTACGGTATGGGTAAGGACGGCAAGCAGGCCGGTACGAACTACAACCAGTACCATAAACCGCAGATCTCCCTCAACCATATATGGCAGATCGATGACAACAGCAGTCTGAGTACCGTTGTCTATGTTTCCATCGGCCGTGGTTTCGGCCGTACGGCTGAGAACGGTTACGGTTCGACATACTCCTACAGTGACCTTACACGCGGTGCGTACAACGGTGAGGTGACCAACACCTTCCGTGACCAGACGACCGGAATGTTCGACTACGCCATGGTTCAGGATATCAACGCCGCATCGGAGCACGGTTCGGAACTCGTTATCTGCGAGAACAGGAACGACCACAACTGGGTAGGACTGGTTTCCACATATGACAAGAAGTGGTTTGACTGTCTGGAGATGACAGCCGGTGTGGATGTGCGTTACTATCAGGGTATTCACAAGGCTGTCATCAGCGATTTGTTCGGCGGTGACTACTATATTGATGCCACACGCTCCAAAGTGCTTGCGGCTAATAACCCGAAGGTGAATGATGACGCATGGGTGTATGAGAAGTTAGGCGTAGGCGACGTGTGCTACCGTGATTATACTGGTACTATCGTGCAGGAGGGCGTGTTTGGCAGTTTGGAGTACAGCAAGAACAACCTCTCGGCGTTCATCAACGCTTCTATCTCGCTGAACCACAACTGGCGTACCGACCGCTACTATTACGACAACGTGACGGCTGCCGACTCGACGCTTCGCCTGGGCGGAACAGTCAAGGGTGGTGTGAACTACAAGTTCGCCAAGTATCACAATGTGTTTGTCAACGCAGGCTTCATCAGCCGTGCGCCGAAATATCAGGCCATCTACATGAGTGTCAGCNNTGAGTGTCAGCACCTCCAACGCCATCAACAACGAGGCGAAGAACGAGAAGATCGCCAGCGTAGAGGTCGGCTACGGATTTGAGAACCAGTATGTCAGCGCACATGTGAACGGTTACTTCACCGAGTGGATGGACAAGTCGATGACCAAGTACGGTAACCTCTCCGACCCGGACCAGACACAGTACTATATGAACATGACCGGTGTCAATGCCCGTCACATGGGTCTGGAGTTCGAGATCAAGGCGCGTCCGACCAAGTGGCTGGAGATGAATGCCATGCTTTCCTTAGGCGACTGGCAGTGGGACAGTAACGGCGTTATCGGTCGTGCGTATGACGAGCACGGATTTGCCATGACGGCTGACGGCAAGCGTACGGAGATTGGTGCGGAAGACCACGCGTGGGCAAAAATCAACATGAAGGGTATCCACGTAGGCGGTCAGGCACAGACTACCGCCAACTTCGGTGTACTGTTCAAGCCGATCAAAGGTCTGCGTATCGGTGGTGAATATACGCTGTACGACCGCAACTACAGTTACTATTCGTTCTCAGGAAGCAACCTGACTTTGGGCAAGGAGATGAATATCGTTGAGCCGTACCGCTGCCCGTTAGGCGGTTCGATGGACCTGCGTGCCAGCTACTCGTTCGACTTCGGCAAGGTGCGCGCCACACTCGCCGGCAACGTGACGAACGTACTTAACCAGTACTATATAGAAAAAGCATGGTCAGCCAACACCTCTACACAGACCGTTGCCGAGAATACGAAGGATAATATCTACTTCTTCTACAACAAGGGACGTCAGTGGAATATACGCTTGAAACTGCAATTTTAAGCATGACTGATAGATGAGAACAATTAAAGATTTATAAGCATATGAAAGCAAGATATATATTAGGCCTTGTGACTTTCGCGTTTAGTCTGACGGCCTGCGACAACTATTTCGATGCGAAGTACATGGATAACGCCAAGCCGCAGATCAGCGAGGTGAAGACCTACTTCTACACGCTGACCGATGCCGACTACAGCACCATCTCCAAGAACAAATCCAACGAGCAGAAAGCTCTGGATATAGATACCGTACAAGGCGGAAGAGTGTATCGTGATGCTTTGGCGAACATTGGTAAAACGAAACGGTTCGACACCCTTTATGCCAAGCCGAAGATGTATTTGCCTGCATTCTTGTACAGCAAGTATCCGCATCTGGACAAAGGTTCGGTGTTCAAAGTTACCTATCGTATATACGAAGGATTGCCCGAGTACATGGCTCTGTACAATGCTGCCGAGCAGTACACGCTTACGGATTATGAATATTACGATATTTGGGAAGAAGGTGGCAAGAGCTATGTGACACCCGCTAATGAGAACAAGATTCCGGAGGTTCTTCCGCAAATGCCGGGGGGAAGTCTGCTGTATGTCAAATATAACTTCGCAGAGACGGAAGGCGGAGCGACAAGCACAAAAGAACAATTCTACATTGACAATGGCAACGGTTGGAAACTGTATGGCACCACCAAGCCCGAGCTGGTTATCCTGCCTGACGAGGCGCACGGACAAGCTGAGAAATGGATAGCCAACAAATTCCCGTACGCCCAGAAGAAGGACAACTTCATCCTCATGCAGTACAATACCAAGACCAAGCGGTTCGATGCTACCGAATATATCCATGACGGTACGCAGTGGGTTGCTAATACCGGTGTAAACGAGGAGATAGGTACCTATGGCCTGGACGATATATGGGCTGAGATGCCTGTCTATTACAAGCAGGCTGTTGCCGGCGATGAGAACCAGGGAGAGATCAAGACCTATGAATATGATCTGGAAGACGGTATAACCTATATCTGGTCGTTCACCAGTGCATATGGAATGAAGGCTACTGCTTACTACAAGACTGCCCATTACGGTGAGGGATGGTGCGTCACACCCGCCTTCCAGCTCAAGAATGCTGTTACTCCGGCACTGAGCTTTGACCATGCGGTCAACTATGGACCTACTGACGAGACGCGCTACGAACAGATGACCGTATGGGTATCTACGGACTTTAACCCGGCTGACGAAAATGCTGATGTGCGCAAAGCCACATGGACCCAGGTGCCCTGGAACGACTACGACGGCAAGAAGTTCGACGATGCCAACGAGATTGGCTTCCCGGATGCCAACAGCTGGACGTTCTATAACTCCGGCAATCTGGACTTGAGCGCATGGAAGAATGAGACCATCGTTATCGGCTTCCGCTACAAGAGTGTGCCCGGACAGACCTGCGCAACCTGGGAAGTGAAGAATATCGTTGTCAAAGAACCATAATCAGTATCCATGGTGAAAAGAATAGCATGCGTACTTGCTCTTATGTGCCTGTGCCCGCTTATTGCGAGCGCAGGTACAAACGTGCAGGTCTATTACGACTTCGGCAGTATGGGAACGGCCTGTGCCAATCAGCGTTCGCCGCGTGTAACCACTACGCTGGAACTCTTTTATCCTGACAATTGGGGCAGCACCTTTGCGTTCGTGGATTTGGATTACGCCATCCATCCCAACGATCCGAACAATACGCCGTTCATGGCTTATACGGAGATTGCCCGTTGTCTGAACTTCTGGCAGAACACTGTCGTGAAGGATTTGAGCGTACAGGTGGAGTATAACGGCGGAGTAGGTATCGGCAAGGCCGGAGGAGCATATTTCGGTTACGGTATCCAGCATGCGGCACTGGTGGGACTGAACTACTGCCTGCACACCGAAGACTACAAGAACATCTTCAATATCGAGCTGTTGTACAAGTACATCGCTGATGACTTCAACAAGCTCCGCAACTCTGTTCCGTTGCAGTTCACATTTGTCTGGGGGTGTGACGATTTCTGCACGCTGCCCGGTCTGCGTTTCTCGGGTTTCCTGGATATATGGGGGCAGAAACTCTCTGTGCCCGATGTCAGGACCGGTATGTACACTGACCCGACGAAGCAGTCGTTTGTGCTGATTTCCGAACCGGAGTTGTGGTACAATATAGGCAGGTGGTTCAAGTGCCCGAACCTGAATATAGGCACGGAGATAGAGTTCAGTTACAACTTTACCGGCAAAGGGTTCATGTGCAATCCATGCCTGGGTATCAAGTGGTGTTTTGACTAAACGAGTATGATACAGAAACATAATTACGAAACCAAACGTCCGCCGGAGAAAGAGATGATTTTCGGTATCCGTGCGGTCATTGAGGCAATTGATGCCGGCAAGACGCTCAACAAGGTGCTGCTGCGCCGCGATATGTCATCCGCTATAGGGCGCGAACTATTGGACAAGCTCCGTGACACGCCTACCACCGTGCAGCGCGTGCCTGTCGAGAAACTCAATCAGTTCACCGACAAGAACCATCAGGGTGTCATCGCTTTCCTGTCGCCCGTGGAGTTCACGCCGCTGGAGTCACTTGTGCCTATGCTGTTTGAGCAGGGCAAAGTGCCCTTCCTCATGGTACTCGACGGCATAACCGATGTGCGTAACTTCGGCGCCATAGCCCGTACGTGCGAGTGTGCGGGTGTGGACGGACTGGTCGTTGCCGCACGCAGCGGTGTAGCCATCAACGGCGATGCCGTCAAGACCTCTGCCGGAGCGTTGCACACGCTGCCAGTATGCAAGGTGGCGAACATGCAGGACGCATTGCAGTACCTGCTCGACAGCGGTCTGAGTATCGTGGCGGCTACCGAGCATAGTACGCGCAATTACACCGAGGTTGATATGCGCCGGCCTGTGGCTATCGTCATGGGTAGTGAGGAGCACGGAATATTCGAGGCGAACCTTGACCTGGCTACCGACAAGGTGCGTATTCCCATGCTCGGCAAACTGGAGTCTCTCAACGTTTCCGTTGCAGCCGGTGTGATGATTTATGAAGTAGTCAGACAGCGAAATATCAAATAATTAATTATAACTATGATGGATAAAATGACACGTCAGTACATCGACCGGTTCATGGCCGATTTGATTAAGAAGAACCCGGGTGAGAGTGAGTTTCACCAGGCTGTAAAGGAAGTGGTGGAGAGTGTTGCGCCGGTTGTGATGGCGTATCCGTATATGCGTGAGCAGAAAGTGCTGGAGCGTATGGTAGAACCCGAACGCGTGATTATGTTCCGCGTGCCGTGGATGGACGACCAGGGCGAAGTGCAGATCAACCGCGGTTTCCGTGTGCAGATGAACAGCGCTATCGGTCCGTACAAAGGCGGTATACGTTTCCATGAGTCGGTCAACCTGAGTATCATGAAGTTCCTTGCTTTCGAGCAGACCTTCAAGAACGCGCTGACCACGCTGCCTATGGGCGGTGCCAAGGGCGGTTCGGACTTCTCGCCTCGTGGCAAGAGTGACGCCGAGGTGATGCGTTTCTGCCAGTCGTTCATGACCGAACTGCAGCGCCATATTGGTGCTGATACCGATGTGCCGGCAGGCGATATAGGTGTAGGCGGACGTGAGATAGGATTTATGTTCGGCCAGTACAAACGTCTGCGTGACGAGTTCACCGGCACGCTGACCGGTAAAGGCCAGCAGTGGGGTGGTTCGCTCATGCGTCCCGAGGCCACGGGATACGGTGCTTGCTATTTCGCCGAGGCGATGCTTGCTACACGCGGAGAGAATTTTGAGGGCAAACGCGTCTGCATATCCGGTGCAGGCAATGTGGCGCAGTTTGCGGCACAGAAGGCGATGCGTCTGGGTGCGAAGGTGCTTACGCTCAGCGACTCCAACGGCTTCATCTATGACCCGGAGGGCCTGAACGAGGAGAAGATGAACTACGTGTTCGAACTCAAGAACATCCGTCGCGGACGTATCAAGGAGTACGTGCAGAAGTACCCGCAGGCGCAGTACTTCGCCGGCGAGCGTCCGTGGCGTATCCCGTGCGACATCGCTATGCCGTGCGCTACGCAGAATGAGATTGAGAAAGCCGATGCCGAGAAACTCATTGCCAACGGCTGCTTCTGCGTGACCGAAGGAGCTAATATGCCTTCGACACCCGAAGCCATTGCCATCTTCCAGGGTGCCAAGATCCTCTACAGCCCGGGCAAGGCCAGCAACGCGGGTGGTGTAGCTACATCTGGCCTGGAGATGACGCAGAACTCCATGCGTCTGAAGTGGACGGCTGAGGAGGTGGACCAGCGTCTGCGTACTATCATGGCTGACATTCACGCAGCCTGCCTCAAGTATGGTACGGAAGAGGACGGGTACATCAACTACGTCAAGGGTGCGAATATTGCAGGATTCATGAAAGTGGCGAATGCCATGGTAGAGCAGGGGCTGGTATAGTAGCCTGAGGCTGCATATTTCTAAGCAAAAAGAGACATCTCACGATGGCTCTTTTTTTTTCAGGTATTAGTCTTTAAGGTACTAAAGATTGGTATTTGTCTTATTACATGCAAAGGTACGACTTTTTTTTCAATTTTGCAACACCTATTTTATGTTATGCAACATGTTTTGCCTATTTTGTAACATAAATATATGTTTCATGTCAGTTTTACCCCTTTTTAGGGTATTGAGTCGTACCGAAAAACTGCTTAATGTCGTTCCAGTTCGATGACTTCCAGATTGTCGATAGTCTTGCCGTCGATGGTGAAGCGGAGTAGGGTTTGTACGGTCTGCCAACCGCTCTTGCCTGCCGCACCCGGATTGAGTGTCAGGAACTGATAGCGTTGGTCGTACTGCACCTTCAGTATATGGCTGTGACCGCACACAAACAGATCAATGGCATCGCGCAGGTCGTTCTCGGAGTTTTGTTTCGCTTTCAGGCTCTTCTCAAACCATGGTATAAGCCACGGATTGTACTTGCCCGGATAACCGCCGATGTGCGTCATCAGCACATTGATCTCCTCCACGCGGAAGCGGTAGAACTCCGACAGACTGTAGCGCACCTCGCCGCCGTCAATATTGCCGAACACGGCACGCGTGGGACGGAACTCGCGCAACGCACGCAGCACTTCCGCAGAGCCGATGTCTCCGGCATGCCAGATCTCGTCGCAGGGTTCGAAGTGCTCGAACACGCGCTTGTCCAGCAGTCCGTGGGTGTCGCTTATCAAGCCGATCTTTGTCATATGCGTGTCAAATGGCGGATGAGAGGGATGGTGAGCAGTACGCTGACGATGGCCATGCAGGCAAAGAAGAATACGTCCTTGGCGTCAATCACGCCGCGGGCAAGGCTCTGAAAATGTTCTTGCATCAGCAGCCAGTACAGCGCAAAGCATACCACTGCACCCAGAATGAACGCTACAATCTGATTGGTGGTGCTTGCGGCGCACAACAGACTGACGCCAAGCATGGCAGCGGCAAGCAGCAGCAGTCCTACCATCGAACCGGCGAAAGCGCCTGTATCGACGTTTCCGACCGGTTCGGCGATGGCATAGACGACAAAAAGATGTACGACACAAGGCAGCAGGGCAATAACCATGACCGTCAGGGCTGCCAGATATTTCGCCCACACGATGCGGCTGATAGTGGTCGGCAATGAACGCAGCACATCCCATGTGCCCGACTGACGCTCCTCGGCAAAGAGCCGCATGGTCAGAGCGGGGCACACCAGGATGAGCAGCCATGGCGCGATGGCAAATAGGCCGTCGGCGTTCGCGTAGCCGGAATCAATAATGTTCCATTCGCCGGGGATAACCCACAGAAACAGACTGATGCCCAGCACGAACAATCCAATCACGATATACGCTATCGGTGTCGCAAAGTAATATGCCAGTTCCTTGCGGTACATGAGTCGTGAATTACGAATAAAAAAATTACGAATTACGAATTATTTTTCTTGGCCGTGATTTGTATCTTGGCTATGATATTAAGAATATCGTCCAAGTCGTTTTTCAGACTATTATATTCTGTATCGGTTATGTAATCAGTGTGGTTCAGTAATCTAAGCCAATACGACGTTTCGCGTGCTTCTTTGTATGCAATGCTCAGTTTTGCAATAAAATCCGGAGTAGATTGAGCGCCTATAGCTTCTTCTATATTAGCTCCTATTGAAGTTCCGCTACGTAGTAATTGTTTGCTGATTATAAATTCTTTATTAGGAGCATTATAGCACAAATGTTTATATAGATTAACATATCTAACTGCAAAAGCAAAAGATTTTTGTGCAATAATATTTTCTCCCTTTTCACTCATTACATTCGTTCTAATTCGTAATTATCAATTGCTAATTCGTAATTTTTAATTTTTAATTTTTAATTTCTTTAACCGGCGTTTTCGGGAAGAATATCCAGAAGCAGATGGCAACCACCAGTGCGTANNCATTGATGCAGAGCTGCGTCGTGGATAGCCTGCAGGGCCTGTACGTCGATAATCTGGTCCCAGGCAATCTTGCCAGCTGCATCGCGAACGATACCAAGGGCGTTGAAGTCAATCTGCGGAACAACCTTGTTGAATACAGCCTGTGCACTCAGCGTGCCGATGGTTGCACCAAAGCCGTTGGTCATCATCATGAACAGACCCTGTGCCGACGAACGCATGGATGTGTCGGTCTCCTGGTCAACGTACAGCGCGCCGCTGATGTTGAAGAAGTCGAACGCAAAGCCGTAAACGATGCAGCTCAGTACGAACAGCCATACGCCCGTACCTGGGTTACCCATGCCGAAGAAGCCGAAACGCAGAACCCAGGCGAACATAGCCATCAGCATGACGTTCTTGATACCGAAACGCTTGAGGAAGAACGGAATAGCCAGGATGCACAACGCCTCGCAGATCTGCGATACGGAAATCAGGATATTCGAGTACTGTACGCCGAAAGCGTTACTCCAGTCCTGGAAATACTCAAAGCTGCCGAGGAACGGGTTGGCGTAGCCGTTGGTGATCTGCAGACTGAAGCCCAACAGCATCGAGAAGATGAAGAACAACGCCATCTTTTTCTGCTTGAACAGCGCAAATGCTTTCAGGCCCAACGCATCAACCAGCGACTCGTTTGCGGCACTTGCTTTCAGTTCGCACTTGGGCAGGGTGAGGGCGTATATTGCCATCACTAAACTCAGGCCGCCGGACAGCAGGAACTGGTTAGGCGTAGCCTCCCAGTGGAGCAGACTCACGCACCACATCGAAGCGATGAAACCTACCGTGCCGAACACACGGATAGGCGGGAAGTCCTTCACGGTGTCCATGCCGTTCTTAATCAGGGCGTTGAATGCCACGGAGTTTGTCAGGGCGATGGTCGGCATAAAGAATGCCACGCTCACGGTGTATAGCGAGAACAGCGTCCCGAACTGTACGGCGTCACCTGCGCCGATAGCGTACCAACCGGCTGCTATCATAAACGTGCCGGCCAGCAGATGGCAGAGGCTTTGCAGTTTCTGCGCCTCAATCCAGCGGTCGGCCACAATGCCCATCAGCGTAGGCATCAGCAGGCTGACGATACCTTGTATCGAATAGAACCATCCGATGTGTGACGCCAGACCTACATTGGCCAGATAGCGTCCCATTGCCGTGAGGTATGCACCCCATACGGCAAACTCGAGGAAATTAAAGATAATCAGTTGAATCTTGGTCTTCATAATATTAAATGTTAGTCGTTATTTATTCTATCTGGGTCCCCGGTACAAACCAACGTAGTGTTTGTGGTGGGGAGAGCCAAGGCATGGGTCGCCTTGATGTCGCATGGCGACATCCGGTGCGACCACATTGCCGAAGGCGATTACATTTCCCAACGCTCAAGTGATTGCGTTAGTTCGTCGAAGGTCTTGGCTTTCGACTTTCCGCGAACCTCCTGAATCTGGCGGTTGACAGCTTCGTCGTAGGTCTCGGCTTCCACGTTGCGGATAACACCCAGTGCCACAGGCAGTTCGGATGCACTCTCGGCAGTCACGTCGGTGAAGCGCTCCTGTCCCATCAGCGCCAGCAGGCGGTGCAGGGTCGGGTCTTGCAGCGTAGCGTCGTGAACGAGCACGCGCTCGTCCTCAGCCGGCACAACCACTATTCTCGGGATGAATGTCTGCGGGTCTATCTCAATGGCGAGGCCTTTGTCCTGATTGGCGCCGAAGATCATCTTCTCGCCGTGCTTCAGTACGATGGAGTGCTCGGCACGCTGTTCGCGGTCGGCTATCCATGCGTGGGTGCCGTTGTTGAAGATAACGCAGTTCACCAGACACTCGATGACCGATGCGCCCTTATGCGCGTGCGCCTGTACCATACAATCAATGGTGGTAGGCATATCCACGTCCAGTGTTCTGGCGAAGAACGTGCCGCGTGCACCCAGTACCAGCTCCGCCGGTATGAACGGACGCTCCACCGTACCGAACGGCGAAGACTTGCTCACAAAGCCTTTCGGTGAGGTAGGGGAGTACTGACCTTTGGTCAGACCGTAGATGCGGTTGTTGAACATGCAGATGTTCAGGTCCACGTTACGGCGTATCTCGTGGATGAAATGGTTGCCGCCGATAGCCAGACAGTCGCCGTCGCCGGACATCTGCCAAACGGTCAGTTCGGGATGGCTGGTCTTGACGCCGGTAGCCACTGCACCGCCACGGCCGTGAATGGTGTTGAAGCCGTACGTGTTCAGGTAGTGAGGCATACGGCTGGAGCAGCCNNGGCTGGAGCAGCCGATACCCGAGATTACCGCAATCTGGTGCGGCGGAATACCTATCTGCGCCATGGCTTTCTGCAGCGCCATGCAGATGGCGTGGTCACCGCAGCCCGGGCAGAAACGTACGTATTGATCGGATTTATAATCTTGTGGATTCATAATCTTCAAATATTCAAATCTTCAAATTATCAAATTACAAATCGTTGACAAACTCAACTATTTGCTCCACCTGGAACGGCTGTGCGGTCATCTGGTTGTATTGCAGCAGAGTGACGTTCGGCACTTGCGAACGCAGGTATGCTGCCAGTTGGCCGGAGTTCAGTTCGCAGACAATCACCTTCTTGTACGAGCGGATGATGTCTCCCACGTTGCGCTGCAGCGGGTAGATGTAGTTCAGTTGCAGCAGTGCGCAGTCAAGTTCCTGTGCAGCAGCCTTCAGGTGTCCTTCCGTCGAACCGAAGCCCACAAGCAGGGTATCGCTCTCCGCATTGCCCCAAACCTCAGCTTCGGGAATACGGTCGGCAACCTGATCTACTTTCGCCTGACGCGCCAGGATCATCTTCTGGTGGTTCTCGGGGTTCGTGGATATAGAGCCTTTCTCGGCGTCACGCTCCAGACCCATGTTGCGGTACTGGAAACCTTCCATACCCGGGATAGCCATGTATCGTACTCCGTTCTCGTCGCGCAGTGCCGGATTGTACTTGCCCTTCAGTTCCTCGGGCACGCCTTGCGGCTTGATTGCCGGCAGTTCGCTCAGTTGGGGTATGCGCCACAGTCCGCTTCCGTTGGCCAGATAGGTGTCGGTCATCAGGATGACAGGTGTCATGTTCTCCAGCGCAATCTTGCATGCCTCGTAGGCATACTCGAAGCAGTTGGCGGGAGTGGATGCAGCCAGCACGACTACCGGGCACTCGCCGTTACGGCCGTACAAGGCCTGCAGCAGGTCGGTCTGCTCGGTCTTGGTCGGCAGACCGGTTGACGGACCGCCGCGCTGTACGTCAATCACCACGAGCGGCAGCTCGGCCATCACAGCCAGACCTATGCCTTCGGATTTGAGCGACAGACCGGGACCGCTGGTCGAGGTGCATGCCAGGTCACCGGCAAACGATGCGCCGATGGCGGTGCACACGCCGGCTATCTCGTCTTCCGCCTGCACAACCATCACGTTCATGTCCTTGCGTCCTGCCAGTTCGTGCATGATATCCGTCGCCGGAGTGATAGGATAGGAGCCGAGGAACAGGCGCTTGCCGGCTTTCTCGGCAGCGGCAATCAGTCCCCACGCCGTGGCTTTGTTGCCGGCAATGGAGGTGTAGGTGCCGTGCTCCTGCTCGGTGGCGGCGCTCAGACGTATCTGGTTGATGCTCAGCGCGAGGTTCTGCCCGTAGTTGTAGCCGTCGGTCAGCACCTTTACGTTAGGTGCGATGAGTGCGGGTTTCTTGGCGAACTTGCCTTCCAGGAAGTGGATGGCTTTGTCTATCGGCCGGTCAAACAGCCAGCACACAATACCCAGCGCGAACATGTTGCGCGACTTCAGTATGGCTTTGTTATCCATGCCGCTGTCCTTGAGCGACTCTTTCGTCAGGTTGGTCAGTGCCACCGGAACAACTTGTACCGACTCGGGCAGACCCAGTTCGGTGAACGGGTTGTCGGTCGTGTACAATGCCTTCTTCAGGTCGGCGTCCGTGAACGAATCGGTATCGACAATCACTACTGCGTCACGCTTGAACAGCGCGTCCGCCTCGTTGTAGGTCGCACCTTGTTTGCTGAACTTCGAACCCAGTGCGCATACTTTCAGCGCAGCGGCGTTCATTGCCACGATCACGTCGGCTTTGTCGCCGGGGGTGAACACACCCTTGCCGACGTTCACCTGGAAACCGCTCACGCCACCCAGTGTGCCTTGCGGCGCACGAATCTCGGCAGGGAAGTCGGGCAGGGTACTGATCTCGTTGCCCAGGATAGCAGACAATGACGAGAACAATCCGCCCGTCAGCTGCATTCCGTCGCCCGAGTCTCCGCAAAACCGAACAACAATATTATCTCTTTCCATACTGTTTACGCTTCGGGAGCGATAGCGCCGCTTGGGCAAACGTCAGCGCATGTGCCGCAATCCACACAGATTTCGGGGTCAATCGAATAGTGTTCGCCTTCGGAGATAGCGCCCATCGGGCATTCGTCTTTACAAGTACCGCATGCAATGCAGTCTTCAGAAATTTTGTAAGCCATAATTGTTTTATAATTTAAGTTATTATTTGTTTTTTATTTTTCGATATTTCGATATTTCGGGTTCTCGATGTTTCGGGATTTCGATATTTCGAGGCTAATGTCCCCGTAATGCCGCCAGCAGTTTCTGGTTGGGCGTAGTGGCTGCGCTGTCGGCGAGGCCGCGCTGCTTGGCGAACGTCGTCCAGTTCTTCGCGCCTTTGGCGGTGTTGACCGGCAGTCCGAGTTGCAGGAAGTGGCAGTAGGCTATACCCAGAGCGTCCGTTGCGTCAAGCTTCTTGGGCATCTGCTCCTCGGGGATGTGCAGGAACCGCTGCAGCATATCTGCCACCTGCTGTTTGGTGGAGTGTCCGTTGCCGGTGATGGCCATCTTGATTTTCATCGGCGAGTACTCGTAGATCGGTACGTCGCTTGAGAGTGCGGCGGCTATCGCCACGCCTTGTGCATGTACGATCTTGATCATCGTCTGCGGGTTCTTGTCCACGAACTGCGTCTCAATGGCCAGACAGGTCGGGTGGTGCTTGTCGATGAGCTGTTGGATGAAGAAGAACTCCTGTTGCAGCCGTGCATACTGGTCATCCAGCTTGTGCACGTCCAGTGTGCTGAACTCCTTTATCTCCGCTTTCTGTCCCACAGTGTGCAGGATGGCGTAACCCATATACAATGTTCCCGGGTCTATTCCGAGAATACAATGTTCGTTTACCAGCTTGTCCTGCATTTTTTAATTGATAATGGATAAACGATAAATGACATTCTGCTGTGCAATGTCAATTGTCAATTATCATTTATTATTTGTTTCTCATCCGCAGTGAGCCGGAGAATACCACCAGTATAGCGCCGGCCACCAGCGCATAATCGCCGTACGGCTCTATCTCCTGTGTGGACAGCACCGCTCCTACGGCTACCACTATCAGTCCTATTATCAGTAGTATCTTTCCGGTTTTCATTCGTGTCTTTTGTCTTTTAGCAGCGCGGGGGCCCCAAAGAGCTTGCTCGCGTGGGGTGCATTGTTGCGGTCTATTTTACAATATACACATCCTCATTCGGTGCGTGCATGTGATAGTGTTCGCGTGCGTACCGCTCCAGACTGTCGGGGTGGGACAGTGTTTCCAGTTCGCGTTCGTAGGTGGCTATGTTCCTGCGGCTCTCCTGTATCTGACGGCGAATGTGGCGTTCCTGGCGGGCGCGTTTCACCTGCTTGACGATACACTGGTCACCCACAANNGGTCACCCACAAACAGGAAGAACACACCGAAGATGAGTGTGGTTATGGTGTACTTGTTCAGTACCCATTTTTCCAGCCACGGGTGTTTGCTGATAAATGCCTGAATGTCGGAAAACGTCTTTTTAGCCATCTGCTGTGCGCGGATTTCGTCCGTTTGTCGAAATCGCTTACAAAGTTACGAAAATTATTTGACATATGCAAATAAATTTCCGTTTTTCATGTAAAATTCTCCACAAAACTGCATAACGTCTTTCAAAATGGGTTTATGCGACCATCGGCAGACGGATAAACGGACGGAATTTGCAGCACGTTATGCGGTGAACCGTTGAAATGTCGCTACCAGAAATCCGAAGAAGTTCGGATAGAGCTTCTTATAGCCTTCGGGATTACGCTTGTGTGCCTCATGCAGTTCGTGATAGTACACAGCTTTCTAGGGGTCACGTTCTGCGGCATTTGCCAACAGGACGCAAATCAGGCTCTGATGCGGCCATTGTCGGGTCAATCCTAGGGTTTACTCGCATTTTTGTAAAACCTCCATCTTGGGAAAGCGGAGACGTCGGCCGCTCTTATTGCGCTGTGTGCAATCCGTACGCCCCGATTGTCGAACACGCTGCAAAGTTACGAAAAATTTTTGACATTTGCAAATTTTCTTACATCTTATAGCCATTTGCCCCTTTTCGTCACCTCTATATAGCATTTCCCCTGTGCCTAACCATACCGGCGTTTCGTCCATTGCGTCGGGATACTATCCCGACAACGGCTCCCAAGAGCCGCCTTCCCCTTCCTGTCTCTTATACACATCT
>LXOW01295176.1_pt1 | contig 30102 bp, 29 predicted proteins | sample 1368591 | NCBI WGS metagenome assembly LXOW01 (sample SAMN04884650, study PRJNA319009) | bovine gut metagenome | isolation source: Cow rumen | host: Bos taurus | place: Italy: Legnaro (PD) | collected 2014-07-09
TCATTCGGAGCAAGAAAAAAACGAGAAAAAATGAAAAAAAATGACGAAATTATCGAATTAGCCTCTCAAATCATTGAAAATGAAGCTAATGCAATCATAGGATTGAGGAGCCGAATCGATGATAATTTCCAAAACGCGGTAAAAACAATGCTGGAATGCAACGGCAACCTCGTGTTTTCGGGCATCGGAAAGAGTGCCATCATCGCCCAAAAGATTGTGGCGACGATGAATTCTACCGGCACCACAGCGGTGTTTATGCATGCCGCCGATGCCATCCACGGCGACTTGGGCATCATCCGCGAAGGCGATATTGTGGTCATTTTGTCAAAAAGTGGCGAGACACCCGAAATCAAGGTGCTGGTGCCGCTCATCAAACTGCGGGGCAACAAAATCATCGCCATGGTGGGCAATCCGAAGTCGTATCTGGCGCAACAGGCTGACTTTGTGCTCGACGTCAGTGTCAGCGACGAGGCCATCCCCGACAGCCTTGCTCCCACCAGCAGCACCACGGCACAACTCGTCATGGGCGACGTGCTCGCATTAATATTAATGAGGTGTCGCGGCTTCAGCACCGCCGACTTCGCCAAGTTCCACCCCGGCGGCGCCTTGGGCAAACAACTGTATCTCCGAGTGAAAGACCTTTATGTCAAGAACGAACGCCCCGAAGTGGGCCCCGACGACAACCTGACGCGCGTCATCATCGAGATGACTCACAAACGCCTCGGTGCCACCGTGGTCAGCGAAAACGATAAGATTTTAGGCATCATCACCGACGGTGACCTCCGCCGCATGTTGATGAACACCCCCGACATTGAACACGTGAAAGCCTCACAAATCATGACCTCCAACCCCAAAACCATTGATGAGGAGGCGTTAGTGGTGGACGCCTTGCACAAAATGCGGCACAACAGCATCACGCAATTGCCCGTAATCAAGGACGGCAAATATTTGGGTATCATACATTTGCATGACATATTAAAGGAAGGAATATTTTGAATTTCAAAATTTCAAGATTTCAAAATTTCAATGATTTGGACGCTTCGCGCAATCTTGAAATCATAAATCAGAAATCTTGAAATAAAAAAAGGATAGAAAATGAAACTCTGGACTCAACAACTAATAAAGAAATACGGCCAACGCACCGTGGTCAACAAGGTTGATGTCGAGGTGGAACAAGGTCAAATCGTAGGTCTGCTCGGACCCAATGGCGCCGGCAAGACGACCACCTTTTACATGGTGGTGGGCCTCATCAAGCCTTATTCGGGCAAGGTGTACCTTGAAAACGAGGACATTTCCAGCCTGCCCATGTACAAACGCGCCCAAAAAGGCATTGGCTACCTGGCACAGGAGGCTTCGGTGTTTCGGCAAATGACTGTGGAAGACAACATCTATTCCGTCATGCAGTTCAAGAAGATGAAGGAAGCCGACCGCCGAAAGAAGCTGGAGGAGCTGCTGGATGAGTTCGGCCTGCAGCATGTGCGTAAGAGCAAAGGCATACAGCTGTCGGGCGGTGAGCGTCGCCGCACCGAGATCGCCCGCGCTTTGGCCGTCGACCCCAATTTCATCCTTTTGGACGAACCTTTCGCCGGCGTCGACCCGATTGCCGTCGAGGACATTCAGCGCATCATCTTTAAGCTAAAGAGAAAGAACATCGGCGTGCTCATCACCGACCACAACGTGCACGAGACGCTCAGCATCACTGATCGCGCCTATCTGCTGTTTGATGGCCAGGTGCTGATGTCAGGCCTGCCCGAAGCCCTTGCCGCTGACGAACATGTCCGCGAGGTTTATCTCGGACACAACTTCATTTTACACAAGAAGGAACTGTAATTATTATTCCATCTTCCCCGCAAAGAAAATCGACATCAAGATGTAGATAATCATCACGAAAGGCAGTGCCACCATCTTGAAGATTGCGAGTCCCACAACAGCGATGGCAATGAAGATCCACCTTACTTGATTGCCTTTCCACGCCAAAGCCTTCATCTTGAACGAGAAAAAGCGTAGGTTGCTCACCATCATGAACGACAAAAGTATCGTGATGCCGAGGCAAGCCCAAAAGCCCAAAGCACCATCAGTGAGGTGACCCATTTGTGCCAAGGCCAAAGGCAACGAGGCGACAAAGATGGCCATGCCAGGCGCAGGGATACCACGGAAAGCGAACTGTTGCGTGTCGTCGATATTGAACCGCGCCAAACGAATGGCGGCAAACACGGGCAACATGAAGGCCAAACAAGGCATCAGATCGATGCCGTCCAAGGTGACTCGAGGCAAGTCGAGGGCGTTGTTCATCAGGTAACTCATGATGAGACCCGGGGCAACACCAAAAGAAACCACATCCGACAACGAGTCCAAGTCGGGACCGATGGGCGAATGCGCGTTGAGGGTTCGTGCCGCAAAGCCGTCAAGGAAGTCGAAGAGACCGGCCACGATAATCATGATGGCCGCCTTAACGGGCATGCCAGAGGCGATAAAGAGGATGGAAAAGCACCCTGACACGAGGTTGCCACAGGTGATGGCGTTGGGAATGTGTTTCTTAAGTTCCATTTGTTAACGATTTGAAAATGCAAAGATAGTTTTTTTTGAACTCTACCCGAACAACAATGCAGAAAAGGCGTAAATTTGCGGGAATTTTGAATGATTTTCCATGCAACATCAATTTTATTCTTTGAACGAGGTGGCTGACATCGTCGGCGGACAGCTGGTTGGAGCGGCTGAAAGCAAGAATATCAGCGACTTGCTTATCGACAGCCGCCACCTGGTGGATGCCCGACAAGCCCTGTTTTTTGCCCTAACAAGCGCGCGCAACGACGGCCATAAATACATCAAGGAATTGTATGACAAAGACTTGCGTTCCTTCGTAGTGAAAAGCCTTCCCGACGAAACACTCCCAGAGGCCGCTTTCGTCATTGTGCCCGACACCCTGAAGGCTTTGCAGACCCTCGCGTCACATCATCGCCAGCAGTTCGACATCCCCGTCATCGGCATCACGGGCAGCAACGGCAAGACCATCGTCAAGGAATGGCTCTACCAGATGCTCAGCCCCGACCACAACATCGTCCGCAGCCCCAAGAGCTACAACTCGCAGGTAGGCGTGCCGCTGTCGGTGTGGCAGATGAACGACACCTACGACATGGGCATCTTCGAGGCTGGCATCTCCGAACCCGAAGAGATGATGGCGCTGCAAGACATTATCCGCCCAACCATCGGTGTGTTCACCAATATCGGTCAGGCGCACGATGAGAACTTCATCAACCGTGTCCAAAAAGTCGGTGAGAAGATGAACCTCTTCACCAAGGCGGAGTCGTTGGTCTATTGTATGGATTATTCTGAAATTCATCAAGTTGTCATCCGATCAGGTTTGGCATCGAAGGTGAAGTTGTTTACCTGGAGCCGTAAATTTGAGGAAGCCGACCTCTTTGTCAGCGAGATCAAGAAAACCGAGAAAACCGCAACGGTTTCGTGTACCTATCATGGTGAAAGCCTGTCGTTCAAGATTCCCTTTGCCGACAAGGCCTCCGTCGAGAATGCCATCCACTGCATCGCCGTCGGCCTGCTGATGCAGATGAAGCCTGAAGTCATCGCAGAGCGACTGATGACGCTAACGGCCATCGCCATGCGACTGGAAATCAAGGCGGGCATGAACAACTGTACCATCATCAACGACTACTACAACTCCGACATCAACTCGCTGTCCATCGCCTTGGACGTGATGCGTCACCAGCATCAGCACCAACGCAACGTCGTCATCCTGTCCGACATCCTACAAAGCGGGCGCAACGAGATGGACTTATACACCGAGATTGGGCAACTGCTCAAGACCAAAGGTGTTGACACGCTTATCGGCATCGGCGAGGGCATCTCACGCCAAGCCAACAAGTTCGACATGGAGTGCTTCTTCTACCCCAACGTAGATGACTTTTTGGTACGTTTCCCCTTTTCGAAGTTCAACAACCAGACCATCCTGCTGAAAGGTGCCCGCGCCTTCGAGTTCGAGCAAATCGGCATGGAACTGCAAGAAAAGGCGCATGAGACCGTCCTGGAAATCAACTTCAACCATCTGGTCAGCAACCTCAACCATTTCCGCTCCAAAATCAAGCCCGAGACCAAGCTCATGGTGATGGTGAAGGCATTCGGCTATGGCAGCGGCAACCTTGAAATTTCGAACGTGCTGCAATTCCATAACGTCGACTACCTCACCGTCGCCTTCGCCGACGAGGGCGTGGAGCTGCGCCGTGCGGGCATCAACCTACCCATCATGGTGATGAGCCCCGAAGTGAACAGCTACGACAACATCATCAAATACCACCTCGAGCCCGAGGTGTTCAGCTTCCGTAACCTGGAGTTCATCGAAAAGGCGATGGAAAACCTTGCTTTGCCCGAGGCGCATCCCTTGAACGTCCACATCAAACTCGACACGGGCATGCACCGCTTGGGCTTTTCCAACGACGAGTTGCCCGAGCTCATCCGTTGCATCCAAGCCAACCCCATGCTAAACGTGAAGAGCGTGTTCTCTCACCTCGCCACCGCCGACAACCCTGCTGAAGACGAGTTCACTCTCAGCCAAATCCATAACTTCGAGGAAGGCAGCCAGATGATTGTTGAGGTCTTCCCCCATGCTTTGCGCCATATCCTCAACACGGCGGGCATCTCGCGCTTTCCGCAGTACCAATTCGAGATGGTGCGCTTGGGCATCGGCCTTTACGGTGTGCCCACCTGCGAAGCTGACAAGGGTCTCTTGCAACCTGTAGTGTCGCTCAAGACCACCATCAATCAAATCAAACGGATTCCAGCGGGCGACAGCATCGGCTACAACCGTCATGGCCGCGCCGAACACGATATGCGCATCGGCATCGTGCCCATAGGCTATGCCGACGGCCTCTCAAGGCTGCTGGGCAACGGCAACGGCAAATTCTACGTCAACGGACAGCAAGTGCCTGTCGTCGGAGACATCTGCATGGACATGTGCATGTTGAATTTGACCCATGTGGAGGCCGACGAAGGCGACACCGTCGTTATCTTCGACGCCGAGCACGACATCAACGATATCGCCAAAGCCTGCCAGACGATACCTTATGAGATTATGACACGCGTCTCACAGCGGGTGAAACGTGTGTATTATCAGGAGTAAAACTTTATTTCTTACCCATTCAGCGCCTCGGCACCGCCAACGATGTCAATCAGTTCGTTGGTGATGACATTTTGTCGGGCTTTGTTGTACTGTATTCTCAGCTCCTGCGAGAGCTGCTCAGCGTTGTCGCTAGCGATGTGCATGGCCGTCATACGGGCACCATGTTCCGCAGTGAGCGCGTCAAGCATGATGGAATAGAAATTGGTGCGGATGACCTTAGGAATCAAGTCGTTGACAAAGGTTTCCATATCGGGTTCCACGATATAGTCGAAACTTTGGGCTTCGCCCGACATTTCGGCCTTCAATGGCAGCAGCACCTCTCGCGCGGGCACCTGCACGCCAGCGTTCTTGTAATGGTTGAAGACCAGCTCCACACGGTCCACCTTCTTGCTGAGGAACAACTCCACCATCTTGTCGCCGATTTCCACGGCGCGGTCGTACAACATGCTCTCGGCCAACGGCGCATACTGCTGCTCCACCTTGATGCCGAACTTCTTAGCATAGTCGCTGACTTTCTTGCCCACGACAAACACGATGACGTTTTCCGCGCCAAGGGTGTTGGCGTACTCGTCATAAGCCTGTTTGAAAAGCTTGCAGACGCTGGCGTTGTAGACACCGCACAAGCCACTGCTCGACGAGAAGGCCATCAGCGCGACACGTTTCACCTCACGGTATTCGGCCAGCGGGATGCTGACTTCGCCCTCCAAGGAGCCGAGGTAGTTCGACAGTGCCTCGGTCAACTTGTTCTTATAAGGCAGAAAACTCGTCGTGATGCTTTCGGTCTTCTTCAGCTTAGCCGCCGACACCATCTTCATCGCACTCGTGATTTTATGTGTCGAGGCGACGGAAGCGATGCGGGCCCTTATTTCTTTTAGTGATGGCATCCTATTTTAATTATGAATGCGGAATATCGCAATGCGATGCTGGGCTTCGCCCCTCATTCCGAATTCAGCATTCCGCATTCCGCATTATCCATTAAAGTGGTCACTCATTTTCAAAGCTTCTTCCTTCATCACGGCCTTGATGTCGTCGTCGATCTTGCCGGCTTTCAGCTGCTCCAGCACGTCCTTATGCTTGACTTCCATCATGTCGAGGAACTGCTTTTCAAACTCCAGCACCTTGTTCTCGGGCACTTTGCTCAGCAAGCCGTTGGTACCACAGAAGATGATGGCGATCTGCTTCTCCACAGGCATAGGCGTGTATTGCGGCTGCTTCAACAGCTCCACGTTCTTACGGCCTTTGTCCAAGATAGCCTTTGTGGCGGCATCGAGCTCGGCGCCGAACTTCGAGAAGGCCTCCATCTCACGGAATTGGGCCTGGTCAAGCTTCAAAGTTCCCGCCACCTTCTTCATCGACTTGATTTGGGCGTTGCCACCCACACGCGACACCGAGATACCCACGTTGATGGCGGGACGGATACCGGCATTGAAAAGGCTGGTTTCCAAGAAGATCTGTCCGTCGGTAATGGAGATGACGTTGGTGGGGATGTATGCCGACACGTCGCCCGCCTGCGTCTCAATGATGGGCAGTGCGGTGATGCTGCCGCCACCCTTCACGATGTCCTTCAGGCTGTCGGGCAGGTCGTTCATTTGGCGCGCCACGTCGTCGTTCTTGATGATCTTGGCGGCACGCTCCAGCAGACGGCTGTGGAGGTAGAAGATGTCGCCAGGATAGGCCTCACGTCCCGGGGGACGGCGCAAAATCAGCGACACCTCACGGTAGGCCACAGCCTGCTTCGACAGGTCGTCGTAGATGACGAGGGCATGGCGGCCTGTGTCACGGAAATACTCTGCGATGGCGCAGCCCGCATAAGGGGCGTAAAACTGCATGGCGGCAGGGTCGGAGGCGGTGGCACTCACCACGATGGTGTAGTCCATAGCACCGTGTTTCTCCAAGGTGTTCACCAAATTGGCGACGGTACTACCCTTCTGGCCCACAGCGACATAGATGCAATATATCGGATCGCCGTTTTCGTAGTTCGCCCTTTGGTTGATGATGGTGTCGATGGCGATGGCGGTCTTACCCGTCTGGCGGTCGCCGATGATGAGCTCACGCTGTCCGCGGCCAATGGGAATCATGGCATCAATGGCCTTGAGGCCCGTTTGCAGCGGCTGGTTGACCGGCTGGCGGAAGATGACACCCGGGGCCTTGCGCTCCAGCGGCATCTCGTAGGTCTCGCCTTGGATGGCACCCTTGCCGTCGATGGGACGACCGAGGCCGTCCACGACACGACCCAACATACCTTCGCCAGCAAGGACGGAGGCGATGCGCTGTGTGCGCTTCACCGTCTCGCCCTCCTTGACACCCTCGGTGGGGCCGAGCAGCACCACACCGACGTTGTCTTCCTCAAGGTTGAGCACCACGCCCATGGTGCCGTTCTCGAACTCGACGAGCTCGTTCGACTGCACCTTGTCGAGGCCGTAGACGTGCGCCACGCCGTCGCTCACTTGCAGCACCTTGCCGATCTCCTCGAACTGCACCTTGTTGCTCATGTTTTGGAGCTGCATCTGGAGGATGCTTGATATTTCACTTGGTTTTATATTCATTGGTTGTGTGTTTGTTTGTTATCTTGTTTGGCTGTCAGCAATCAGCTTTCAGCTTGGTGTCACTGAGCTGATAGCTGACTGCTGATAGCTTATTGCTTCAACTTGTTCTTCAACGCATTCAGCTGTCCCGCCACGCTGGCGTCCATCCTTGTGTTTTCAATGTCGAGGATGAAGCCACCGATGAGGTTCGGGTCAATCTTGACATCTATTTCGGCTTCGGCGCCAAAGGTCTCCTTGATGAAGGTTTTAATTTTCTCGTAGCTCTCTTCCGACAACTCGGTGGCCGTGGTGACCTGCGTGCTGAGGATGTTGTGCTTCTCACGGTACATCTCCATGAATTTCATGGCGATGAAAATCATCTTGTCCTCACGTTTTTGGTCTGCCACAAAGGCAACAAACTGCTCCAAGGTGTCGTGCATCGGCTCGCCTATCGCCAGCTCCACCAGCTTCACCTTCTCCTCTTTGGCGATGAGGGGGTCTGACAGCACCTCGTTGAACTGTACGATGGCCAGGAAATAGTTGTGGACAAAGCGTGACAAGCCATCATAAACAGCATCCTCACAGCCTTGCTCCTGGGCCAACTCAAACAATGCCCGCGCATACCTCACCGATATTCTACCATTGTCCATAGCTTACGCTTCGATACGGGGTTGGTTGTTTTTGAGCAGCAGCTCAACGTAGTCGTTTTGCGCCTGCTTATCACTCAGCTCTCGCTGCAAGAGTTTTTCGGCGATGTCGACGCTAAGGGCGATGACCTCGTTCTTGATCTGCGCCATGGCCTCTGCTTGTTCCTTTTCTATCTTCAGGCGCGCCTCCGCCACAATCTTTTCAGCCTCTTGTCGGGCCTGCACCTTGGCTTCCTCGATGACCTGGTTTTTCAAGTCTTGGCTCTCCTTCATGATGCGAACCTGCTCGGCTTGTGTGGCAGCCAAGGTCTCTTGTTTTTTCTGCTCGATACCTGCCAGGGCATTGTTGGCCTCCTCAGCGGCCTGCAACGAGTCGGCGATGTGGGCGTTGCGTTTCTCCACGCCACCCATAATCACCGGCCATCCCGCCTTCGCCAAGATGGCGAACACGATAAGGAAGGCGATGAGCATCCATATCACTAATCCACTTTCGGGAAGAAATAGATCCATTTTTGTTGAACTGTTGATTGTTTAATCGTTGATTGTTGACTGCGGGACTTCGAGACTGCGGGACACGGGATTTATCGTCTCGTGGTCTCGTAGTCTCGTAGTCTCATGTCTTGGGGAGAAGCCCCATTAACCTAGCACCGCCAACAGGCAGACGGCGAGGGCAAAGAACGTTGCGCCTTCGACGAGAGCGGATGCGATGATCATACCCATTTGGATCTTACCAGCGGCTTCGGGCTGACGTGCCATGGCTTCCATGGCTGACTGACCGATTTTACCAATACCCAAACCGGCTCCGATGACGGCGATGGCGGCTCCGATGGAGACCAAACCCGGCGCTAACGATACTGCTTCAAGGATGATTGATAGTAACATGACTTTAATTGTTTAATTGTTGAACTGTTTATTGTTTAATTGTTGTTTTCTATATTTAGTTTCCCTTCGGGAATGGAGTATTTGTCGTTATTTATTATGCGGCGGCAAAAACAATTTGTCTAACTGTAGCACCACAAGCCGCCGCCGAAATGACCCATTGCCAAGCTCCATTCCCCGAAGGGGAATCTCCTATATATCAATTTCTTACTCATGTTCCGGTTCTTGTTGTGCCAAGCCGATAAATACGGCTGACAATATGGTGAATACGTATGCCTGGATATATGCCACCATCAATTCCATGGCAAACATGAAGACGGTCATGAAGATACTGATGACGCTCGTCACGCCAGCCATGCCCACGCCATACATGCCTCCGATGATGAAAATCAGACCCATGAGCACCAGGATGACGATATGTCCGGCGAGGATGTTGGCGAAAAGACGGACCATCAACGCGAAAGGCTTGATGATGACAGAAATGAGTTCTATGATGGGCATCAGCGGGATGACCTTCAGGAAGATGGGCACATCGGGCCAAAAGATGTCCTTCCAATAATGCTTGTTGCCAAAGACATTCACAAAGAAGAAAGTCAGCAGGGCCAGCACGAGGGTGATGCTGAGGTTGCCCGTCACATTGGCGCTGAACGGGAAGATGGGAATCAAGCCGAACAGGTTAGAGAAGAGGATAAAGAAGAACACCGTCAGCAGATAGGGTGCAAATCTCTTCACTTGCTTTTCGGGGATGTTGGGACTGATGATGCCATCGATCACGGTGTAGGTGAGCCATTCCACCAGACCTTGGTACTTCGTGGGCGTGGCCATGGGATCTTTCTTGTATTTCCTTGCGGCGGGCAGGAAGAACGCCAGCATGAAACCGCACACCAAGAAGATGCCGAAGGCGTTTTTGGTGAACGAGATATCGAAGGGACGCGATAGGCTGCCATCCGCTTTTACTTCTACCAACTTGCCCGGGTATTGCTCGTCGTTAATGCGAGTAATGTAGAAGTGAGCACCCTTATGCTCGTAGGTCTCGCCCTCCTGCAGCTCGCAGACATGTTTAGACGAGAAGCAATGCCAGCCGCCATCCTTGCACTTGACAATGACAGGCAGCCACACACACACTGGCTTGCCTTTGATTTCCGTGATGTGGTAACAATAGGCGTCTCCCGTATGACCAAAAATGAACGACTTGGCATCGAACTTCTCCTTCTTTTCTACCGAGACTTGACTATCTTCGGCAGGAATGCTGTCTTGGGCATAACCCCATGTCGGCACCAGCAACGCCACAGCGAAAGCAAGGAAAAGCGCAATATGTCGGAAGACTTGGTTCATGCTTCGTTGCCTTTTTTCCGACTCTTGAAATAATGAACGAAGACACAAGTCTCCGCAGTTAACGTGATGATGTAAGCCATTGCCGTGACGAGGATGAAGGCCCGTGCACCCGTCTTGACAGAGAGGATGTAAAGCACCAATAGGATAATGGTCAGCGCCATTTTGATGGCTTTGTAGATCATCAGCCAAGTGAATTTATTGGGGTTTTCGTCCACGTTTTTCTTCATCAGATGGCAGTAAAAAGCGCCCAAAATCATGAAGAGGTTGGGGGCTGTAATCATCCAGTTGTTCCACCAGGGCTCGTCGGCACAGAAGCAAAGCAGGATGCCGTCCAAAACGAGGCAAATCAGCAGAAACACTGCCAGATATTTTGTCAAGATGTTGTTTTTCATAGTTCTACACAGATGGTTAAGTGGTTGTCGTGGTTTTCAGTGAAGCCGCCTTTGATGTCAAACTCCTTTTGCTCGCCGTTGGCCTCGGTGAGGCTGACCTTGCCAGCCTCAAGGATGGCGACGATGGGCGCATGGTGTTCCAAGAGGGTGAAGGAACCCATCTTGCTCGGCACCGTGACGGCACTGGCCTCGCCTTCAAACAGCGTTTCGCTCGGGGAGATGATTTCGACTTGCATTTTAATTATGAATTATGAATGCTGAATGCTGAATTACGCGAAGCGATTCTGGGCTTTGCCCCAATTCTGCATTCCGCATTCCACATTCCGCATTTCTATTGTCTATTGTTTATTAATGTTATTAAGCATCTCTTCCCCCTTGGCGATGGCATCGTCGATGGTGCCCACCAGGTTGAAGGCGGCCTCGGGATATTGGTCAACTTCGCCGTCCATGATCATGTTGAAGCCGCGGATGGTCTCCTCTATCGGCACCATCACACCCTTCATGCCAGTGAATTGCTCGGCGACGTGGAAAGGCTGCGACAGGAAGCGCTGCACACGACGGGCGCGGTGGACTACAATCTTGTCCTCTTCCGAAAGCTCTTCAATGCCGAGGATGGCGATGATGTCCTGCAGCTCCTTGTTGCGTTGCAACAACTGGATGACACGCTGAGCGGTGTTATAATGTTTCTCGCCGATGATGTTCGGGTCAAGGATGCGCGAGGTAGAATCCAAAGGGTCGACGGCGGGATAGATGCCCAACTCGGCGATCTTACGGCTCAACACCGTGGTGGCATCCAAGTGCGAGAAGGTGGTGGCCGGAGCAGGGTCTGTCAAGTCGTCGGCAGGCACATAGATAGCCTGCACCGAAGTGATGGAGCCGTTCTTGGTGGAAGTGATGCGTTCCTGCATCTGTCCCATCTCCGTGGCAAGGGTAGGTTGGTAACCCACTGCCGAAGGCATACGACCCAACAGGGCCGACACCTCGGAACCCGCTTGCGTGAAACGGAAGATGTTATCGATGAACAGTAGGATGTCGCTTTGTCCGCTACTACTGGTGTCGTCGCGAAACGACTCTGCCACGGTCAAGCCCGAGAGGGCCACCGAGACACGTGCTCCAGGCGGCTCATTCATCTGACCGAAGACCAAGGTGGCCTGCGAGGTGGCGAGGGCATCTTTGTCGATTTTGGAGAGGTCCCAGTCGCCTTCTTGCATGGCCTTGACGAACGCATCACCGTATTTGATGATACCCGACTCAATCATCTCACGAAGCAGGTCGTTACCCTCACGGGTGCGCTCGCCCACGCCAGTGAAAACCGAATAGCCGTTGTGTCCCTTGGCGATGTTATTGATGAGTTCCATGATGAGCACGGTCTTGCCCACGCCAGCACCACCGAAGAGGCCAATCTTACCGCCCTTCAGGTATGGCTCCAGCAAGTCGATGACCTTGATACCGGTAAACAGCACCTCTTTGGAGGTGGCCAAATCCTCATATTTGGGCGGCTCGCGGTGAATAGGATATTCTGTACTGCGGTCGAGGCTGCCGATGCCGTCGATAGCGTCACCCGTCACGTTGAGCAAGCGCCCTTTGATTTGGCTTCCGATGGGGATGGAGATAGGCTTGCCTAACTGGCTGACTTCCATGCCGCGCATCAGGCCGTCGGTGGAGTCCATGGCGATGGTACGCACCGTGTCCTCACCAATATGTTGCTGACATTCGAGCACCACGCGCTTACCGTTGGGGCGGACGACCTTCAAGGCATCATGAATCTTCGGGAGGTTATTGTCGCCGCTCTCGAAGTAAACGTCAACCACAGGGCCGATAATCTGAGTGATGCGTCCTTTGATATTGTTTGACATGTCGTATCTATGATGTTTCTATTCCAAATAGGGTTCCTGAAATCGGAACGAGCCGCAAATTTACCAAATAAAGTCACCCATTCGACCTATTGAGGCCAAAAAGAAAAAATATTCCTCAAAAAAGGCAAAAACGGACTAAAAACCGTGGAGATTCCCCAAGAAAAGGAGTTCTTTCGTTTTTCTACATACGGCGTTTATGGGGGGGGGGGCCCCGCAAAAAGACCCATATCTGCCGCAAAGCAGACCCACCTTTCAAATTGGGCAGACCCGGGTCTCACCAACTTCAAGGATGCGTGTCTTTTTTTGTACAAAGGGCACAAAAAAACAACCCCGACCGAAGTCGAGGCTGCCAACATTGATTACTTTTTCAACTCCCTTGCTATCAAGTCATTCAGCTTCTTTGCGGCATCAAGCAGCAGGCTTTCATCCGTCGGGATGGGCACGGATTGGCCGCCGAGACGTCTCAAGGTCTCTTCCGAACATGCATTTTGGTCGCCACGAACGATGGTATATTCGTGCTTGAAGGTGGATTTCGCCTCAAAAGGTACTGTGCCAAGATATCGACCTGCGGCGTCACGATAGTCAATGTGACCCTTGAGGGTGGCGGTCTTCAGCTGCGTGTAGTCGGTCACCTGTGCGGTTTTGCCATCTTTTTCTTCCTTAAAAGTCACCTCGTCGAGACGGATGGGCGACAGCGCCACCTCATCAATATCAACATACACCATTGCCGACTGCCTTCTCGTGCGCTCCACGTTGAAAGGCACCTCACCTTCATCGAAGTCGAAAATAGTATACACTACATCGTCGGTCAGTTGGAGCTTATCGTTGATGCCAAGCGTCACCTTGTCAGTTGCAACAAGCATCTGTTTCTTCCTTAAAGTCAACAGGTTAGGATTATCACTGTTGGTATGCGCCAGCTGTATGATGTAGTTTTCGGCTTGTGCAGCATCGGCTTTCGAACCCGTGCCGAGCAGTTGGCCGGCCTTGGCCACCAGGAAAACCTCTGCCTTGTTGCGCGCCGCCATTATATCGTCGTCAAGGTCAAGTTTCACATAGTTCATACCCCTTTTGACCTTGTTGGGGAAGCAGGACAAAGCATCGTTGCGGCCTTTCATGCTGCAATAACGCTGATAAATCTCGGGCCACACGTCGGGCTGACCTGTGGCTTTCAATGCTTGGATGCGCTCGTGGTCGGCTTGGTTGGCCTTGTGATAAGATGCCGCAACATAGTTGATACGTTTGGCATTCATATCGCCGCCACAAATGTCGGGCGCAAAGCGTTGAATTACTTGGTCATATTCTTGGGCTTCATAGAGTCTCTTTGGCGTATTGCAAGAAGCAAGCATCGCGCCGAGCAACAAAACGGGAATCAGTCGGAGGTATTTCATAATGTTCATTTTTAGACTTCGGGACTACGGGACTTCGAGACTTCGGGGGCTATATGCTTGGTTGTCTCGCAGTCCAACAGTCACGTAGTCACGCAGTCATTAAATTAAAAACTACAAATTTCGCTCCAAAATTGCTCAAACGGCATAAAAACTTTATTTTTGTGCCATCAAATCTGAATTCCATGGAAAAAATCAAGCAACTGCAACAGGATTTCGCCGATCTCATGGCGCAAACCGACTTCGGCGGACAGCCCACCGAGTTATACGAACCCATCGCTTACACCATCTTGCAAAGTGGCAAACGCCTGCGTCCCATGCTCTGCCTCTTGGCCAACGACATGTTTGGCGGTGACGAAAAGCAAGCCCTTTGGCCTGCCTTGGCCTTGGAGACCTTCCACAACTTCACCCTTATCCACGACGACATCATGGACAAGGCACCGTTGCGCCGTGGCATGGCCACCGTTTACCAGAAGTGGAACTCCGACATCGCCATCCTCTCAGGCGACGCCATGCTGGCCATGGCCTTCCAATTTGCGTTGAAGCCCGACAAAGGCGGCGAACTCGCGAAACAGTTGGGCAAGGTCGCCATCGAAATCTGCGAAGGCCAGCAGATGGACCTCAACTTCGAGACCCTGGGCAACGTTACGATTGACGAGTATTTGGAGATGATTCGCCTGAAGACCGCAGTGCTGTTGGCTACGGCCTTGCAAATGGGTGCCACCGTCGCAGGTGCTAATGCCACCGACATCCAGCACCTCTATGATTTTGGCATCAACTTAGGCATGAGTTTCCAATTGCAGGACGACATCCTTGACCTTTACAGCGACGTGGCCACCTTCGGCAAGCGTCACGGCGGCGACATTGCCGACAACAAGAAGACCTACCTTTATTTAAAAGCTTTGGAGCTGGCCTCAAACGAAGACCGCAAACGTCTCGAACAACTCTTCACCCTCCGCATGGACCACGACGAGGATGAGAAGATTGAAGAGGTGGAAACCATATACAACCGCCTGCATGTGAAGGAAGCCGTCGAAAAGGTGATGCTTGACTACGACAGGAAGGCGTTTGCAGAACTGGAGGCTGTGAGTCTGCCTGAGGAACAGAAAAAGCACTTAAAGACTTACGCTGAGCTGCTGTCGGGGAGGAAGAAATAGGTTAAAGGACCGCTGTGCATAAATTCCATCCCCCGCAAATCCCCTTACGGAATGACATGCACAGCTGGCAAAAACAAACAGCTGTCCCCGTAGCTCAAAAAGCGGAAGCCGTTATCCAAAGCAAAGCGGTAACAGTCCTTCCAACGCTCGCCGATGAGAGCGGAGACCAAAAGCAATAATGTACTTTTCGGCTGGTGGAAGTTGGTAATCAGCCCCGTGATGACACGCATCTTATAGCTGGGTGCAATCATCAGGGCAGTGCTGGCTTCGAGGCGCGTCAGGCCATGTTTATCGAGATAATCCACAATCAGTTGCAAGGCTTCGGGAGTTGACAACGGCGCGTGGTCTTCGTAGGGAAACCACTGCTCCACATGAAGCGGGCGCAATTCCATACCTTGCTCCTTCAGCATCACACCAATCCAATACAGGCTCTCCAGGGTGCGTGTGCTCGTTGTCCCGACGGGGATGATGGGTTTTCCGAAATGCTTAATTAAATTCTGTATCAATGACTTGCGGACGACCACCGTCTCGGAGTGCATGGCATGTTCGCCAATGGTGTCGGTGGAAACAGGCTTGAAGGTACCCGCCCCGACGTGCAGCGTCACCTCGTCGAAGGCAAAGCCTTGGTCTCGCAAGGCGGCGATAAGGGGTTGCGTGAAATGCAGTCCCGCCGTGGGTGCCGCCACCGAACCATCGTAGCGCGCAAAGACGGTCTGATAACGATCGCGGTCATCGGGTTCAGCATCACGGTGCAGGTAGGGCGGCAAGGGAATCTCGCCAGCAGCCTCCAACACCGAGGCAAAAGGCAAGGTTTCTGGTGTCCAAGAGAACTCGATTTCAGCATATTGGTCGTTCTGGCTGGTGCGTTCCGCACTGAGCACCACTGGCTTCCCTCCTACTGCCAGCTCCATTGACAGTTTGCCTTCCTTCCAGCGTTTGGCGTTGCCTATCAAGCATTTCCATCGCACAGGCGAAGTGGCGCTAAAGGCCACTTGATAGTCCTTTTCCGGCTCAAGGCAGAACACCTCAATACGCGAGCCCGTGGCCTTGTGGAACTGCAAGCGAGCGCGGATGACCTTGGTCTCGTTGAAGACCAGCAAGGCATCCTTAGGCAGGAAATCACCCACATGCTTGAACTGCGACTTTTGTATCTCATTGTCTTTCAGCACCAAAAGATTGGACGCATCACGTTCTGGCAAAGGATATTTGGCGATGCGCTCATCGGGCAAGGGATAGTCGTAGGCCTCAATGGAAATATGCTTTACGTCGTTCATCGTGGAAAATTTGCGCAAAGGTAGGGAATTAATGCCTATCTTTGCGCTCAAAACGGTAAAACGATGAACGCACTACCACTAAAAATAGAACTATCGAACGAATTTATGCTGAAGTTCCTGAAATTCGGCGTGGTAGGATTTTCGGGCGTGTTCGTCAACTTTGGCGTCACCTACGTCTGCAAGGAATGGCTGAAGTTGAACAAATACCTGAGCAACATTCTGGGCTTCATCGTCGCCGCCACCTCCAACTACATCTTGAACCGCATCTGGACCTTCCAAAGCAGCAACCCGCAAATCGGGACGGAATACGCCAAGTATTTCTTCATTGCGCTGATAGGCATGGGCATCGACACGCTAACAGTGTATCTGCTCAACGGCAAACTGAAATGGAATTTCTACCTCAGCAAGGTGTTTGCTGTGGGGGCTTCCACATTGTGGAATTTCTTTGGAAATTTGTTGTTTACGTTCGCCTAAAGAAATTTATCGAGGAAAATGAATGGCATCAGCGATTCGATGCCGTCGAAGACCATAACGGGTCCTGTCTCACCTTGGCAGAGAACACGCAGCGGCTGTTTCGACTGCTGCTCCACCTCCACCATCACCTGACGACAAGCGCCACAAGGGGCGACAGGTTCTTCAATCGTCTTTGTGGCGGAGTAAGCCGTTAACGCAAGGGCTTCGATAGCCACACCAGGATATTTTGCCATCGCACCAAACATGGCCACGCGCTCTGCGCACAGGCCACTGGGATAGGCCGCATTCTCAATGTTGTTGCCTGTCACAAATTCGCCGTTGGCCAAACGTACTGCAGCCCCGACACAAAACTTGGAATAAGGCGCATAGGATCTCTTCGTGGCTTCGTGGGCCAAACGCATCAGCTCAGCATCCTGCGACGGCAGTTCTTCCATCGAGTCGTAAACCTGGTAGGGACAAATAAACTGTTTTTTCCTCATCTTGGTTCGTTTTTCATACACGATGCTGCAAAAATAAAGAATAATCCATTATGATTGAACATCGGTACTTTTTTGTGGTGCGGCAAACAGCAGCAATGACGTGAAGAAGACGAACAACGTGGCACCAGCTTGGGTCTCCATAGTGTCCTCGGGGAACATTGACAGCAGCATGATTGTGAGGAAGACCATATATAAATAGGTGTGGTGTTTGCGCGATGCGCACCAAGGATAAAGCAGCACGAACAGGAAAAACGCCAGCCCCACCAAGCCGAAGGCCACGGTGATGGCCAGATACTGGTTGTGGGCGCGGAAACGGAATTCCTCTTTCAAAGGGGATTGTATCTCAGCATAGGTCTGCGCAAAGGCCTGCGGCACATCGCCTGTGCCCACGCCAAACCATGGATGCTGCCCAATGATGTGAAACGACGCCCTCGTGTATTCGATGCGTTGAGCAAGCGAACCGCCGTTGGGGTTGTCATAACGGCGATAAAGGTTATACTCAAACAACGTCGCCGACAGTCTCGCCCGCAGTCCCGGATGCTTCCAGTTGTTGTAGTTGGCGACACCTTGCTCCACGTTGTGAATGTCCTCATCGGTGAGTGTCATCACGCCTTGGGCATCCTTACGGAGGTCCTTAGAAGTGAGATAACGCACCAAGGTGGCCTCCAGATTCTCGCCATTTTCTGTCGTGCCCTCAAAAGTCATCCTGCTGCGTTGCGACCAAGCCTCCTGGAGTTCCTTGCGGCAGTAATAAAGTCCAACGTATTTTCCGTCCTCCACGGGATTATGGATAGTGTCGTGCCAATAGTCGTTGCCTTGTGCAGTTTTCTGTTCCAAAGTAGCGAAATCCACAGGCTCCACCTTCAGCATAGGTTTGACCTCATGCTGCACGACAAGCAACGCCGCTGCGACAACCAAGAAAGCCACAACAGCCACGGTGATATGCCAGCCCCTACTCTTTTTCCATTGCAAGAAGGCGTAAACTAGTGAAACGAGGATGACAGCAGCCAGAATCACATAGCCCGACAGCGACTCGAAGATGTATATTTGGTAGACGAACCAAAACAGCAAAAACCACATTAAAAACTGGTTTACAGCGACTTTTATGCCAAAAGCCGGAACATCGTTCCCTCTTGAGACACGCATTTTGAAGATGTAGTAACTAATGATGGCGATGCAAAAGACGATGTTGAGGCAGAAACGGATATGGCTAATGAAATGCGAGATTTCGCGGATGTCCTCGTAATCGTGGCGCCAATAGGATACACTGCTGAACATCGTGGCCACGAAGACCGACAACACGTATACGAGCATCACGATGTTGAAGCGCTTGTGGTCCAAGGGCTCCATACCCGACAACACGATTGGTATAACCAATATCGGCAATTTGACGCGAAGGTCTTTCAGGGCGTACTCGAAATCGGTGGTCCAAAGCAGGCCCACGACATGCATGAGGTAGAAGGCGACGAGAAGGACGGCGGGTTTGTTGTGCCAAAAGCGAGATAATTTGTTGTTGACGGTTTTTGTACAAAAGCCGTCAACAACCCATACGATGACCAACCAAAACTGCGACATGCCCATCAAGAAGGGCGAGAGGGTGAGACCCATAGCCACCATCAGCAGACCCAAGAGGTAGGCCTGGTTCAGATAGGGCCGTATGGAAACCTGTGAGGTCATCACTTGCCACTCAAGATGCTGTGGTATTCGTCCTTGCCGTTGGTGTTGAGCAGAATCTCAAAGGCGCGCTTCAGGTCGGGGTCGTCGTTCAACGAGGAGACAATACGGCCTTTCTGGTAGTAATAGCGGCCCACAATCTCGGAACGAAGCAGCTCTTCGATGTCCTTGCGGTTGCTAATGAGGTCGTTCTCCTTCTCAGCAGCGAAGTTTTTCTCCAACAGATCAATCTGAGGCTGAATCTTGTCGAAATAGCCTTCGTCCTTGGCCACCTTCTTCAGCTTTTCGATGGCTTTCTCGCTCTCGGTAGTATAGCTGAAATTCTTGTCTTTCACGAACTTCATGAAGTCCTGGTAAGTGGCCTCATCGATTTGGAAGCGGTCGGCGGAGTCGATGGTTTTGTGCTCACTGTAGAACTTGTTGGCATAGTCGAAGATGAAGCTCTTGCCGTAGAGATAGGCCGTCACCGTGGCATACGGGTCACGTTTCACCTTCACATCAGGCGTGATGCCATGGCCTTCGTAAACGGTGCGTCCGCCAACGGTGGTAAAGGCTTTACCGAGTGTGTCAGCCTTAGCTTGTGTGGTGTCTTTCTTGTGCGAATAGTCGATTTCCTGGATGCAACGGCCACTGGGGATATAATAATGCGCCACCGTCACCTTCATCTGAGTGTTGTAGCTCAGCGGCAGGATGTTCTGCACCAAGCCCTTGCCGAAGGTTCTTTCTCCGATGATGACGCCGCGGTCGTAGTCTTGGATGGCCCCCGCCACAATCTCACTGGCCGAGGCGCTGCTGCCGTCGACGAGGACAGCCAACGGAATCTCAAGGTCCACAGGCTCGTTCGTCGTGGGATGGACGCTGTTGGCGTTGGCGGCCTTGCCGCGCATGGAGACGACCATCTTGCCCTTGGGGACAAAGAGATTGACGATGTCGACAGCCTCGTTCATCAGGCCGCCGCCGTTGCCGCGCAAGTCGAGGATGAAGCCTTTCAGCTCATGGTTTTTCTTCATCTCGAGGAATTTCTCCTTCATCTCCTTGGCCGCATCACGGGTGAAGCCACTCAGCGAGAGGTAGGCAACACCGTTGTCGAACACAGTATAATAAGGTATGTTGTCGATTTTCACCTTTTCGCGTTTCAGCGTCTTCGTCAAAGGTTTCTCTTCGCCGTAACGCTTGATTTTCATCGTCAGCTCGGTGCCAGGCTGTCCCTTCAGCATCTCGCTCACCTGCTGGGTGTTTTTCTTCTTGCAGTCGACGCCGTTCACCTCAAGGATGACGTCGCCAGCGATGAGGCCTGCCTTTTGTGCCGGCCAGCCGAGGTAAGGCTCGGAAATACGACTGTACTCGCCATCATATTGGATGAGGGCGCCAATGCCGCCATATTCTCCCGTGGTCATGAACTTGGCATTCTCGATGTCCGACTCGGGGATGAAGACCGTGTAGGGGTCGAGGCCGTCGAGCATGGCCTTGATGGCGGTTTCGTTGAGTTCGCCAGGGTTGATTTCGTCGACATAGTTGAGGTTCAGCTCACGGAGGAGGCTGTTGTAGATGTCGAGGCTCTTGGCGATTTCGAAGTTGTTCTGCTTTTCTTGGGCGTATACGCCGACGGAGAGGAGCAGAGCGAGGATGAGGGTGGTTATGTTTTTCATCATTCTGTTGTTTTACGCAGGGGTTCCGCTGCGCTGCACCGCCTGCTTATTATCTGTCGTCCCTACGGGACTAGGGTTTATCTATTGTCCCTACGGGACTGGGTCGTAGCCACTGCCACCCCATGGGTTGCAGGAGAGGATACGTTTAAAAGTGAGCCAACCACCCTTGAAGAAACCATACTTCTCAATGGCTTCGATGCCATAGTTAGAGCAAGTGGGAACATAGCGACAACTCTTCCCTAACCATGGCGACAGCGTCACCTGATAGAGCCGGATGAGCAGAATCAGGAACTTAGCGGGCAGTTGTGCTATGAATTTCATAATTAGTGGGGTTTGTCGAACTGTATTTCTTCATGATCTCTTGGACGGCTTTCTGGGTCTTCTTCAGCATTTCTTCGTAGGAGTGGATTACCGTGGCCGTATACACTAACGCAACATCCACCGAAATATTATCCTTTTCGCAGATTTCATAAAGCGGTGCTTTATTGCGTCGCCAAGCCTCGCGTATCAAACGTTTCACACGGTTGCGATTGACGGCATGATGGAAGCGTTTCTTGGAGACCGACACCAACACACGGACGGTGACAGGGCGGCTCTCGTCTCTATGAAACAGGAAAACGACCCGATATGGATATATCGAAACGCCCATGCCTCGGTCAAACAACGCTTTGATGTCGTTTTCCTTGCAGATACGTTCGTATTTCGGTAAACCTTCGGGAGAAACCATAAATGGAAGGTTTTGAGCGTCAACAGCTTATTTCTTCTTGCTCTTCTTATACTCGGCGGCGACGTATTCCTCAATGGCCATGGTCATGGAAGGTGCCGTTTGGGTGGGAGCGCGGAAGCTGAGGTCGAAGCCAGCGTCAACGATGGCTTGGCAGGTGGCATCGCCGAAGCCGCCAATGGCGACTTCTTTTTGTTCAAACTCGGGGAAGTTCTCTTTCAGAGAGTGAATACCAGCGGGGCTGAAGAACACCAGCATGTCGTAGTCGCCGATTTTTATCTTGTCCTTCAGTTCGGCGGGCACGGTACGGAACATCACGGCCTTGGTGAAGTTGAGTTTGGCGGCGGTTAGCATGTCAATAGTGGCGTCAGAACTAATGTCGGAGCAGCAGTAGAGGTATTTCTCGTCCTTGTGCTTCTTCATGATGTCGATGAGATCGTTCAGTGTCTGGTTGCCGTAGAACACCTTGCGCTTGCGGTATTGCACATAGCGTTGCAGGTAGAGTGCCGTCGATTCGTTGATGCAGAAATACTTCAAAGTCTCAGGCACATTATAGCGCATTTCCTTGGCCACGCGGAAGAAGTGGTCGACGGCATTGCGGCTGGTGAGGATGATACCCGTATATTCTGGGAGTTTGATATGCTCTTGGCGGAGTTCGCTCGCGGTGACATCATCAAGTTTGATGAATTTCTCAAAAGTGAAGTTGACACCATATTTCTTCATCATATCGGCAAAAGGTGTCTTCGAAATGTCTGCAGGTTTGGGCTGCGACACCAGAATGGACTTAATCTTCATCTTTTTTCTCTTGCTTTTAGTGTGTTTTCTTTACTAAATTCTTCCCACATCGGAGTGTATAACTCATTAAAACACAGAACCGTGACTAAAGTAGCGCAAGCCTGCTGTCACGAGCGTTGCCACCGGTGCGATTTCGAGGGCGCAAAAATACAAAAAAATATAAAACGTGGGTATTTTTATTGAAACTCTTGTCTCCGAAATTCCCATGACAAGTCTTAAAATCGCTGCTACACTTATCACGACAAGGCCTATCCAAATAAAGTATCTCGTGGGATTGTATAACAACAGCAGGGTCACGGGTACCATCGCGAAAAGAGTGAAAATGGATACGGAATACTGCACGGTCATCTGTCGTTCGAAAGTGTCGTGGGTGTCGAAGAGCCAATTGGTGAAACGTAGGGTCAAGTGACGATGTAGCACCCATGCCGCTGTGACCGCACCCAAAATGCCAAACATCCGCAAACCGTTGTATTGCAACACGTCATGCGAAAGCACCACACAGCTTTTTTGGATAAACAGTGTTAACAGCAGAATGTAACCCAAGGTAAACGACATACATAAAAAACTGCGCATGGGGTTCCATTCTCTCAGCAGCTGGTTGGTGTGAGCCACGCCACCTGGAACCGAAAGCACCTGACGGAATTGGCGAGGATATAACTGCTTGTTGATCACGATGAGCAGCAGCATCAAACCCAGCAATGCCAGGTTCCAACCTTCCAAAATCTCATAGCTCATGCGAGGCAAAGGACTGAGGGTGCCTTTGAATCCCGAGGTGATGAAACTCGGCACCACGCTATCGCAAGGTAGCGAATCCACAACACGCACCGTGTCAACGGGTTGCACCGTCTCAACGAAAGGATTGGAGTAAAATATGTCGGGATGCTGCGGCATAAAAATTTCTTGTTTCGTGCTGCAAAAATAAATGATATTTTGCAAACCAAGGCAAAAACTTTATAACTTTGCAACCGAAATAATTTACGGCCCTTCGACAAGCTCAGGGACCTTCGCCTTTACAGAAGTTAAGGGTGCCTGAGCCTGTCGAAGGCCCCGATTTCAATAATAACGATTAAACAATTAAACAATAAACAATTAAACAATTCGCTATGAATTTAATGCAAGAAATCATTGCCAACGCGCAGGCCAACAAGCAGCGCATTGTGCTCCCCGAGGGCGACGAGCCCCGTACCCTGAAAGCCGCCGACCGTCTTCTCGCTGACGGTGTCGCTGACGTCATCCTTATCGGTCCCGCCGAGAAGATCAAAGAAATGACCGCTGAGTTCGGTCTCCAAAACATCGACAAGGCCCGCATCATCGACCCGATGACCAATCCCAATCGTCAAAAACATGCCGATCTCCTCTTCGAGATCCGCAAAGCCAAAGGCATGACCCCTGAACAGGCCTACGACCTGGCTGGCAACTTCATGTACCTCGGCATCCTGCTGGTGAAAGCTGGTGAGGCCGACGGTCTCGTCAGCGGTGCCCGCAGTACTACAGGCGACATGCTCCGTCCCGCCCTGCAGATCATCAAGACCGTTCCTGGCGTGAGCTGCGTCAGNNTGTCCTTACGGCACCGATGGCCGCATGGTCTTCGCCGACTGCGCCGTCACGCCCATGCCGACCGCCGAGCAGCTGGCCGAAATCGCCATCTGCACCGCCGACACTGCCAAGGCCATCGCCAAGATCGACCCCGTCACTGCCATCCTGAGCTTCTCCACCAAGGGCAGCGCCAAGCATGAAGTCGTCGACAAGGTCATCGAAGCCACCCGCATCGCCAAGGAGCGTCGTCCCGACCTCGTCCTCGACGGTGAGCTGCAAGCCGATGCCGCCATCGTGCCGTCCGTCGGTTCGAGCAAAGCCCCGGGCAGCCCTGTCGCTGGTAAGGCCAACACCCTCGTGTTCCCCTGCCTCGAAGTCGGCAACATTGCCTATAAACTCGTGCAACGTCTCGCTGGCGCCGAAGCCGTTGGTCCCGTGCTGCAAGGCCTCGCCAAGCCCTGCAACGACCTCAGCCGTGGCTGTTCCATCGACGATGTGTACAAATTGGTCGCCATTACCTGTAATCAAGCAATCGCACAAAAACAGAAATAACCATGAAAATCCTCGTATTAAATTGCGGCAGTTCTTCCATCAAATACCAATTGTTGGAGATGGAAAACGCCAATTCATCGCGCCTGCTGGCCAAGGGCCTCTTGGAGCGCATCGGCCTCGAAATGGGCGAATTTACCCACAAATACAATGGTGAGAAGCATTACGAGCAACTTCCCATCCCGAACCATACCGAAGGCATCAAGCTGGTACTCAAGGCTTTGGTAGACGAAAAGATGGGTGTCATCAAGGATCTGAAGGAAATCAACGCCGTCGGTCACCGCGTGGCCCATGGTGGTGAGAAATTCACCCATAGCGTCCTTATTGACGACAATGTCGTCAACTTGATTAAGGAACTCTGCGACCTTGCTCCGCTGCACAATCCAGGTGCCTTGCAAGGCATCGCAGCCATGGAGGCAGTGCTTCCTGGCATCCCGATGGCTGCCGTGTTCGACACCTCTTTCCACAGCACCATGCCCGCCGAGGCATATCTCTATGCCCTGCCTTACGAATACTATGAGAAGTACCGCGTCCGTCGCTACGGCTTCCATGGCACCAGCCACAAATACGTAGCCGAGAAGGCTGCCGCTTTCGTCAGCAAAGACTGGAAGCAGTCGAAGATTGTCACCTGCCACTTGGGCAGCGGTGCCAGCATCGCCGCAGTCGAATATGGCAAGTCGGTGGAGACTTCCATGGGCTTTACACCCGTTGAGGGTCTCGTCATGGGCAGCCGCACAGGAGACCTCGACGTGGGAGCTTTTATGTACATCATGGACAAGGAAGGCCTCAACACCAAGGAAATGAACACTTTGGTGAACAAAAAATCCGGTCTCGTGGGCATCACAGGCGGCAAGCAGGATATGCGTGACGTGCGCGCCGCTAAAGAAGAAGGTGACGAACGCAGCACCTACGCTTTCAACATGTTCGCCCACCGGGTGAAGAAGTATATCGGTGGCTACATGGCTGTGATGAACGGTGCCGACATCATCGTGATGACGGGCGGTATCGGCGAAAACGCATGGTTCATGCGTGAAGCCATCCTCGAAAACATGGAAGGCCTTGGCATCGAGTTCGACCGTAAGATCAACAAGGAAACCATTGGCGATGCTGGTGTCATCTCCACACCTAATTCAAAGGTCACTGTGGTGGTGTATCCTACCGACGAGGAATTCGTCATCGCACAGGATACGTATAATTTGGTGACGAAATAAAGTCACATAAATGAAAAAAGGGCGCCTCAGCGCCCTTTTTTCATTTATCCTCTATCGTAATGCGGCATCTCCTCTGGAAGGATGATGGAAAACTCCACAAGGCCACCGACCACCTGCTTGGCATCGTCTTCGTACCACGGGGTCTGGTAAATCAATTTTTTCTTTCCTTTCTTTGAAATGGTGTAGACGTTGGTAGCGGCATCGTCTAGAAGGTGACGAATAATTTGTTGCGAACGTTCGTTGTGGCATTTCATTAAGTCACGGCCACGGGCGTCGCCGTTCACTTCAATGGAACTGTCGTTTTGGTAAAGGATTTCGCCGTCTTTGGCGCTAATCGTAATGGCTATGTTCAGCCCTTTGAAATAATCTACTGGATTCATAGTGCGTGTAATTTTTGGGGCAAAGATAGAATTTTTCTAACTTTGCAGCGTTCTTTTGATAAAAATGAAAAAACTTTACCGCTATATCACCAAATCGTTTTTGGGCACCTTTGTACTCACCTTCTTTATTGTGGTGTTTATTTGGGTAATGCAATTCGTGTGGCTTTATGTGGACGATTTGGTTGGCAAGGGGTTGGAATTCAATATTATAGCAGAATTATTATTTTATACTTCCATCACTGCCATCCCCATGTCATTGCCTTTGGCGCTGCTGTTGGCCTTGCTGATGTGTTTTGGCAACCTCGGCGAGCATTACGAGCTGGTGGCCATGAAAGCCTCAGGCATTTCTATGTGGCGTTCGATGCGGCCCCTACTCTATTTTTCACTGATGCTCAGCGTGTTGGCTTTCTTCATCTCCAACAGCCTCATTCCTATCGCTACCCTAAAATGGCGCACTTTGCTCACCGACGTACAGCGGCAGAAACTGGCCTTCAACATCAAAGAAGGCGTGTTCTACAAAGACATCGAGAACTATGTCATCTATGTGGATAAAAAAGGTAAGGACGGCAGCCATATTTACGGAGTGAAAATCTACGACCACACCGACCATACCGGCAACACCAAAATCATCTCCGCCGACTCGGGTTACATGACCATGAGTCCCAACCAACGCAACATCATCTTCACGCTTTACAACGGCTACAACTATACCGACATCGTCTCGGTCGACAATTACAAGGACAACCGGCCTTTCGAGCGCATGTCGTTCAAGGAGGAACAAATCAAGTTCAGCCTTGCCTCGTTCGACATGACACGGTCGAGCGAGGACATGTACAAGTCGTACCAGCAGATGATGAACATCCGACAGCTCTCGCATTCGTTGGATTCGTTAGAACATCGTTACGACACCAAACAGCAGGCTTTCTCTCAAGGTTTTGAGCGACGATGGGCCAACCGCAACAGCCTCAGTCTGCCCGAGCCAACAGCCGACACGATGGCTATCGACACCAGCTTCATCCTGCGCTGGCCTTTGCTCGAAAACTACGACGACGAACAACGCACCGCCATCGTCAACATGGCCGTCGGTACCGCCCAAAACGCCAAGGACAATGTGGCTTTCAACAAGACGGACCTCAGTTCGCAAAACGAGAACATCAACAAGCACAAGAAGGAATGGCACAAGAAGTTTACACTGAGCATCGCCTGCATTATCTTCTTCTTCATAGGCGCGCCTTTGGGCAGCATCATCCGCAAAGGTGGATTGGGGCTTCCCGTGGTCATCTCGGTGGTGTTTTTTATTATTTACCACCTCATTTCGACCATCTGCGAGCGCATGGCGGTATTCGGTGACCTCAACATGTTCCTCGGCGTGTGGCTATCGTCCCTTGTGCTCATGCCCGTCGGGCTGTTCTTCACCTTTAAGGCCACCACCGACGCGGCGTTGTTCGACAGCGACAGCTGGAAGAAATTCTTCCAACGGCTATTCAAACGCCACAAAGCCCCTGAGCAGGTTCCTGAGCCTATCGAAGGACGCGAAGGGCCGATACAAACAGCATAATACCTTCCATAATGAAAATACTCCTACTCTGCAACAAACCTCCCTACCCTGCCTCCGAAGGCGGCCCCATGGCGATGAACAGCATCATCACGGGGCTGCTTGAAGCAGGGCATCAGGTCAAGGTGTTGGCAATCAACAGCGAGAAATTCAACGTCAAGGAAAGCGACATCCCCGAAGAATACAAGAAAAAGACTGGCATCGAACTCATTGACGTCGACTTGAGCATCAAGCCTTTGAAAGCCTTCGTCAACCTTTTTAGCAGGAAATCATACCATGTGGAACGCTTCATCTCCAAGGAATTCAAGGAAAGGCTCTCTGTAGTACTTGAAAAAGAGCAATTTGATGTGGTACAATTGGAGATGCTCTACATGACGCCCTATGTCGAAACCATCCGCAAGCATTCCAAAGCCATAATCGTGCTGCGCGCCCACAATGTCGAACACAAGATTTGGGAGCGTATCGCCAAGGAGACCGGATTTTTCGTAAAACGTTGGTATATCAACCACTTGGCGAGGACCTTAAAGGAGTATGAACTCTCCGCTTTGGAGACCGTCGACGGCATCGCCGCTATTACCCGCAAAGATGCTGCTTTCTTCCGCAAATACTGCTCAAAACCCATCATTGACATACCGTATGGCGTTTATCCAGAGGAGTTTACGCCGAAATACGAGATTGAGGGCAAGCCTAAGTTCTACCACATCGGCTCCATGAACTGGATGCCCAACGAAGAAGGCATACGCTGGTTCATTGACGAGGTGCTACCCAAGACGGTGGAAAAGGTCTGTGACTTTGTGTATCATCTGGCAGGACGCAACATGCCCGAGTGGCTCAAGGAGTTGAAAGACCCGCATGTCGATGTCATCGGTGAGGTGCCTGACGCCAAAGAATTTGTAGCCAACCATGATGTGGCCATCGTGCCCTTGCTTTCGGGAAGCGGCATCCGCATCAAGATCATCGAGTCGATGGCCATGGGGAAGACCGTCATCACCACACGCGTGGGCGCAGAGGGCATCCTTTACGACGAGGAAGTCAACCTCATCATCGCGGAGAACAAGGCCAAGATGGTGGAAGCCATCCGCAGCATCAACGAAAACCCGGAGATTGCGGTCAAAATAGGCAAAGAGGCCCGAAAACTGATTGAAAGCACCTACGACAACCGTAAGATCATCACCCGTCTGCTGATGTTCTATGAGCAGATTCGGCCGGGAAGTAAGATTAGTTTTCTATAATTTTACTATCTTTGTCCCCTAAATCCTACGAGATGAAGATATTCGTCCTATTGCCCCGCATTCCCTATCCGCTGGAAAAAGGCGATAAGCTGCGAGCATTCAACCAGATAAAACAACTTGCAAAGCACAACGAGATTGTCCTCTGCGCTTTGAACGATAGCCCGAAGGTCAGCGAGCAGGATGCCTTTCGTGCCTTGCAGCCCTATTGCCAATCCATCAGCTTCATCAAAATCACGAAGCCCCAGATACTCTTGGGCCTAGCCCGTGCCTTCTGCAAAGGCTTGCCCATGCAATGTGGCTACTTCTTCAACCGCAAGGCTGCCAAGAAAATCGATGCCCTGATTGCCAAGCACAAGCCCAATATTTTATACGGACAGCTACTGCGTGTGGCAGAATACATACGACACAAAGACCTACCGAAAGCCATTGACTATCAGGATATCTTCTCCTACGGCATGAAACGCCGAGCCGACATCGCCTCATTCGTCACACAACCGGTTTTCAACATGGAATACCGCCGCCTGAAACGTTACGAGGCCTCCATCTTCGACGATTTCGACGTGAAGACCATCATCAGCGAACCTGACAGGGCTTTGTTCCCCCACGAGAAACGCGACGAAATCCTCATCATCCCCAATGGCGTGGACCACGACTACTTCAAACCTCAGGAATGCGAAAAGAAATACGACCTCGTCTTCACTGGCAACATGAGCTATCCACCCAACGTGAATGCTGTGGAGTATCTAGCAGATGAGATTATGCCCATCGTGTGGAAGACTTTGCCCGAGACAACATTGTACATCGCTGGTGCCACCCCCGACCCGAAGGTCAAGAAAGCAGCCTCGAACAAAATCATAGTCAGTGGCTGGCTTGATGACATCCGCGATGCATACGCCCAAAGCCGTGTGTTCATCGCACCTATGCGCATCGGCACAGGCTTACAGAACAAATTATTGGAGGCCATGTCAATGCGTTTGCCCGCCATCACTTCGCCTTTGGCCAACGCCTCACTGGGAGCAAAACCCAATGAGGAAATCCTCATCGGCAACAACGCCCAAGAAATGGCACAGCATATCATCACCTTATTAACCAACACACAAAAAGCTGAGCAGATTGCCCAAGCGGGATTCGATTTCACGAATAGGGTATATGATTGGGGACGAGCGACGAAAACCCTCGAAAACGCAATGGCCTCAACTCTAAACTCTAAACCCTAAACTCTCAACTGAATATGGCACAACCCGACGACAAAAAAATCATCTT
>LXOW01208040.1_pt1 | contig 30058 bp, 24 predicted proteins | sample 1368591 | NCBI WGS metagenome assembly LXOW01 (sample SAMN04884650, study PRJNA319009) | bovine gut metagenome | isolation source: Cow rumen | host: Bos taurus | place: Italy: Legnaro (PD) | collected 2014-07-09
AGATGTGTATAAGAGACAGTGACAGCACAGGGCGCTGCGATGTCCCTTTAGCAATACATACCCCTTAACGTCCATAGCAAAAGCCATAGCCCTTGTAACATCGTCGGCAGGGAAAGCAATGGTTTCCTTTCCCGTTCCAGTTCCCGTTCTCGTTCCCGTTCCCGTTAACGTTCCCTTTCCCTCCTCCAACCTCTCAAACTCCTTCTTATGCGGGGTGAAGATAAGGCCTTGGGGCAGCTTCTCCAGTTCGAATGCTTTTGCCAGAATGTTTATGGCATCAGCATCCACCACCGTTGGTATCTCTGTCTGCCTTAACGTTTCCATAACCATTCCGACTGCCTCGGGCTTCTGACCCAGGCCGGGGCCTATGCCCAAGGCGTCATATCCACCGAGGCTCACGTCTGCGCCCCCGTCATAATGGGTCACGATGGCCTCCGGCACGCTGATTTGCAGTATGTCGTTATTACGTGCGGCGGTACATACGGTGCACTTCCCCACCCCGCTTCTCAGGCATGCCCTCGTTGCAAGCACGGCAGCACCGGCCATACCGTGCGAACCGGCCACAAGCAGAGCATGCCCCATCGTGCCCTTATGAGCATCAACAGGACGCTGCACCACCAGCCCCCGGCAACGCTGCAGGGTGAGTTCACTGACCTTCATCTCTACGGGAGGCACACACCAAAGTCCCGACATAAAATCCTGTATTGCCATATCTCTGAAACTGTTATTCTCGTATTGCCGTTTGACAAAATAGCTATTCGTGTGCAAAGTTAATCATTTCCCCGCAAAACAGCAAAAGATTTGAAAAAGAAAAGATGAATTAATGTGGGTTTCGGACGTAGAGAAGACTACAGGGGCAGCGGCCAACAGTCCTGTAGCAGGAAAGTCCAGAAACATGGAAACTTTTGACTTTTATCATGCTCTACAGCGCGATATTTTCCAGAAACTTCTCCTTCGCCCCGAAATTCGCGCAAATTTGAATGTTACGTAACTCACTGATAATCAGCAGAAGGACTTCCGCAAGGACTGTCATAGAGGCTCGAAAACGGTGTAATCGACGGTCGATTACCTTGTAAAAGACCGTCCATCGGGCGGTAAAAGACCGTCTTTTACCCACCAATAGACCAACTTTCACCTCCCGGAAGGGCAACTTTTTCAAATCTGGCGACCGTTTCTGCCGTTTTTCAGGACTTTTTCTTCTCTAAAAGCAAGAAAACTCTGGAAAAAATCCGGATAAGAACGAAGCCTCACCCAGTCCCTCACAAAAAGGATGCCCCCACCCCGATGCTAACAAAGGGATGGGAGGGAGGTTGTTCAATGTTCTGCAATGTTTCTTATCTGGACCCGCCTTATCTTGCCACTTATTGTCTTAGGCAGTTCTTTAACGAATTCAATAATACGTGGATACTTATATGGGGCGGTCTATTGCTTCTCGAAGTCAAGCACTTTAGTTCTGAATTTTTCTTCTATTTCTACCGACTTGTTTGATGTCGTATCCATCATCACCATAACGGTCTCGCAGTAACACTTCACCTCGTTGGTACGCTTGTTGACAGCACGTTGCAGGAGCGTGAAACTCTTATTACCTATTTTTATGATACTTGTATCTATGACTATCTCGTCAGGAAAAAGTACGGGGGAGATGAAGTTCGCCTCAATATGGACTATCACAGGAGCCATGCGGTCAAAGATGTCGGAACCAACGACATCGTGAAAGTAACATGTCTTACACATGTCAAAGAGTGAGAAATAGACGGAATTGTTTACGTGACCAAACCTGTCAACATCTGAGAATCTCAGCTGTGCAGGCATACGATGGCGAAATGTTTGTGCGTTGTAGTCCATTTTTTTATCGTTGTTGCATTTGGTTAATTGCGTGTGCAAAATTACTACCTATGTTCTATTTTACTCCAAAAATGGTTTCCATAAATTACCGAAACGTCGTTTTTTAGCCACCTAACCGTAAGCGTTTTGCACACACCCGTTACGGTGTGTGCACCTTTTTTTCTTATTTACACTCACACACCCACTTACATGCTTTATTTACGGTCAATCTGCGTTAATCTTCTTGAAATTGCTTTGCTGTTAAAACTTTTTTTTGTAACTTTGCAGCCGAATTGCAAAGACGCTCATGGAGAGAAAGCAGATAAGACTGAAGGACAAGACATTTATCCTCACCATTACCGAGGAGCAGATACAGGCTGCTGTAGCAGATGTCGCAGCACAGTTGACACGCGACTACGCAGACAAGAACCCCGTCTTCGTGATCGTGCTGAACGGTGCTTTTATGTTTGCCGGCGACCTTCTGAGGCTGTTGAAATTCCCTTATCAGATAGCCTTCACCAAGCTTTCCAGCTATCAGGGCGTCTCATCTACGGGGCGCATCATAGAGCAGTTGCCCGTGCATGAGGACGTGACGGGCCGCCATTTGGTCATCATCGAAGACATAGTGGAGACCGGTCACAGCATGCAATACCTTAAGGAGCGCCTTATGGAGCGCCAGCCGGCAAGCGTAGAGATATGCGCGCTGTCTTTCAAGCCCGAGAAATGCCTCGTCTCCGGACTGACGGTGAAGTATGTAGGCATGAAGTTGCCAGAAGCCTTCATAGTGGGCTACGGCCTCGACTATGACGAGCTGGGCAGGGAATATCGCGACATCTACGCCCTGGTGGCAGAACAATAGCCCCCACCCCGCCCTAAAGGGAAAGCCCCACCCCAACCCTCCCCAAGGGGAGGGAGAAGTAAGCAAGGAATAGAATTCAACGGATTGATAATCAGGATATAACAACCCACAAACAACAAAATAATGAAGAATATTGTAATATTCGGTGCCCCAGGTTCAGGCAAGGGCACGCAGAGCGATAAGATTATCGCAGAATTCGGTGTAGCACATATCTCTACCGGCGATGTGCTCCGTGCAGAGATTAAGGCCGGCAGCGATTTGGGACAGACCGCAGCGAAATATATCAACGACGGCAAGCTTGTCCCCGACAGCCTCATCATCAACATGCTCGCTCAGACGCTCGACAACCTGGGCAAGGCAATACCCGGAGTCATCTTCGACGGATTCCCCCGCACCATAGCCCAGGCCGAGGCCCTTGACAAGATGCTTCAGGAGCGCGGCGAGAAGGTAAGCACCGTGATAGGCCTCGAGGTGGAGGATGCAGAGCTCATCCAGCGCATCATAGCCCGCGGCAAGACATCAGGCCGTGCTGACGACAACGAGGAGACAGCCAAGAAGCGCCTTGACACATACTATTCCCAGACCCTGCCCCTGAAAGACTTCTACGTGGCTCAGGGCAAGTACGCCAAAATCTTCGGCATGGGCAACATCGACGACATCTATGCCGAGATAAGCAAGGCAATAAAGGCTGCGGAATAAAACCGAAAGAAATTAGGCTAATAAGAATAGAAAGAAATTGGAATAATAGGAATAATCAGGCTGGCGCGATTGGAACTCAGTCAACAAAATTATTCTTATTATTCCAATTTCTTTCAATATCCGTCAATTACTTTCCGCTATTGATTTCTTTCACCATCCGTCACTCCTTACATGGTGACGGTGAGGGAGTTGTGGCTTGAGATGAAGTCGAGCAGCTGCCTGTTGAGCTTCACTCCCGGCAGGCGTGAATGGAGGTGAAGGGGGCGTGAAGACCTCGTAGAATCACGGATGACGATGGAGAGCTGCAGCTTGCCAGGGTTGGCCTTTATCATTGTAGCCAGTTCGGCAAAGAGGCTGCTGTCATCCTTCTCGTCACCGTTACCATTAACGTCACCGTTCCAGTTATCGTCTTCGTTATCGTTATCGTTTTCGTTATCGTTTTCGTTATCGTTATCGTTATCCTCACGGGTGAACCGTGAGGCACCGTTATCGTTTTCGTTCTTCATCTTATCCATGTCAATGTAGATGGTGATGGTCTTTTCGGCATCCTCCTCAATCTTCGACAGGAAGTCTATCGACATGACATTGAGCGAATAGACTCCAGGCTGGTATGGGCGTTCCTGCGACTTCATCCTCAGGAAGATAGAGTTGCCTACGGCCAGCATATTCTGATAATTAGCCCAGTTTTCCTTGAAGAGCACAAACTCTCCCTGACCGTCAAAGTCCTCTATCGTCACCTTACCCATAGGGTCGCCCTTGCGCGTCAGCATCGGCCTGACATTGGTCACAATGCCGCCTACGGTGAGCACGTCGCGATGTGACAGCCCTTCGAGGTCGGCATCACTGCCTATCTCCGAGCATGTGGTATTGCACAGGCACTTCAGCACGGCACCATAGTCGTCCAGTGGATGTGCCGAGAGGTAGATACCTACGAGCTCACGTTCCTTGTTAAGACGTTCTATGGCACTCCACTCCTCTGCCTTGGGCGGCTTGGGCTTCGTTATCTCCACGGCATCAAAGTCGCCGAAGAGAGTATTGGTGGCCTCAGCCTTGGCCTGCTGGTACTGCTGGCCGTAGCGTTGTATGTAGCCCAGGAAGTTATCGTTCTGAATGGGCTCCACATACTGTTCGCGTTTGATGCCGAAGCAGTCGAGGGCACCAGCCATAGCCATGCACTCCAGCGCCTTCCTGTTCATGGCAGAGGTGGGCACACGCTCCATCAGGTCGTAGATATCACGGTAGGGGCCGTTCTTCTGGCGCTCCTCGATAATGGCGTTGGTAGCTGCCTCGCTCATGCCCTTGATGGCAGCAAGACCAAAGCGTATCTCACCGTTCTTATTCACACCGAAGTTGGCATACGACTCATTGACATCGGGGCCATAGACATGCAGCCCCAGAGCTTTGCATTCGTCCATGAGCTTCGTAATTTCCTTGATGTCGGAGCGGCGGCGCGTCAGAAGCGCGGCCATGAATTCGGCAGGATAGTGTGCCTTGAGGTAAGCCGTCTGGTAGGCCACCCATGAGTAGCATGCTGCATGCGACTTATTGAAGGCATAAGAGGCGAATTTCTCCCAGTCGGCCCATATCTTCTCAAGCACCTTCGGGTCGTGACCGTTCTTCACACCACCATCGATGAACTTGGGCTTCATGGCATCTACGATGTCCTTCTTCTTCTTACCCATAGCCTTTCTGAGCGCATCGCTCTCACCACGGGTGAAGTTAGCCAGCTGGCGAGAGAGCAGCATCACCTGCTCCTGATAGACCGTGATGCCATAAGTATCCTTCAGATACTTCTCCATGCACGGGATGTCATAGGTAATAGGCTCCTGGCCGTTCTTGCGCTTGATGAAAGAAGGGATATAGTCCATTGGGCCGGGACGATAGAGGGCATTCATGGCTATGAGGTCCTCAAAGACCGTTGGATGCAACTCACGCAGATATTTCTGCATGCCGGCACTCTCAAACTGGAACGTGCCGATAGTCTGTCCGCGCTGGTAGAGCTTGTATGTCAGCTCATCGTCGATGGGTATGCTCTCAAGGTCGATGTCTATACCTTGCGTCAGCTTCACATTCTTCACGGCCTCCTTCTGCTCAGAGAGGGTCTTCAGTCCAAGGAAGTCCATCTTTATCAGGCCAGTAGACTCAATAACATGTCCGTCATACTGTGTCACGGCAGTCTTCACATCGGGGAAGTCCGGATCGTCGGCAGTACTCACAGGCACATGGTCGCTTATAGGATCGCGGCAGATGATGAAGCCGCAGGCATGAATGCCGATATTTCGCACCGTACCCTCCAGCATCTTTGCATATTTGATGGTGTTGGCCTCCTGAATGTCAGTAGAGGCTTCGGCCTGGGCTATGGCAGGCACCGTCTTGATGACGTTGGCCAGATTCATCTTCAGACCGTTAGGCAAGCGGTCAGGGATAGCCTTGCAGAGCGCGTTAACCTTAGCCAACGGGTAGTTCTCCACACGTGCCACATCCTTGATGGCATTCTTCGTGGCCATAGTGCCATAAGTGATGATATGTGCACAGTTCTCATGTCCGTACTTGTCCATCACCCAGCGCAGCACCTTGCCGCGACCGTCATCATCGAAGTCGGTATCGATATCAGGCAGGGAGATACGGTCAGGGTTAAGGAAACGCTCGAACAGCAGGTCGTACTTCAAGGGGTCAAGCTTCGTGATGCCCAGGCAATAGGCCACCACGCTGCCCGCAGCGCTGCCACGTCCAGGTCCCACCCATACGCCGAGCTCCTCGCGGGCAGAATTGATGAAGTCCTGCACAATAAGGAAGTACCCCGGGAAGCCCATCGTCTTCATGATATGCAGCTCAAAGCGGATGCGGTCGTCAACCTCCTTGTCAATACCATGCTCCTCTGCCCATGCCGACAGCTCACGGGGCTGAAGAGCCTCAACAGTCTCTATCTTGCTATAGCCGCTGCCGTAGAGGCGTGATGCACCCTCATAGGCCAGCTTACCCAGGTAGTCAGCCTCGAACTTGATGCGATACAGTTTGTCGTAGCCGCCAATCTTCTTTATCTTCTTCTCACCATCCTCGGCGCTCATGGGGTTCTCGCCATTCTCGTCGGAGGTGAACTCCCTGAAGAGGTCAGCCTCGGAGAATTTCTCCCTCCAGTGCTCCTCCGTGCCGAAGCTGGCAGGGATGGGGAAGAAGGGCATGATAGGGTCGCTCTCCAGGTTGTAGGTCTCAACCTTGTCGAGTATCTCAAGGGTATTTTCCAACGCCTCAGGGATATCCGAGAATATCTCGTTCATCTCCTCCTGAGTCTTGAACCACTCCTGCTTCGTATAGAGCATACGGTCGGGATCATCAAGGTCCTTGCCCGTACCAAGACAGAGCAGATGGTCATGAGCCTCTGCCGTCTCCTCATCCACGAAGTGACAGTCATTCGTACACACCAGCTTAATGCCATATTCCCTGGCAAGCTCTATCAGCACCTTGTTAACACGCTGCTGCAGGGGGAACGTCTCGCGGTTGGCACGCTGGTTGGGGTCTTTCACCTCATGACGCTGCAACTCGAGATAGAAATCATCACCCCACAGATTCTTATGCCACTCCACGGCCTTGCGTACCTCATCCATATTGCCCTCAAGAATCTTCTTGGGTATCTCGCCGCCGATGCATGCAGAGCACACTATCAGGTCTTCGTGGAAACGCTCCAGGTCGGCATGATCCGTGCGGGGACGGTTATAGTAGCCGTCAACCCACGAACGGCTCACCAGCCGGATAAGGTTCTTATAGCCATTGAGATTCTTGGCAAGCACGATAAGGTGCCAGCCGCCACGGTCTATCTTAGGGTCGCTGCGCTCCGTCATACCACGACGAGCAACATACATCTCGCAGCCGAAGATGGGCTTGAAAGGCTCCTTGCCCTCCTTCTTCAGGTCTTTGTTAGCCTTGTTGACCTCATCAAAAAGGTCCTTCACTCCGAACATGTTGCCATGATCGGTGATAGCCATGCCCTTCATGCCGTTGGCTATGGCCTTCTTCACTAATGCGCCGACAGGGCTCTGACCGTCAAGCAGCGAATAATAAGTATGGGTGTGGAGATGTATAAATGGATGCATAGTGACTGCGAAGTTAATCATTTTCTCGCTATCAAGACGCAAAAGACGCAAAAAAAGAACCCGCAGAGTGATTTTAATCACTTTTTTTTTGCAGGGACAAAGAAAAATGACTACCTTTGCAGAAACATAGGATAATGTGTACCAACAGCGACGTCATTGTCGGCTAACCTATACACATTTCCCTCATAAAGCCAATGGGAAGACGCATCAAGAAACTAAAGAAAATACGCATTCACCGCGAAGGCACTGACACGCTCGTCTATAGTGCCATGATACTTATTGCCATAGGCATCGTATTATGGCGGTCTTTCGACACACATATTCCCTTCATCATCTTTGCCGTCATCTTCGGCATACTGTGGGGCATAGTGCTAAACTTCTTCCGCTGCCCTATCAGGCTGTTCGGAACGGACGATACGGAGAACCACGTGGTGGCTCCTGCCGACGGAAGGGTCGTAGTAATAGAAAAGGTGTTCGAAGACCATTACCTCAAGGAAGAGCGCATCATGGTGAGCATCTTCATGAGCCTCTTCAACGTGCACGCCAACTGGTTCCCCGTTGACGGCAAGGTAAAGCTTGTGGAGCACGTGGACGGCCATTTCCACAAAGCGTGGCTTCCCAAAGCAAGCGACGAAAACGAGATGACAAACATCGTCATCACCACACAGGTGGAGACCGACGAGAAGGATGAAAACGGGCAGCCCGTCATGAAAGACGTCGACATATTGTGCCGGCAAGTGGCAGGGGCTATGGCCCGCAGAATCGTCACCTACGCCAAAGAGGGCGAGAACTGCTACATCGACGAGCATCTGGGATTCATCAAGTTCGGATCGCGCGTAGACCTCTTCCTGCCACTCAACACCGACATCAAAGTGACGATGAAACAGTCAACGACAGGCAACCAGACCATCATCGGCATGCTTCATTAAAAGATTCCGCATGCTGCATCATAAGAACCGGCATGCTGCATTAAACAACCCCATACACCCGAACGCGTCAATTGAAAAAGCATATCCCCAACACCATAACCTGCTGCAACCTCGTCTGCGGCGCCATAGCAACGGTTCATGCCGTCACGGGAAACCTGCCGCTGGCATTGCTGTTCATCATTCTTGGCGCTGTATTCGATTTCTTCGACGGCATGTCGGCCAGACTTCTGGGCGTATCGTCGGAGATAGGCAAAGAACTTGACTCCCTTGCTGACGACGTCACCTTCGGAGTGGCACCGGCAAGCATGATTTTCTACGAGCTGCAGGTGGTGGACTATCCCCACATCAGCGATACGCACGCTATGCCTTATGCCCTGATACCATACCTGGCATTTATCGTGGCGGCGCTCAGCGCAGTACGACTGGCAAAATTCAACCTCGATACACGCCAGACAACAAGCTTCATAGGACTGCCCACACCTGCCAACGCTCTCTTCTGGGGCTCGCTGATTGTAGGCTTCGGACCAATACTGGAGAGATGGACGTGGTTCATGCCAATGATTGTAGTCGGGATATTCCTTTCATCATGGATTCTCGTTGCTGAGATACCGATGTTTGCGCTGAAATTCAAGCATTGGGGCCTAAAGGGCAACGAAATAAAATACGGTTTCATAGCTTTCTCGGCCATTACGCTTGTCGCAACCATTGTTGCAGGACTAAGCACCGGCCTTACTCACCTGTGCTATGCAGGCTTCTCTATCATCATCGTGGCATACGTCATCGTTAGTATCGCAACACAGAAATCATAAACCATGACCTCTGCCGACCAGACCTACATGCGCAAGGCTCTGCAGGAAGCAGAACAGGCCCGCAATGAGGGAGAGATACCCATCGGAGCCATTGTGGTGTGCCAGAACCGTATCATTGCCCGCACCCATAACCTTACCGAAACCCTTCACGACGTTACCGCCCATGCAGAGATGCAGGCCATCACCGCTGCTGCCAATGCCCTGGGAGGCAAATACCTCAATGACTGCACCATATACGTGACGGTAGAGCCATGTCCCATGTGTGCCGGAGCATTGGGATGGAGCCAGATAGGGCGAATAGTATACGGTGCGACAGACACGAAAAAAGGCTACCACTTGGTAGCCCCTAATGCGCTTCATCCGAAAACACAGGTTCTCGGTGGTATTCTTGAAGATGACTGCGCCGACATCATGAAAGAGTTCTTTCAGGCCAAACGCTAGCATCCTATAGAGACCTCATCTGTCCACTCGACAAACTACCCCCCATGAGTTTTCGCTATTTCCCTGTCAATGGCTTCATACTTGGAGTTCTGACTCTTGTATTCAGGTACTATCTCCTTCATCTTCTTGACAATCTTCATATTGTCATATTCCAGTGACAGGCAATACAGCTCCTCCTCATTAGCCACTGCCTGGAAATAGTCATAGCTGCGAACGGAGGCAACCCTGATTTTTGGATGAACGGTAGGCTTGCTGTGCTCAGCATCGCTCAACACCTCCTCATACAGTTTCTCACCCTCGCGCAGACCAGTGTACATTATATCTACATCCTTCGCGCCGGATAGGTTTATCATTCTGCGTGCCAGATCGGCTATGCGAACAGGCTGGCCCATGTCGAAGACAAATATCTCACCACCCTTGCCCATCGTGCCGGCCTCAAGCACCAGCTGACAGGCTTCAGAGATGAGCATGAAGAAACGTATGATGTCCGGATGAGTCACCGTTACAGGACCGCCATCAGCTATCTGCTTCTTGAAGAGAGGTATCACGGACCCATTGGAGCCCAGCACATTACCGAAGCGGGTGGTGATGAACTGCGTAGGCACCTGATCGGAGCCTTCCTTCTTGGCCTTCTCTTCCAGATAGGCGTTTAAGCTCTGGCAGTATATCTCACAGATACGCTTTGAGCAACCCATCACATTCGTCGGGTTCACAGCCTTGTCGGTGCTTATCATCACAAACTTGCGGGTGCCGTATCTCACAGCCAGTTCAGCCATCACGCGCGTACCATATATATTATTCTGCACAGCCATAGAAGGATTGTCCTCCATCATGGGCACATGCTTATAGGCAGCAGCATGGAAGACATATTCAGGCTTGTAAGAGCTGAATATCGTAGACATGTGGCTGGCATTATTGATGCTGCCTACTATTGTCTCGCAGTCTATATCGGGATACTTGCGCAACATGAAGAGGCGCACATCGTGCATGGGCGTCTCGGCCTGGTCTATCAGCACAAGCTTGGCAGGAGAGAAACGCGCCACCTGCTTCACCATCTCAAAGCCTATGCTGCCAGCAGCACCGGTGATGAGGATGCGCTTGCCCTGAAGCATCTCGCCGATAGCCTTCATGTCTATCTCTATCTTGTCGCGTGGCAGAAGATCCTCAATGTCTATCTCCTTCAGCTGTGTCTCTGCTGCCTTAGCATGGTTCAACTCTCTTGCATCGCTGACCACCATGATTTTAACGTTCGAGGCCAGCAACTTATCTATCAGACCCTTGCGGTTACGGAAATGGTCTATCTGAAGGGGAGAGATAAACAGAGCCTTCACATTCAGGTGTTTAATGAGCGGCATTAGGTCAGGGGCATCATCATACACCTTCAGCCCCATCACATACCTTGACTTCCTCATACCGCTGATGCTGATGAAACCTGCTAAGGTATACTCTGAACTGTGCAGCGTTCTCACCACGTTGGCAATGGAGATTGCACCGTCCATAGCACCGTATACCAGTGCCTTCTTCATACCATTGCCGTTGGAGAGTGACTCATACAGGGCCTTCACAAAGAGACGCAGCGCACATTGTCCGAGAAATGCCAGCAGGCCTGCCAGGAAGAGCACCTCCCACTGCATGGCATCTATAGGGAAAAACACCATGCGCACCGCTGCTATCGTGAATAGCGATATCAGCAAAGCCTTTCCAACCAGAATACAGTCCTTCACCGTAGAATAGCGGAGCAGCCCACGGTAAGTGTGACACAGATACATGCCCACCAGGAAGAATGGCATCATAACCAATACCTGCAGACCTATCCCCCAGAAATGGCTCACAAGGAATTGTGCACGCATTATGAGGTATATAGAAACAATGAAAGACAGGTATATAATAAAACAATCAGCAAGCAAGACGCACCAGATGGGAAGCGCCTTCCTTGTCGTATACCATTGTATCCTGGATTTTATATATCTTTCCATGCTATTTCTGATTTGGCTGCAAAGTTACAATTAAGTTTTCATATTTGCAAGAAAATTGCAGTCCATTTCCACTTTTTTTCTTATTTCTTGGCATAATTTGTAGATGCTTTGAGGTGCGCAGTGGTTTTCACCACCGCGCATTCCTGTCATCGAGCCAGGAGAAATCCTCCACATGAGGCCTGCCGTGCCAATACTCAGTAAAGTCCTGCGAACAGGCGGGCATATTCTCGCCCTGGGCTTCACGGAAGAGCTGCTCCCTATCCTGCCGCGCCTTCTCCTCGCGCATGCCTCTTTCATATTCCTCCATCATATACTCCGGATAGTAGTCATACTTCTCTGCCCAGAGGTCTGAGTAATAAGTGCCGAAGCTCATTGCGGCATAATGCTCCCTGCGAACGTCCCACCAACCCTCTTCGGGACCAAACAAGGCGGCCCACAAACCGCTCCTACGCTGCGAGAGGAATTCACACTCGCTCTCAGAGAGCACGTCACGGATGCTCACCCACTTGTCGTTGAACCATTCGTAGCGCCAGTCATCCCAGTCTTTGTTTGAAATCTGACACTCGGTGAACTCCCACACCTTCAGTGCCCAGCGGAAATGCCCCGTCTCAGCGCAGAGGTCGCCTATTCGCATGCCTTTCAGATACTTACGCTTGCAACTTGCCGCACAGCGGATGGGGTGAATCTCCCTGTTTACGATTTCACGGAGCAAACGCGTTTCAAGATGGGTCACGACACCATTGGGCGTGCAACTGCACACCCTGTAACCAATTTTTCTTCTCATTACTAACGACTGATTTTTTGTGTAACAATATATAAAGAACCCTTGCACCACACCCTGAAGGGCTGATGCTGCGAGGCTTCCTCCGCAGAGCGAAGCCCACATTGTTACACTGCCTTAAAGCGGTCTTTTGACTATTGTCCGGTCATAATGAAGTCGTGTCGTTTCCCTTGGGAAGCTACCTTTTTTCGCGTTCCCGGTTTTGAAGGTTTCCTGAGGGCATTTATGCCCCTGATTGTTTTTGCGGTGCAAAATTACGAAGAAGTTTTGAAACCTACAATAGTATTATGCAGTTTTTTCTGCGAATTTTAATCATTCTATGCTCAACATGTTTGCATATTCAACAAAAAAGCGCTACCTTTGCACACAAATTTTTCAATTTACCCTAAACAACATAACAATTTAAACATCTTTTATGAACAACATTCCAAGTGTATTCTGGCTTGTGCCCGTGGCATCAATAGTGTCATTGGCGATGGCACTTTACTTCTACCTTCAGATGAAAGGTGAAGACGAGGGCACAGACCGCATGAAAGAGATTGCCGAGCATGTGCGCAAGGGTGCTATGGCCTATCTCAAGCAACAGTACAAAGTAGTAACGATTGTATTCATCGTCCTGGCGCTTATCTTCTCTGTTATGGCCTATGGCTTCCAGCTGCAGAACCCTTGGGTGCCATTTGCTTTCCTCACCGGTGGTCTCTTCTCTGGCCTTGCAGGCTTCTTCGGTATGAAGACAGCCACGTATGCCTCTGCCCGCACCGCTAACGCTGCGCGCCAGAGCCTCGATGCAGGTCTGAAGGTGGCTTTCCGCTCAGGTGCCGTGATGGGTCTGACAGTAGTAGGCCTCGGCCTGCTCGACATCGCCATTTGGTTCGTTATCCTTAACGCTGCCGGCGTGGAGAGTCTCATCACCATCACCACCACAATGCTTACCTTTGGTATGGGTGCTTCGACGCAGGCTCTCTTCGCACGTGTCGGTGGAGGTATCTATACAAAGGCAGCCGATGTTGGTGCCGACATCGTAGGTAAGGTGGAGGCCGACATCCCTGAGGATGACCCACGCAACCCTGCTACCATAGCAGATAACGTAGGCGACAACGTAGGTGACGTAGCCGGCATGGGCGCTGACCTCTACGAGTCTTACTGCGGCTCTATCCTCTCAACGGCNNATGATTATTGCAGCAGTAGGTATCTTCCTCTCACTCTTCGGAATCTTCCTCGTACGCACAGAAGAAGGAGCCTCCATGAAGCAGCTGCTGCGCTCTCTGGGTATCGGTACCAACGTCTCTGCAGCCCTGATAGCTGTAGCCACATTCGCTATCCTCTATCTCCTGGGCATCCCTAACTGGATATACATCTCTTGCTCTGTGATAGTAGGTCTGCTGGCTGGTGTCATCATCGGTCAGGCAACGGAGTATTACACCTCTCACTCCTACTCTCCCACCCAGCAGATCAGCGCAGCATCGCAGACAGGTGCCGCAACGGTCATCATCAAGGGTGTGGGTACGGGAATGATATCCACCATGATACCAGTTGTGACTATCTCTATAGCCATCATGCTCTCCTACCTCTGCGCTAACGGTTTCGACACCAACGTGAATGCCGAGGCTCTGTCAAAGGGGCTTTATGGTGTGGGCATTGCCGCTGTAGGTATGCTCTCCACACTTGGTATCACCCTCGCTACCGATGCCTACGGTCCTATCGCAGATAATGCCGGCGGTAACGCTGAGATGTCGGAGCTGGGTGAGGAGGTGCGTAAGCGCACCGATGCCCTCGACGCTCTGGGCAACACCACAGCAGCTACCGGCAAGGGCTTCGCTATCGGTTCTGCAGCACTCACCGCTCTTGCCCTGCTCGCCTCTTATATCGAAGAAATAAAGGAGGCCGTGCAGCGTCTTGCTAATGCAGGCGACCAGCATATGGCAGAGATTCTGGTACAGATTAACGATATCCCTTCATTCATGAACTATTTCCAGGTAAACCTGATGAACCCGAAGGTTATCGTGGGTGTCTTCATCGGTGCTATGGCAGCCTTCCTCTTCTCTGGCATCACAATGGGTGCCGTAGGACGTGCGGCTGAGGACATGGTGAAGGAGGTGCGCCGCCAGTTCCGCGAGATAGCAGGCATCCTGGAGGGCAAGGCAACGCCTGACTATGGCCGTTGCGTTGAAATATCCACACGCTCCGCTCAGCGCGAGATGATCTTCCCATCCCTGCTGGCCATCATCATTCCTATCCTCGTAGGCGTCATACTCGGCGTGGCTGGTGTTCTCGGACTCCTCGTCGGTGGTCTGGCAGCAGGCTTCACGCTCGCCATCTTCATGTCAAATGCCGGCGGTGCTTGGGATAATGCGAAGAAGATGGTAGAGGAAGGCAACTTCGGCGGCAAGGGCTCTGAGTGCCACAAGGCAACAGTCGTTGGCGACACCGTGGGTGACCCATTCAAAGACACCTCCGGACCATCGCTCAACATCCTCATCAAGCTCATGTCGATGGTAAGTATCGTAATGGCAGGACTCACAGTAGCATTCCTGTAAGAAAAACTTCGCGAAGCACTTTATGCAAACGGGAGACTCGTCAATATGGCGGGTCTCTCGTTATTTTTAACATAAAGTATGGCGTATTTGCGATTTTTTTAGTAACTTTGCGAATGAATTCGCGAAGTTACTCCGTCTCGGCATAAAAAATAAATGATTTTATTTTGTTCTGCTCTCGACTTTTAGTAACTTTGCCAACGAAAAACGTTTAACGAATACAATATATGAAAGAAATAGTCAGCACAAACAATGCACCTTCGGCCATTGGTCCCTATAGTCAGGCTGTCAAGGTGGGAGGCATGCTCTATGCTTCTGGACAAATTCCCATCGACCCCGCTACTGGCGTCATCGTGGAAGGAGGCATCAAGGAGCAGACACTTCAGGCCCTGAACAATGTGAAGGCCATCGTGGAGGCAGCGGGGGTTACTATGGACAATGTGGTGAAGACAACAGTATTCATGGCCGACATGTCCGACTTTGCCGACATGAACAGCATCTATGCGCAGTTTTTCCGTGAGCCCTTCCCCGCACGTTCTGCCGTAGCTGTGAAGTCCTTGCCGAAAGGAGCAATGATAGAGATAGAAGTAGTGGTAGAATTATGACGTATCCTGACAACTACGAAAGAAAAGTAGGCTTCAACGACATCCGCCAGATGCTCCGGGGCAACTGTATGTGTGCCCTGGGGTGGGAGCGTGTGGGCGACATGTCCATGATGACCGATGCCAGCGACATAAACCGAAGCCTGGCAGAGGTGCGCGAGTTCCGCCGACTTAAGGAAGAGGAGGAAGACCTGCCCCTTGAGTTCTTCTTTGACGTAAGGCAGAGCGTGGCCCGCCTGAAGCTGCGCGGCACACACATGGAGGAGCAGGAGATGTACGAACTGATGCGGTGTCTGCAGACCATCGAGGGCTTCAAGGGGTGTATAACGCCGGAGGAGGAAACTCCGGCATACCCCTTCCTATGGGAACAGGTGTGTGATGTCAACCCGTATCACGACATCTCCGTACGCATTGACGGCATCTTAGACAAGTATGGCCACCTGAAAGATAACGCCTCTACGGCGCTCTTCCGCATCAGGGGCGAACTGAGGCGCACCGCAGGCAGCATCTCCCAGACCCTCAACGGCATCCTTAAGAAGGCTCAGCAGGAAGGGATCGTGGAACGTGATGTCACTCCTACCATGCGCGACGGACGACTCGTCATCCCCATTGCTCCGGCTATGAAGAAGAAAATCAACGGCATCGTCCACGATGAGTCGGCAACGGGTAAGACACTCTTTGTGGAGCCTACGGCCGTTGTGGAAGCCAACAACCGCGTTCGCGAACTGGAGGCGGAGGAGAAGCGCGAGGTGATACGCATCCTCACAGAGGTGAGCAGCGAGATTCGCCCACACGCTGAGGGTATCCTGGAGTCGATGAAACTCCTGGCAGAACTCGACTTCATCCAAGCCAAGGCCCAGCTGGCCGAAGAGATGGGGGCCATAGAGCCCGTCATCGTCAACCGCCCACACATCGACTGGATCAATGCCGTTCATCCCCTGCTGCGCCGTTCCCTCCAGAAACAGGGCAAGGACATCGTGCCGCTCGAGATAACACTTGATGCAAAGGGTGCTGGAACAATACTCATCATCTCCGGACCCAACGCAGGCGGAAAGTCCGTATGTCTGAAGACCGTGGGCCTGCTGCAGTATATGGCACAATGCGGCATGAGTGTGCCCCTTGACGAACGAAGCACTATGGGCATCTTCCGCAATATCATGATAGACATCGGCGATGAACAAAGCATCGAGGACGACCTCTCCACATATTCATCCCATCTGCAGAACATGAAGATGATGATAAAGCATGCCGACAGACAGACACTATTGCTGATTGACGAATTCGGCACAGGTACCGAGCCACAGATTGGAGGCGCGCTCGCCGAGGCCGTGCTTAAGCAGTTCTGGCAGAAGAAAGCCTGGGGCATCATCACCACCCACTATCAGAACCTGAAGCACTTTGCCGAAGGTCATCCAGGTGTGGTCAACGGAGCCATGCTCTACGACCGCCACCTTATGAAGGCTCTCTTCCAACTGCAGATAGGCCGCCCTGGTTCTTCGTTCGCGATAGAGATAGCACGCAAGATTGGGCTGCCCGAGGAAGTCATCAGCGATGCCAGCGACATCGTAGGCAGCGACTATATCCAGAGCGACAAATACCTTCAGGACATCGTGCGCGACAAACGCTACTGGGAGCAGAAACGTCAGACGGTGCACCAGCGCGAGAAGGACATCGAGAAGACTATCAACAAGTATGAGACCAGCGCCATTGAGATAGAGCAGGAGCGCAAAGCCATCCTGCGTCGCGCCAAGGAGCAGGCCGAAGAGCTGCTGAAGGAGGCCAACCGCAGGATTGAGAACACCATTCGCGAGATTCGCGAGGCCGAAGCCGAGAAGGAACGCACACGCCAGCTGCGAGAAGAGATGCAGGCCTTCCGCGAAGAGGTTCAGGAGATTGAGGCCAGCGGAAACAATGCTCAAAGCTTAAAGCTCAATGCTCAAAGCTCTAAGGCTAACGAGGCTGCCATCGAGAAGAAGATGCAACAGATTCTGGCCCGCCGTGAACGCCGTGAGAAGAAGAAGGCGCAGGCACAAGCCACCGTGTCCGATGCACCAGCATCGGAGGCCAACGCCAAGCCCTCTGAGAGCGAGGTGCCCAAGATTGCCAAGAAGCTTGTCAGCAGCAACGGCCAGTGGGTTCAGGTCAATGGTAAATGGAAGATGGTGCTTGCTGGTGGCAAGCAGAGCAGCAGTAGCGTGACGCCAACCGAAGAGCAGATTACCAAGTCGAGCAGGATGACGCGTGCCGTCATCGACGAGCACCGCAACTCGTTCCGCCATGAGATCGATGTGCGCGGATATCGCGGTGACGAAGCCATCATGGAGGTGCAGCGTTTCATTGACGATGCCATACTCATGGGCGAATCACAGGTGCGCATCCTTCATGGTAAGGGCAACGGCATCCTGCGCCAGCTCATCAGGCAGTATCTCAACACCATACCTAACGTGATAGGGTGCCGCGACGAGCATGTTCAGTTCGGCGGCGCGGGAATCACCGTTGTGGAGATAGGGTGAACTGAAAAATCTCCCCGCGGTCCCAGGAGCTCCAATATCGGAACTCCCTATGAAAAAATGAAAAATAGAAGCGTTTTGAATTGAAACTTGTAATCATAATATCATTTATCATTTACCATTTACAATGTACAATGTACAATTTAGCTGGCGCATGAGGCACTCTTGTAATCATAATTCTCAATTCTCAATTCTTCACTCGGTACGTGGGCGTCATACCCCCGTTTCTCCCTCTCCTTCGGGGAGCTCCTGCGGGCTGTGGTCGTTTGAGATCCTATGTTTTCTCTTCGGATTTTCCTGTGCGCCGAATTTCAGGAGGTTGCGGGCTGCCACCTCTATGGTCTTGCCCGACGATGCGCTGATATTCTTCATCTCTTTGAAGGCTTCCTGCGTCTTGTTGAGCATGTCGTCGACCTTCGCAAAGCGTTCGTAGAACAGCTGCACACGGTCTATGATGGTGTTTGCAGCCTTCATCATGTCGTGTTGGTTCTCTACTTGGCGCAGTTGTCGCCAAGTCATCTCCAGGATGCGGAGCATCATGTAGAGCGTCTGGCTGCCTGAGATTATCACACCTTTGTTGTATGCCTCCTTCCACAGGGTAGGCGCATTGGTGAGTGCCAGTTGCAGGGCACTCTCTGAGAACACATACATCATGACGAAGTCGAGGCGGCCTCTGCCGTCACGTATGTATGAGCTGTAGTTCTTGCGCGCCAACTCATCAACATGGCTGCGCACAGAGGCGATGTGTCTCTTGAGGGCATCCTGTTGCTCTGCCTCCGTCTCAGCATTGTGATAGTCTTCGAAAGCTTTCAGCGACACCTTCGAGTCTATGATGACATCACGCTTGTCGGGGAAATGCAGTATCACGTCAGGAATCTTGCGCGAGCCGTCCTCGTCATCATGAACAGTACGCCCCTCGCTGTCCTTCATCGTGGTCTGCTCCTCAAACTGTATGCCTTCCTCAAGACCCATATCCTCCAGCAGCTGCTTCAGGCGCAGCTCGCCGAAGTTGCCCTGTGCCTTGTTCTCGCCAATAAGGGCCTGAGCCAGTTTGTCGGCACGCTCACCCACCTCACGGCTCTGTTCTATGCTCGTCTTGATGGTGGCATCAAGATGCACCATCCTGTCGGCATGCTCGCGCTCACTCTTCTCCACTGCCTCCTTCATCTGTGTGATACCTTCCTTCAGGGGATTGAGAATATTGGAGAGCTGCTCCTTGTTCTGTTCGGACAATTGTTCGGAACGTTCACGCAATATGCGCTCCGATGCAGTATTCATCTGTTCCTTGATGAGATGCATCTGCTGCTGCATCTGTTCTGCCTGCTGCTGACGAAGAGTATTCAGTTGTTCTGCCTGCTGCTGACGAAGCTGCTCTGTCTGCTTCTCATACTGAGCACGATAGTCGGCTAACTGACCGTCAAACTGTGCTTTCTGGTCAGAAAGCTGTTTCTCATACTGGCCCTGCTGATCAGAAAGCTGTTTCTCGTACTGGCTTTGCTGATCGCTTAGCTGCTTCTCGTACTGACTCTGCTGATCGCTTAACTGCTTATCGTACTGACTCTGCTGAGAGGCAATCTGCCTGTCATACATCTCCTTCGTGTTGTTAAGGAGCTGTTCAGAGTGTGCTTTCAACAAGCCCCTGCCGTTCAGCCTACCCAATAGGTAGCCTGCCAGCAGACCCGCAAGCAATCCGATGATTATGTATAAAGCTATGTCCATATTTAGCACCTCACCACGACCCTCTCACAACGAGAGAACTCCAGCGAAGCCAATCTTCAATTTTCAATTTTCAACCCCAGGGACGTGGGCGTCTCGCCCGCGACAAAGCTTAAGGCTTAATGCTTAATGCTTAAAACTTCATGCTTAAAGCTTAATGCTTAAAGGGACGTGGGCGTCTCGCCCGCGACAAAACTTAAGGCTTAATGCTTAAAGCTCAATGCTTAATGCTCCTCACGCCCACACCACGTAGTCTTCCTTACGTGGCTTCTGTGGCTTAAGGCCCTCAGGATCGGCATATCCCACGATGCAGTTGCCTATCCCCTCATATTCCTCGGGGTCGATGCCTAACTCGCGCAGTATCTGCTTACCCTCCTCAGTCTCGAAGCTCTCTTTGGCGCGATGAATCCAGCATGAACCCAGTCCCAGGCTATTGGCTGCTATCATCATATTCTCCATCACGAGAGAGCCGTCATACACGCGCGTACCTATATCTTTCTTTGCCAGCACCACGAGCACCACCGGTGCACCATAGAACGGGTCGCTGTGACCGGAACTGGTGGTGAGCCCGCGACCTATCACGATGTCGAGGTTCAGGCGGCTCAGACGGTCACGCAGTTCTTTGTTCATGACGGCGATAATCTTTGCCGACTGCTTGTTCATGCCCGAAGGGGCATACGTTCCCGCCTCCACAATCTGAGCTACCAGGCTCTTCTCAACGGGATGACTGAGATACTTCTTCACGCTCCTGCGTGAGATGATGTCTTGAATGGTCTTGTTCATATGACGAATTAACAAATTAACGGATTAACAAATTAACGAATTAACTTTTCAAGTTCTTTTACTATTGTCTCGTTACCTGCTATAATGCTGATATTGCGGTCGTTGCGCAATGGTGTGATGATGCCTCCAGCCTCCTTCACTATCAGGCTTCCCGCACAGGCATCCCAAGGTTTCAGGTCATACTCCCAATACACGTCTATTGTGCCCATTGCCACCGAGCAGAGGTCGTATGCCGCAGCACCCATCCTGCGGAATCCCCTCACCTGTGGTATGACCGTCGAGGCCTCCCTCACATTGTTGATGGGATGCGTGGCCTTGTCGTAGGGGAATCCCGATGCCACAACACTCTGGTGCAGGTCGGTCTTTTCCGACACGCGGAGTCTCTCAGGGGGCATCAGCTCGTCCATGCACAGCCCCATCTGCATGAAGGCTCCCTCACCCTTCACGGCGGTGAAGAGCTCGTCGAGATATGGCGTATATACCACTCCCACCACGGGTTCTCCTTCGTATGTCACACCGATGCTGACACAGAAGATGGGCAGCCCCTGCGAATAGTTGTTCGTGCCGTCAAGGGGGTCTATCACCCATGCCCAGGGCGACTCCTCATGCATGTGTTTGCCCGTTTCCTCGGCAATGATGGAGTGAGCGGGATATGCCTTCGAGATAGCCTTGATGAGCATCTCCTCGCATGCCTTGTCAACTTGCGTCACCACGTCATAGACCGACGTCTTCGTATCCATCTGCAGCGACTTGGAGCGGAAACTGTCCATCTGTATCTCACCGGCCTTTGCCGCCATCCTGATGGCTACGGCCTTTATTTCTTGAAGTATTTTCTTATCCATAACAGTAAGGTGGGTTCTTGCGCTCCGTAGGTGCTCAGGCGCGAGCGGAACTATTAATTCCCACATAGAGTTTAGTAAATGAATGCACGCAAAGTTAAGCATTTTATTTTGATTAACCGGCACCAACCGCAAAGAAATTCGCTCCGCTTAACTTATTTTATAACAAAACATTTCCACAGTACACAAAAAATGCTTAACTTCGCACAGCATAATGGTAAATAACAAAGAAATTCTCCGGCGTTACGCCTGCTATATCGTAGGTCTATACATCGTTGCCTTTGGCATCTCGATGATATTCCTCTCCGGCACGGGCACGAGTCCCGTGTCGAGCTGGGCGTTTGTGATGGACCGTCACACACCCCTCTCCGCAGGCACCTATACCTTTATTATAAATGTGGCCATGATACTGGGGCAGGTCATCATCCTCCACAAGCACGGCCTTCGCAAGGAGAAGTGGAACATCCTGCTGCAACTGCCTTTCTCAGCGCTCTTCGGCATGTTCATCGACTCCTCGCGATACACCATACAGCAGGGTATGAACCTTCTCGGGCTGCAAGACGGCATGCCCTATTGGGGAATGCTGCTGATGCTCTTCCTGGGCATCATCATCCAGGCCTACGGCATCTTCCTCGAGGTGCGCCCAAAGGTGACGATGATGTCTGCCGAAGCCTTCGTCAACTACTTCTGCGTACGTGCCCACAAGGAGTTCGGAGCCATCAAAGTATGGTTCGACGTCATCCTCGTCCTGCTCGGAGTGCTGTGCTCCGTGGGGTTCGTCTGCGGCAGCGCCGATGAGATAACGGGCCACACCGTCTTAGCGGGCATCATGGGCGGTGTACGCGAAGGCACGCTGATTGCGGCACTCTTCGTGGGGCGCTGCGTCACCCGCATCAAGGCCATCTACGGCAAGCCCTTCGACAGCTGGCTGACAGGCAGCAGCAAGGAGGGATAATACTTCTCAAGCTAAAGAATAAGGAATGCATAATGGGTAGGAATAAATTCTCGCAGAGCGAGGCAGACAACATCCGCAAGCTGCTGCGCATGAAGTGCAGCGCTAACCGCTTCAAGCAGAAGGCCATCAGGCATGAGCTGCGCACAGAGTATGAGTTCAACATCTCCGACTTCGGCACCCCCGGCGAAGCCTTCAGCGACGTGTCCTTCGACGAGGCCCTGCAACGCGGAGCCATCGTGATACTCGACGATGCCACCATTGCCGACATGAAGGCCAAGCGTGCCCGCGACAAGGAGCGCGATGCAGCAGAGAAAGCCGCTGCAGCACCATACGACGAGAATGCCGACTGGCAGAAAGCCCTGGAGGAGTGGAACAGGTTGAAAATTGAAAATTGAAACCCTGCCGAAGTTACTTCGTCTTGGATATGCAAGAAAAAAAACACGTTCTTTTTCTTGCATATCTCAAAACTTAATCGTAACTTTGCACTCGGAATGCTGTCGGCATGATGCCGGAGTGGCATTTCCACATTAACATACATATCACTTACAGCGTGAAAATTAAGGATGTCATCAGTACCCTTGAGCGTTTCGCGCCTTTGCCCTTGCAGGAAGACTACGATAATGCCGGCCTGCAGGTAGGATTGACAGAGGCGGATGTTTCAGGGGTTTTATTATGCCTCGACGTTACGGAACAGGTCGTCAGCGAGGCACAGTCGCTGGGATACAACATGATAGTGTCCCATCACCCTCTTATCTTCCACCGTCTGCGCCACATCGGGGGCGAGAGCTACGTGGAGCGCTGCGTCATGGAGGCCATCAAGGCCGGCATCACCATCGTCTCCATGCATACCAACCTCGACAGCGCCGAGGGAGGCGTAAACTACGAGATAGCGCGTCGCCTGGGCATCGAGATGTCGACGGTCACCATCATTGAGCCACGTGAGGCAGAGGGCGTGACAGGAGGGGCGTGCATAGTAGGCATGCTGCCTAAGGCCGTCACGTCAGAGGAATACATAAGAAAGGTGAAGGAGGTGTTCCGCGTGCCCTGCATCACGGGCAACGAACTGCTGCAGCGCCCCATACAGAGCATCGCCATCTGCGGCGGAGCAGGGGCGTTCATGCTGCCACAGGCAGTGGCGGCGAAGGCCGATGCCTTCCTCACCGGCGAGATGCACTATCACGAGTATTTTGCCCGCGAGCAGCAGATACAGATTACCGTCATAGGCCACTACGAGAGCGAGCAGTATACGCAGCAGCTGCTGCAGGACATCATACAGCAGCATTGCCCCGGAGTAAAGACCGTAGTGACATCCACCAACACCAATCCCGTGAGATATTATTAACAATTCATAATTTCCCCCACCTCCCACCGTTTACGTCTCTCCCCATTGCGGGGAAGCTGGAGGGGGGCTTTAATCATAATATTTATGGCAAGAAAAGATCCAAAAGACATGACCGTAGAGGAGCGTCTTAAGACCCTCTACCAGCTACAGACCACCCTGTCTCAGATTGACGAGAAGCGCGCCCTTCGCGGCGAGCTGCCCCTTGAGGTAGAAGACCTGGAGAACGAGGTGGAAGGCCTCAATGTGCGCCTCGACCGCATCGTACAGGAAATCAACGACCTCACCAGCGCCGTCTCTCAGCGCACCGCCGACATCGAAGAGGCTAAGGCCAGCGTGGAGCGCTACAAGAAGCAGCTGGAGGAAGTAAGGAACAACCGCGAATACGACACCCTGACGAAGGAGATTGAGTTCCAAACCCTCGAGATAGAGCTCTGCACCAGGAAGATTCGCGAAGCCCAGGCTCGCATCCATGACCGCGAGTATGACCGCGACAAGGTAGAGGACCTCATCAACGACCGTGAGCGCGACCTCGACGACAAGCGCGGCGAGCTGGAGGAGATCATGCAGGAGACACGCGAGGAGGAGGATATCCTCAAGGCCAAGGCCCGCGACTATGAGAGCAAGATTGAGACACGCCTGCTACAGAGCTTCAAGCGTATCCGTAAGAATGCACGCAATGGCCTTGGCATCGTATACGTACATCGTGATGCCTGCGGCGGCTGCTTCAACAAGATTCCGCCACAGCGACAGCTCGACGTGAAGACCCACAAGAAGATCATCGTTTGCGAGCATTGCGGACGTATCCTCATTGACCCGGAACTGGCTGGCGTAAAGCTTGAGACTCCTACGAGCGAGAAGCCAAAGCGCAAGAGCACTCGCCGCAAGAAGAGTGAAGAGTAAAAAGTGAAGAATTGAAAATTCAATGGCCAACCCCAGGGGACGTGGGCGTCCCGCCCGCGATAATTTTCAATTTTCAATGTTCAATGTTCAACCCCGAACGAGGCGACTATGAAACGCTTGTCGTTTCAAGGAGCGTCCTGAGTGGGTCAACGAAGTTAATGTTCAATAAATCCTTCCTTCCCGCCGAGTGGGAGCCACAGAGCCACGTGATGCTCACCTGGCCACATGAGGGCACCGACTGGGCACCATACCTTCCTGACATCTCCAAGACCTACTTGGAGATGTCAGAGGCTATAACCCGCTATGAGCGGCTGGTGATAGCCACACCGCATCCGCTGAAGGTGGGAGCCCTGCTGGCCGGACGCCTGAACAAAGAGCAGATGTCGAGGGTTTACCTGTGCCATTGTAAGAGCAACGACACGTGGGCACGCGACCACGGCCCCATCACGCTCAAGGCCGCTACTGCCTCACCTGGCAGGCCCTCGCTCACCATGCTCGACTTCCGCTTCAACGGCTGGGGAGAGAAATTCCCTGCCGACCTCGACAACCGCATCACGCGCACCCTGCACGAGGACGGGGCCTTCGACAGCGAAGAGGCCGGTCAGGACGGCGCCACACGCCTCATAAGGCCGCGCCTTGCCGACCATGATGACTTCGTGCTGGAAGGAGGCGCGATAGAGAGCGACGGCAAAGGCACCGTCTTCACCACCGCCCAATGCCTCCTGGCACCACACCGCAACCAGCCACTCTCGCAGGAGGAGATAGAACAGGAACTGCGCTTCCGTCTGAAGGCAAAGCGCATCATCTGGCTGCATCACGGCAACCTCATCGGCGACGATACCGACGGTCACATCGACACTATAGTGCGCATAGCACCCAACGACACGCTGCTATACCACAGATGCTCCGACCCCACCGACGAGCAGTATGCCGACTTCCGGGCCTTGGAGGAAGAGCTGCGCGGGCTGCGCACCGCTGACGGCAAGCCCTACACCCTGATACCTCTGCCGCAGCCGCAACCAATATACTACACCTACGACGACGAGGACGGAGAAGTGACGGAGCGTCTGCCTGCCACATACGCTAACTTCCTCATTATCAACGGAGCCGTGATAGTGCCCACCTACGGGCAAGCCGCCAACGACGAGGCGGCATGCGAGGCCGTCAGACAGGCCTTCCCCGACAGGGACATCATACCCATCGATGCGCAGAGCATCATTCGACAGCACGGCTCCATACATTGCTGCACCATGCAGATACCCAAATAGCAAATCGTTATAACGAGATACGTAATAACGTTATAACGAGAAAACGTAACAACGTTATAACGAGAAAAAAGAAAACGCCCCTATGAACATCGGATTTCTTCAACAGCACAACGTCGCTGACCGCAAAGACAACATGCTGCGTCTGGCCAAGGGCATTGCTGACCTTGCCAAGCGCGGAGCACAGCTCATCGTGCTGCAGGAGCTGCACAACAGCCTCTATTTCTGTCAGACGGAGGATGTCAATGCCTTCGACCTCGCCGAGCCCATCCCAGGGCCTTCCACAGGCTTCTTCGGCGAGCTGGCCCGCGAGCACGGCGTCGTCATCGTCACCTCACTCTTCGAACGGCGTGCCCCTGGCCTGTACCACAACACCGCCGTCGTGATAGAGAAAGACGGCACCATAGCCGGAAAATACCGCAAGATGCACATCCCCGACGACCCCGCCTACTACGAGAAATTCTATTTCACACCAGGAGACCTTGGCTTCAAACCCATCGACACCTCAGTAGGGCGTCTCGGCGTGATGGTATGCTGGGACCAGTGGTATCCCGAGGCAGCACGCCTCATGGCCCTTAACGGCGCCGACATGCTCATCTACCCCACAGCCATCGGTTATGCCGCCTCTGACAGCCCCGAGGAGCAGCAGAGGCAGCGTGAGGCATGGACCACCGTGCAACGCGGACATGCCGTAGCCAACGGACTGCCCGTCATCGCCGTCAACAGGGTAGGATATGAACCCGACCCGTCAGGCCTCACCGAGGGCATACAGTTCTGGGGCTCCAGCTTCGTGGCCGGACCGCAGGGAGAGCTGCTCTACCGCGCCTCAGAGAGCGAAGAAGAAAGCATCATCGTTGCCCTCGACACGGCCCACAGCGAGCAGGTAAGGCGCTGGTGGCCATTCCTCAGGGACAGACGCATAGAGGCATATAACGACATCACAAAACGCTACATCGACTGATGGCAGAGAAGAAGCTAACCACCCGAGAGGCCTACGACAAGATAATGACCGAGCTGCGCTCGGGCAGCGTGGCACCCGTCTACCTGCTCATGGGCGAGGAGGCCTACTACATAGACCAGATAACGGACTATATCACCGCCAACCTCCTCAGCGAAGAGGAGAAAGACTTCAACCTCACCACCGTCTACGGCCCCGACACCACAGCCCGCGACGTCATCAACTACGCCTCACGCTATCCCGTCATGGCCGCCAGGCAGATAGTGGTGGTAAGGGAGGCACAGAGGCTGAAGGACATCGACCTGCTTGAGAAATACATGGACAAGCCCGTGAAGACCACCGTGCTGGTGCTTTGCCACATGGGCAAGCCCCTCGACGGTCGTAAGAAGGTCACGGCAAAGGCAGCAAGCATAGGCAGGGTGCTCGTCAGCGAGTCGCCACGCTACGACCGCGACATCGTAGCCTTCATCACCGATTATGTGCGCCGTCCTGAGTACAACGCCACCATCGATGCCCGCACGGCAGCCATCATAGCAGCCAACATCGGAGGCGACCTCAAACGCCTCACCAGCGAGCTCGACAAGCTCCTCATAGCCTTCACCCCAGGAGCACCGCGAAACATCACCAACGAGCTTATTGAGCAGCATATAGGCATCAGCAAACAGTATAACGTCTTCGAACTGCGCGATGCCCTGGTGAACAAAGACCCCCTCAAGGCCAACCGCATCATGAAGTATTTCGAGGATAATCCGCGCGCCGCTGCAGCGCCCCAGATCCTCAGCCTCCTCTTCAATTATTTCCGCGACCTGATGCTGTGCTACTACGCACCTCGGCCAATCAACGAGTCTGCCATAATGTCACAGCTCAACCTCACCAGAGCATGGTTCGCAAAAGACTTCATGACGGGCATGAGAAACTATCCGGCACGCAAAACCATCACCATCATTTCGAAGATCCGCGAGACCGATGCACGCATCAAGGGAATAGACAATGTGAGCACCTCACAAGGCGACCTGATGAAGGAACTCATAGCCTTCATACTTCATTAAGAAGGGACCTGAAACGGTCGTTACAGCTCTCCAGAAAACATACCCCGAAACATACTTCGACACACAATAGGATGCCCCAGCGGCATCCTTTTTTTGGCTCTGGGAGAATCACCCATAGAGCCGATCTGACGACTCCTGGAGTGACCATCCAGCATCTTTAGGATCTAAAAAGAGGATAGTGTGAACAGGTAAGAAAAGCACATAGAGAGTAGCTGAAATGTTAAAAAGAAAATGGCACTTAGGGAGTATCATAACACACTTGGAACAGCTCAAAGAGGAATCTCCGGCACATACAGATGAAAGGAGAAAGCGCGTAAAAATGTAAAATAAGCAACCATAGGGGAGTTCCTGTAGGTGTTTGCAACACTAAAACACCCGCTCTCTGGGGGTAAAATGGTGGTTTCAATAGCTAAAATCTGTCTAGATTTCATTTCTTCATAGACACAAAAAAAGGCTCGGAGAGCCCATTTTTTCAAGGAAAGTGAAGAATTATTCGTGCTCTGTAGCTCAAAATTTTGAAAACTATCTACATCTGGACGCAAAATAGAGATAAGCTTTTATATCCCTAAAATCGTCGAGATTTACAGATGTCGTTATGATTTTTATACATTTACAAAGTTGAATTGTTTGCTGATTTATATTTGTAAAATGTAAATTTCATGTAGTTAATGTTTGTGTTTGTACTGCTTTTAGTCCTGCTTTTTATTGTTGTGGATTTGGATTTCTGAAACCTAAAAGCATTGGAATGTTATCGTCACTGCATTTTTATGCATAGCCTTTTAAGGTCTATAACATGCTGAAAATGTGTCGTTTTTATTGGTTTTACGTAATATGGCACCGCTTGGATCGGCCTACAAAGCCGAAAAACGTGCATATCGCCCTGTTTTAGGGTCTTCTATAGGCAAAATACCATATATGAGACTCTGTGATTTATGCATTTAGGTTCAAGTATCTGAATTTGCTCCATTTTGAAGTCTAAATTTACATATTCCATAATTTACAGTTCTGTTTTTGTTAATTCACTTTGGTATTCTGAATTGTAAAATGCAAATCAAAATTAAAGAAATCGAAAAATACTTTTGATTTGTTGCACAGTTCACTAAAAATGCTTACCTTTGTAAAAAGTTTCGGAGAGCCTCAGAAAAGGCCGTTTTTTGGTCCTCTCCGCATGAAAACTTTTTCAGCATCGGCAAATGGTGCCCTCTTAGGCAGCATGATATTCGCAAAAAAATGATGGCCGTTCCCTCCTCAGGGTGAAGTCGTCGCTCATGCAGCCTCTCACAGAGCATAACCGTCACACCTTGTTATATATACACGCCTGTGACGATCACGCTTCCCATCCTGCTGCACCGCTCTCTTGTCCCATCGTCAGGACACTGCACGAAGCAGCCAGGACAGCAACCAGAGAAGGAGCCCGAAAAATTAACATAATTGTTAACAAACCTTTCACTCCCCTACCCTGCCTCCTCTCCAGCTAATCCTCTCGCCGATGGCTCACGACACTAATAGAAACAGAACAAAATACATGCTCTATGAAGGATAGAATCAAACAGCTCATGGAAGCCCAGCACATGAACCAGCAGTCGTTCGCCGGCAGCATCGGCATCTCGAATGCAACGCTGAGCTCCATCTTCACTGGCCGCACCAATCCCACCAACAAAATCGTGGAGGCCATCCACAACACGTTTCCTAATGTTCGCACCGACTGGCTCATGTGGGGCACAGGTCCTATGTTCGACATGAACGATGCCTCCTCCACCCCACCCTCTCCCAATGCATCGGAACCAGTTGTGGGCGACTTGTTCGGCTCTGCCAAAATGTCAGCAGAACCAAACCGACCTCTCTCTGCCGCATCAGGCACCTCAGCAGCCTTCCAGGCACAGCAGCAACGACCCTCACCATCGGGCTATCAGAACCCCGCGGCATCAGCTCACCCACTCACCTCCCCCATCATCACCAGCCAGAGGAAGATCACCGAGATACGCGTCTTCTACGATGACCAAACCTGGGAGTCATTCACACCGAAGAAATAACAAACACGGTCATTAGGCCATTAGTGTTTTTGAATTGAATCCAAACACTTGTATACATAATAAGAATCAATCTTATATATTAATAAAATCTATCTTATTTATAATAAGGTACGCGCGAGACTACTTATTCATATAAATGATATATCTGTAAACGTATTTATAT
>LXOW01051159.1_pt1 | contig 30035 bp, 22 predicted proteins | sample 1368591 | NCBI WGS metagenome assembly LXOW01 (sample SAMN04884650, study PRJNA319009) | bovine gut metagenome | isolation source: Cow rumen | host: Bos taurus | place: Italy: Legnaro (PD) | collected 2014-07-09
TTGAAGGCATTCTTCGGCACCAGCACTATTTCTGTCACATATTCACTAAAACAATAAAAGCAATGAAACGAGTAATTGTACTTTCGACGAGTCTTCGTCGTGGCTCAAACAGCGACATGCTCGCTGATAGGTTCGTGGAAGGCGCGCTGAGCGCCGGAAACGATGTTGAGAAGGTTTCCCTCGTGGGCAAGGATATCCAGTTCTGCAGGGGCTGTTTTGCCTGTCAGAAGCTGGGCCGCTGCGTCATCAAGGATGATGTGAACGACATTATGGCCAAGGTGCTGGAGGCCGATGTCGTTTGCTGGGCGACGCCCATCTACTACTATGAGATGAGCGGGCAGATGAAGACGCTCATCGACCGACTGAACTCGATGTATCCGCTGGATTACAAATTCCGCGATGTGTATCTGCTCACCACTGCCGCCGAGGACGAGGAAGATACTCCCAAGCGTGCCGAAGCCGGCCTGACAGGCTGGATTGACTGCTTCCCAAAGAGCCGTTTAGCCGGAACGCTCTTCTGCGGCGGCGTAAACGACGCTCGCGAGATAGAGGGCAGCGCCAAGTTGCAGGATGCTTTCGAATTAGGGAAAGCGGTTTGATAAATTCCCTTTTTATCGAAATGAATAGGCCCGACAGTCCAAAAGGATTGCCTGAGCTTTGAAGTTTGTACTCAACAAATGGTGGTAACTCACCACCATTATCGACAATAATCTTTCAATAAAATATTAGAGCACAACCAATGCACAACATAATTGAAATGAGATGAAAACATATGAATTCCAAGGCAATTGAACGCAAACAAGCAATGAAAGAAAACGAGCGTTAAATGCAACCCTTTGAAAATCAAAGGTTGCATCCCATTGCATCGGAAAGTATATGAGGCTGGCGGAAAAGGTTCTGAAGAAGCACGCGGCATCCCTGAAATAATCACTGGATTCCCGGTTTCCGTTCAAATTCATCATTTCGAAATAGTGTCTCGTTAGTTATCCGGATAGCGCCGGCACTATGGATGCGGACGACCGGGTTCGGATCATTTTCCGCTAACGACTGCAAAATCTCCAGATAGGGACGCACCTTTTCGGAACGCCTCTTTCCCATCACTCGGAACATCTCCGGGGCCTCCATCCGCACCTTGTCATCGCTGTCGTGAAGCAACTCGGCAAAGAGCGGCAAGCTATGCNNGGTTCGACGCTCGCAAAGCGAGCCCTTCCTATTCTGCCCAGTGCATTCAGTGCCCGCTCCTGCAACAAAGCTTCGCTGGAATCCAAAAACGAGGCAATCTGACTGATGCAGGGCAGGATTTCTTCGGGATAGTTCATCCCCATCTCACCCAGCAACCACAACGCCTTGGCCGTAATCTTCAATGACTTATTATCAAGCAAAGACGCGACGTACAGGATGCTCTCCTTCCAGTCATCTTTCCTTTTGGTCAGAGCACCTAACGAACGGTATATCTCGTTATTCATTCGTGATTTCTTTCCGGAATACGAACATCGTATGAATTTCAAGCTATTTCTGGTGTTCCTGCTTCTTCCTGTCTGTGTTTTCGCGCAGGAGCGTGTTACCGTCAGAGGACGTATTATCAATGAGAAAGGAGAGGCCGTCGAATACATGCAAGTCGGAGTTCCGACACGCCAAATTGGAAGTATTTCCACTCAATATCGGCGTTGGCGTCAAGGGGCTGGAGTATCAGTAATCAACACGCCAGATTATCCCATTACCACATCCAGCACCATCATCAGGGCGAAACCAAAGGCAAAGCCCAGGGTGCCCAGGTTCGAGTGTTCTCCTTCCGCTGTCTCAGGAACGAGCTCTTCAATGACCACGTAGAGCATCGCGCCGGCGGCAAAAGCCAGCAGATAGGGCATCAGCGGCGTTACGGCCGATGCGAGCAACAGCACCAGCGCTCCACCAATGGGCTCTACTATGCCGCTGAGGCTTCCCACACCGAATGCTTTCAGACGGCTGTTACCGGCGCCTCGAAGCGGCATCGAAATAATGGCACCTTCCGGGATGTTCTGGATCGCAATACCCAGCGACAAGGCCAATGCGCCTGCCATGCTGAAACCGGAATTCATGGCCCCCGCAATAGCGACACCAACCGCCATTCCCTCAGGGAAGTTATGGATGGTAACCGCCAGGGCCAGTTTGGTGGTGCGGGACAGGCGGCTTTGAGGGCCCTCTGCCTGACCGGACGCATGGATATGAGGCGTCACATAGTCAATCAACAGAAGGAAAGCGAAACCTCCCAGCAAACCGACGACCGCGGGCCAGACATTCCCGCCCCCCATTTCCATAGACGGAATGAGCAGGGACCACACGGAGGCGGCGACCATCACGCCGGAGGCAAAGCCCAGCAACGCTTTCTGCAGGCGGCTCGGAATCTCCTGCTTCATGAAGAACACGAAGGCAGATCCCAGAGCCGTACCGGCAAAGGGAATCAGAAGGGCGGTCAGTATGGCGTCAATATTCATTCCGTTACAAATGTACGGCTTTTCTGCTAACCAACAAATCGCTAATTCTTGGGATTGATTTCTTTACTGCATCTTCCGTACTTTGTACCAGAAATTTTCAATTAAAAAAGAAATGAAACCTGTCTTCAAAGTTCTCTTGATGGCCATTGCCTATCTTGCCACCTTCATCCTGGGTGCCGCCAGCGGTGCCATTCATCCTGCATGTTATGCCTATGCCGGCGCGGTTCTACCGCTGCTATTTGCATTCATCTACCTCCATACCTGCTCCACCATCCATGGTTTCGGTGCGGCGACAGTCCTGAACGGATTCATCTTCGTGCTGTTTCTGATAGCCGGCGAGGCGGATATCGCATACATCATCGGCACCATCGTCCTGACGGCACTGGCCGAACTCATCCGCTATTTCTGTGGATATGATACGAAGAAGGGCGTCCGCTGGAGTTTTGTCCCCTTTGCGCTCTCATTCTTTGCCTACACCGCCCACTGGTGGACCGACACGGAAGGCTCCCTGGCCGCGGCAGTAGAAGAAATGCGCCCGGGCTATGACCAGTTGATGATTCCGGTCATCAACAACATCCCTGTGCTGATTGTCGTAATGGCCCTGACCATCCCCATTGCCATCCTGTCCATGCGGCTTGCAGAAAAGGTTTTAAAGTAGCCTGCGGCAACGAGCATGGCCAAGTTGAAACGCGTTACGGCTTAATGATATACTGCAGGTCATCGGGATCCGTGGGCTGATAGGCGATTCTCCAGGTACCGTCTTCGAAGGGACGGATGTAAACCTCCAGGGCTTTATCGGCCGAGAAATAGATATCGTAGTCCGTTGAGCTGCTGGGGTATCGAAGCTTACCCGCGTAAATGTATCCCTGATGCAGGACCAACTCCCTGGCCATGTCGATCGGCACAGCAGGATCTGTATTCTGGCAAACGACATAGGTCAGGTTCTGATAGTCCTGCGTAGTGAAGCCATAGCCTTCCCACAGGGAATCGGACACGTTGAAAGCCTTGTACCAGCGCTTGCTGGAGGTAATCTCCCCGTTGAAATCCCTCCACCACGCCCGGCAGTGGACATTTGCTTCCACATCGGCAAGGTTGCTTCCCCAGTTGAGAAAAGGATCGAAAACAAGAAGACCGGCGTCGCGATCGGCTTTCCATGCGACGAAATCCGCGGCGGAGCCGAAGAAAGGAGGCAGCCAGCTGGATCGGGCCATATCAATGTAGAAAGTGTAACGCCCCCCGGCAGCCAGGGTCTTATGCGGGCAGGAGCTCACATCTTCATGGCTGCCGTCCCGGTCTCCACGGATAAACAAATCCAGATCCTCTCCCTGCACCAGGGTGAAGAACTTGCCTTTGCCTTTTTCGTACGGATAGACCCTGAACAGGATGCCGCTCGCAGACTCTTCACCAATCCATTTGTCCGGATTGGAAGGATTCAGATAGAGGCCATAAATAGCTTTACCGCCGATCATGGCTACCCGGATGTACTCCCTGTCTTCCGGAATGTTGTCAATCGTGACGTCCATGATACTGCCGATGGCTCTGGGCGTCATCCTCACGATCTGCACTTTTGCGGGACGGTCATCGATCGTCACTTCGGTCGATGCCACACCCACGGCCCAGGAATATGTGAAGGAGGCTCCGTCGCTGGTAAGCTGCACGTTGGACAGCGACTCCTCCTCCCCTATTATCCAGGCTTTCACGCCGTCGGTCGCCCTGTAGGCCGTTTGCCAGAGGATCAGGGTATACGTCCCTTCAGGAAGATCCAGCACCTGTTCCTTATTCTCAAATGAATGGCTTTCGACTCCGTATTTGGACACAAGCATCCCTTTCTGGTCGTAAACCAGCAGACTGTCAGTAATAACAAATCCTCCACCAGAAGAAATCTTGGCAGACATCTGTTCGAGGCAGTCCAGTTCTTCGTACAGACTACCCGGATTGAATGACACGACAATAGATTGTGTGGGCACTTGAGGCGCCCTTTTATCACAGGAGACAAAGAAAATGGCCAGCAATGTAGCAAACAGTACCGCAAGGAGATGATGAATGTGTTTGAGCATATTATTCTTCCGTTTAAGACAAATGTCGGAAGAAAATACTTCAAACGCAAATCCTTGCGACTCAGTCTAAGGAAATGCTCTCGATTCGGAGGCGGAGAATTCCGGAGGGGACATGGGCCTCGGCGATTTCGCCGACCTTCTTGCCCATCAGGGCGGCGCCGATCGGGGATTTCAGGGAGATCTTCCCTGCCTCGAGGTTCATCTCGTGGGGGCTGACGATCTCGAACTTCATACGTTTATTGGTCGACAGGTTCGTGAATTCGACCACGCTCAGCAGGCTCACCCTGTCTTTGGGGAGGGCGTCGGGATCGATCACGCGGGAATGCTCCAGGATCTTCTGCAGGAAACGGATCCGGCTGATGGTCTTCGCCTGGATCCGCCGCGCTTCGCGGTATCCGGCATTGTCGCTCCGGTCCCCCTGGGCGCTGGCCTCCGCGAGCTCGTCCTGCACCTTGGGATAGACCTCGCCTATCAAATGCTTCAGCTCGGAGGCAATCTCGTCGTATCGCTGCTTTGAAAGGTATTCCATGGCTCCATTTTTCAAAGCAAATATACGAAAATTATTGCCATACGTTGCTCAGCTGCTCAAACACGCCGGGTATGAACCCACCGTGGCCGTTACCCAGGCCGATCCTAACCATTATCAGGTTTTTATACGGGTTGACATAAAGGACTTGATGACATATACCCAGCGCGTAAAAACCCGGATATTCCCCCGTTTCAAAGCCGTCATACCGGACATCATACCAACTGTAATGGTAACTTGACCTGGGGTCGAAATCGGTCGTCAGATGGATCCATTCTTCGCTTACGATGCGCTTGCCATCCCATAGGCCCTTATTCAGATAGAGGCGGCCGATCTTGGCCAGGTCTTTCAGTGTGCAGGTGATCCCGCCGAAGGCATGCGCCGCACCGTGCTTGCGGCTGTCGATATTGATCAGCGCAACCGACTCCATCTGCAACGGCTTCCAGACCTTCTCGCTGAGATAATCGACATAGCGCCTGCCCGTGGCGCGCTCGATGACCATACCGAGGATGGCCGTAGTCATGCTTTCGTAGTGGAACCTGGTCCCCGGATCACGGCGGAATTTCAGCCTCCGAATCTGCCTCATCATATCGTGCCCGTAGTTCAATTTCGCAATGGCGTTGACTGCCTTCAACGCTTTGATATTGAAATCATATTCATCATCGAAATCCAAGCCGCTGCGCATGCATAGCAGGTGCCGGACGGTCAGCTTCTCCCACCGGGGGTCTCTCCCCTTCAGTTCCGGCAGGTACTGGGTAACGGGATCGTCGATGCTTTCTATAGAACCTTCATCCACCGCAATGCCGCACAGCAGGGATGTAATGGATTTGGACACGGAGAAGACGGTCGCCAGGCGGTCGGCCGTAAAATCGCCCCGGTACATTTCGTAAACGATCTCATTATCATGGATGATCATGATCCCCTGCGTGTTGCTTTTATCCCACATCGCTTCCCGGAAAGTCAGGTTGACCTTATTCGGCTTCTCGTTGTAGAAATGAAGCGTATCGATCCAATCGGCCCGGGATTCAGCCACTTTGAACCGGAACACCTGGTCGCCGTTGGGAACCGTATCGTGGACATGGTGTTCGAAGCTGAAAATGTTCGGCCCATCCAACCCGTCGGCACGGTATCCCCTAATGATGGAACACGAAGACAGGACAAGCCCACAGGCAATGTGAAAGATGGTACTACTGATGCGGCAAATAGACATAAGCAAATCGTGTTTGTTACGGAACAGGGACTATCATTTGCCGTGCCAAAGCATTTAACATATTGACAATCAATTCACTGAAAAGCGAAAGCATTGTAAAAAGTGTAAAAAGATTGTAAAGACATTTGTAAAAGGTTTACAATCGAAAAAACGGGTTTATTTCCGTTTTTATCATTAAATTTGTATCGGAAGTGATATTATCTTAAGCAATGAAAAGGGGTTTATTATTTGTCGTTGGCTTGTTCGTCTGCGCCGGGCTGTCCGCCCAGCCGAAACAGGTGATTCTGCATCAGGAAGAAGGTCGCATTACCTTCGCCGTGGACGAGGTGGATCCTCCGACCAGCCACTGCGGCATCAGGATGAGCGGCTCGGAGATTGCCGCCGACCTTCGTATGGATATCGGCGGGGATCCGTTTTCGTACAGGGAGCCGCAGATCCTGGCGAACAGTTTTGCCGATGAAGCAAATCTGTATGACATCGGCGAGGACGTCGTATTCAAGATGCTGTTTAATGCGTGGTGCCAGCACCGCCCCGTCGTCCTGACGCCGGATGCCATCTGGCTGATTATCTGCCAGCAGTTCAGCCATATCGTGAATGAGGACCCCGAGCAATATCGGAACGTGCTGGTCTTCCACGAAGGGAAGAAGGAACTCCAGGTCAGGACGAACGATCTCTTCTCCGAAGAGGCCGACTGGGAAGGACTCATCAGCGGTTTTACGCAGGAAATCGGGAAATACACCAACAATGACCTGGCGACCACGCTGGTCGCTGATTTCTCCACAACCGGAACGAACGAGCGGATCGCCTCGGAGGTGACGCTGATGGATGTGGTCAAGAATTATTTCGATTATACCGCCATCTATGCCGTCTGCGGCATCCCGTCCATCACCTTGACGGGCACTCCAGATGACTGGCGTAACGTATTGAACAAGACCCGTTCTCTGGAGGCTTTCGGCCTGGACTGGTGGACGGAGGAGCTGGTGCCCATCCTGGAAGAGTTTGTCAAGGCAGCCGAGGGACGACCTGACTACTGGTTCTGGAAAGACATCGTCAACACCACCCGTCCCAGAACCGTCCAGGGCCCCACCTGCGGACCGCGTCAGCCGAAGATGACCCTGTTCGACGGCTGGTTCCTCAAGTTCTTCCCATATGACAATGACGGGAAAACGCCAGAGAAAGTAAACATCACGCAGAACATGCTGCCGGAGACGGTGGTCGTTCCTTTCAAATATCAGGTGGTCGACCTGGCCGGCACCGTGCTGCAGGAGACCGCGATGGAACTGGTCGCAGGCATCGTCGGCGTCCAGGAAGATCCGCAGGACTATACGATGACCCCGAAGATCGGGTGGTTCGTCCGGACGGCCAAGCAGGAGAGCCCGGCAGCCGAGCAGGACCAGCCCGACCGTTCCAATCCCTCCTTCACGCCCGACCTCACGATGGACCGCGCACTCCGATACTGGGACGAAGGCCTGTTAAGCTACGACGACATCTCCTCCCGGAAGAGCGAACTGCCCAAGATCTCCGAATTCGAATACAACATCGCCTGGACGATCCAGGACCGGAAGACGGGCAACACGCGCTTCCGGATCCCCTCCACACGCAGTTACCTGAACCCTTACACCTCCTGGGTACATCCTGATTACCGGACGGAGACGATGCTGCAATATATCCAGACCGGATTCGACTATGTCGAACTCTGCCGCCGGCGTGCCATGAAGGATTACCTGCAAGGATCCACCTTCGACCTGAAAAATGTCATTGATTTCCATCTGGACGTGGCTGACAACTTCCTGGCGGAGATGAAAGATGCGACGAATCAGGGGCAGGACGCCCAGGCCGTGCAGGCATACTCCCGCCGCGTCTTCGAGGAACTGGCCCAGACGGAGGACGTACAGTATAACGACCTGAAAATCAACCCTCGCGGCTTCGGCTTGGGGATGCATTTCGGGGTCGGCAGCGAATGCTATCTCGGGCCCATAACCGATTACGTGACCCCGATTGCGGGCATCGACTTCGGCTTCGATTTCTTTTACAACCGGGTCAACCTGTCTCTGGGCGGGCTCCTCGGCTGGGGCGGTCGCTACAAGCAGTCCATTCCGCGAAGCGGCTACCATTGGAACGCCGGAGATCGGATGATGGGCGGCAATATCGAGGCCTCGCTCGGCTATACCGTTATGGATTCCCAATGGTGGAAATTGGTTCCTTTCGCGGGTGTCGGCGTCGGTTTCATCGACTATCCTTCCCATCCTGGGGATCCGAGCAGGAAAACTGACGAGATTGCCGGATTCCGTTTCCAGGCAGGCATCTCGGCTGACTATAAATTCTCCCGGATCGTCGAATTCGTCCAGACCCTGCAGGGACTTTCCGAATTCTCCGTACGGTCCCGGCTCTACGTGGCCCGCACGGCTTTCCCCTCTCCCGCAGCTGCCTGGAGCATCAACTTCGGCATCAGCGTCAACATGTCAGCCCGTTTCCTGGCGAAATGAACGAACAGAGGCAATACTATCTGGACAACCTGAAGGTCTTCCTGACCGTGCTGGTGATTTTTCACCACGCGGGACAGGCTTACGGGAACGGAGGCAGCTGGGCTTATACGCCCAGCAATCCAGCCGAGTTCATGCCCTGGATCTGGCATTTCTTCTCGACCAATGCCAGTTTCTTCATGGGACTTTACTTCCTGATTTCCGGCTACTTCGTCCCCCGGAGCTACGACAAGCACGGCGGCCGCGCGTTCGTCCGGAAGAAACTCGTCCGGCTGGGCATCCCCCTGCTCGTCATGGGCGGATTGCTGGCGCTCCTTTCCGGCAAGCCGGAGATCGGCCACATGTGGTTCGTCGAGAGCCTGCTGGTCTTCTGCCTCGTCTATGCGCTGATCCGCCGCTTCGTGCCGGCCCTGAAGTCCTGCCGGATGCAGCAGTTGCCTTTCTGGGGCCTATTCATCATCGCCCTGGTGATGGGCGTCGGCAGTCATTTCATCCGCCAGGTGAGCCCGCAGGACCACTGGATCTGGCCGTTCGGCATCCTGCCGATGCCGCTGGAACCGGCTCATTATCTGCAATATGTGATGATGTTCACAATCGGCGTCCTGGCCGGACGCTGCGGCTGGCTGGAAAAGATGACCACGCGCGTCGGCGCGGCCTCCCTGGCGGTCGGTCTGCTCTTGGCCCTGGGCAATTACCTGCGCGGCGACGGGCCCTGGAGCAGTTTCGTGTGGCGCTGGTTCGGCATCTATGAATCGCTGATGTGCGTCTTCATCTCCTTCGGCCTGCTGTGGCTGTTCCGCGAGATGGCCAACGGGACCAGTGACTTCTGGCGCTGGTGCGCTGCGCAGTCCTACGGCGCCTACGTATTCCATATGCTGCTGATGCTCGTCCTGCAGCACCTGACGGACGGCCTCTGGCTCGGCGCCTTCGGCAAATTCCTGTTCATCGCGGTCGTGAGTACCGTGGCATCGTTTGTCTTTACCTGGCTTGTCCGGCTCATTCCGGGCGTCAAGAAAGTGCTTTGACCTATGACCTTTAAAACCTACGGCGCATCCCACCACCCCAGCCTGCTGCTGTTGCCCGGACTGGGCGTGTCCTATGAGATCTTCCTGCCGCTCATCGAGCTGCTACAGGACCGCTTCCACATCATCGCCGCCAGCGTCGACGGCTTCCTGCTGGGGCAGGAGTCCCGCTTCACCTCGGTCGACGACCAGGCGGTGCAGTCCATCCGCTATGTCCAGGAGAATCTGGACGGCCATCTGGACCTCGCCTACGGTCTGTCTCTGGGCGGCAAGATCCTCTCCCGCATCCTCGAGCGGAACGAGATCACCGTCGACCATGCCATCCTGGATGCCGCTCCCCTGCTGCCCCTGCCGAAATGGAGCGTAGACCCGCTGCGCTACTACCAGAGCGCCAACGTCTGGACCTGCTACCACTGGACCGGTTTCTGGAAATGGGTATTCCACTCGCACTACTTCGACGTGCTGCTGGACGAGTGCCGGAAAGTCTGGCCCTACGGCAAGGGAAAGGCCGTCCGGGACGGATACAAGGATGTCTATACCAACAAGTTGGAGTCCATCCACGGCGCCGACATCCATTACTGGTATGGCACGAAAGAAGCCTTCGTTGCCCGGCCACAGGCCGAACATCTGAAGGCTATCTTCCCGAGTGCGCACATTGAAATCTTTCCCGGCATGAATCACGGCCAGTTCCTGGTGGACCATCCGGACGAAGTCGCGCGCAAGCTGATGCTGCTCTATTCAGGGAAATAATCCCCTATTCCCCCTGGATGGACGCGACGAACAGTTTCAGCACGTCGATGTCTTCCGAATTGGGGTGGCCGCTGTGCACCGGGCCCATGGCACCCTTGCAGGTAAAGGCGCGCTCGTAAACGGCGATGCCGCCTTCCTGGAGGGCCTCCCGCATTTCCTTCACCGGATCCTGGATCAGCGCAGAGGAGCCGACCAGGACGACTTTCCCGACCTGCTCCGGCTTCAGATTCCTGATGAACTGAATCATGTCCTTGTTGACCTTTCCAAGGAAGATACCGGCGACCAGGTAGAGAATATCCACGTTACCTTCCAGGGGCGTCGCGACGGATGCAGGAGTGGTCTTCGCCACTTCCCCGATGGCCTGGGCAAGCTTCTCAGAATGCCCGTATTTGCTGTAATAGCGAATGGCTGTAGTCATGATTTTATATGTTATTTGATGGGTTGACTAATTGTTCTACTTCCTGACGGTGCTCCCAGAGGGCACAGCCGCCGGAATGCTCGCCGCCGACCAGGTGCATGCTCCGCAGCTGCCTGAACAAGGGCGATTCCAAGGCCCCTTTCACGCCGATGGCGGTCACGTTGCAGTCGCTGTAGGGCGAGAAAGGACAGGGCTCCGCACTGCCGTCGGGACCGATGTGGAAGAAGCCGCGACCCGCCGCGAGGCAGCCGCCCAGGTGTTTCTCGTCGCCAGGGAAGGAAATGATGATGATGTCGTTATAGCGTTCCCGCTGATGGGCCTGCACGGCCTCCATCATCTCCAGATCCTGCTCGCCGAAAGCGAGGTACTCCGTCTCCTTCTCGGTCGGGACGTATTCCACGTAGATGATCAGCTTGCAGCCCATTTCGCGGAGCCGGTCGACATATTCATCCGAAGTGACCAGGGAGAAGTTCTCGGTCGTCACGGTGATGCTGACGCCGAAGAACAGGTTCTCCTTGTGCAGGTTTTCCGCGGACATCATGGCCCGTTCGTACACGCCTTTGCCGCGACGCGTGTCCGTGACGTGCTGCGTGCCTTCGATGCTGATGACCGGAATCAGGTTGAGATGCTCCTTCAGGAAGGAAATGTACATCGGACCGATCAAGGTTCCGTTGGTGAAGACCGGGAAGACCATATCTTCCACCTTCGACACCTCCTCCAGGACGTTCTTGCGCATCATCGGCTCGCCGCCGGCGAGCAGCGCGAAATTGATTCCCAGCCCGGCCGCCTCCTCGAAGATACCACGCCACTGCTCCGGAGAGAGGGACGGGCGCTTGCTCTTTCCCGGATCGTCGGCAATGCCGTTGGCCCGAGCGTAGCATCCTTTGCAGGAGAGGTTGCACTCGGTGGAAATGCTGCAGATCAGGAAGGGAGGTACGTCCAGGCCCGTTTCCTTGGCCACGGCAGCGCGACGTTTCTCGGATTTGAGAAACACGTTCTGTAGACGAAGGATGGTCTTGGCCTCGCGCGGGTTGCTGAGCACGTTGAGATAGGCCTTGGACATAATACGCCGGATGGCGCCGTTCATATAGTTCTGAAGATCCATTTCTTTTTAGGCGTTGTCCAGTTGCTTGATGATGTCGTCCAGCATACGGAATAGATCGGGAACGGTCTCGGGCGTGATGCTGTCGCAGAGGACGGATCTGCCGACGGTGGCGGGCACCCGGTCAAGCTCCTTTTGCAGTTCCTTTCCCTCCCGGGTCAGGGTGACAATCATCTGCCGGGCATCCTTCTTGCCCTTGGTGCGGGTCAGGATCCCCTCCTTTTCCATCCGCTGCAGGAGCGGCGTCACGGTATTGGTCTCCAGGTGCAGTCGCTTGGCAATGTCATTCACCGGCTGGCCGTCCTTTTCCCACAGCACCAGCAAAACGAGGTACTGCGGGTAGGTCAGCCCGTGCAGAGACAGCAGCGGATGATACAACTGCGTGATCAGGCGGGAAGCCGTGTATAGCCTGAAGCAGAGCTGGTTATCGAGCTTGAACTGTTCCTTGATCATGTCCATTCTGAATTAAAGCTGCTTGACGAGCCAGTTCTGGTAGCCGATCTTCCCGATCAGGTCCAGCTGCTCCTCATCCCAGTACAGATCCTCTTCCTCGTCCAGCAGATACGCCTTGGTGAGATCGTAGGTCGTGGGATCCGAAGCGAGGGACGGCATGATCTTATAGAGCGTCTCCACGCCTTCCTTCTGGAGCTTAAGATCGGCCTCGAGGTAGGCTTTGGCGTCTTCGATCAGCGTGGTCTGGTTGCAGACCTTCACCTCGGGCGTGCAGCCCAGATCCAGCAGACGGTCTGTGTATTTCTCCACCCAGCCCATTTCCTCGGTGTAGTGGTCGAGGTACTTCTGGCCAAGTTTGGTCAAACCCTGGCTCTTGAAGAGCTGTCCCTGCATTCTGTGTACAAAAGCGCTTCCTGCGAGTTCATTCACAATCATCTGCGCAATCTGAAAAGTAGTCGTAAAGTCCATGTTGCAATAATTTTAGTTGTTATTTTATATCGTTAACGATGCAAATATACGACTTTATTTTTATATCGCAAGCGATATTTTATAAAAATGCACAAAAATCCTGTTTACAGATTCCCGATCAAGCCGGGAATGACGGAAAAAGCCGGAAAAATGACTAGCGGATAAAGTGCATCGGAGCCCAGGGGTCCATATAATAATTGGTTTAATGATTCAGGAAATCCAGTACCGCCCGGTTGAACGCTTCCGGGCGCTTGTAGGCGAAGAAGTGGTCCCCTTCGACGAAGACCAGCTGCGCATCCGGGATGCGGCTGGCGATCAGGCGCGTGTGCGATTCCTTGATCATGTCGTGAGTCCCCGCGATGACCAGCGTCCGGGCCTGGATGCGTTCCAATTCCTCCGCCCGAACATTCGGGTCGTTCACCATCAGGCCGAGCAGCTCGGCGTGCTGCAGGGCCTCCGCGCTCCTGCGCGCGAACATTTTCGCGAAGCGGTAGCCCAGCTCGATGGGCAGCTGGACGGAGCGCTTCACGCCCTTCGCGTCCAGGTTGGCGCCGTTCAGGATCAGGCGGTCCACCCGCTCGGGATATTTCAGGGCAAAGACCAAGGCCGTATTCCCGCCGTCGGAGAAGCCCAGGATGTGCGCTTTCGCGATCCCGTGCGTGTCCAGGAAGCCCAGCAGGTCCTCGGCGAACTGCCGGATGGTGAAGGGGGCATCGCCCCGCGGCGTTTTCCCGTGGCCGCGGGTGTCCAGGGCATAGACATGGAAATGCCGGGCAAACGCATCCATCTGCCCGGCGAAATAGTCGCAGTTCTCTCCATTGCCGTGCAGCAGGATCAGCGGCTCGCCCTGCCCTTGCTCAATATAGTGGTGTACGATGTCCATCGGATAACAAAGGTAAGTTTATTTTCGCGAAATCACTATCTTTGCCGTCTCAACGGCAAAGACAGATGAATCCGCACGCCCATTGGAATCCGAACGCAGACTTCTCGAGCACACCCTTCTTCATCCGAAGGATGGACACTTCCGGCTATCTCAAGCCCTCCGAAGCACCTGCAGCAAGACTTCCGCTCATCGGTTTTATCTACGTGTCTTCCGGCGAAGTACTCGTCGAAATCGACGAAGTCCCCTACCTCTGCCAGCCGGGCCAGATCCTGCTGATTCCCCAGCAGCGCCTCTTCGCCATCCGCTACTACCGGAACGCCGTAGGCTATACCGGCGGCTTCTCCCCGACGATTCTCTCCGACGCCAAAGCGCTGCGCTACCTGACGGTCCCGCTTCACCAGGGATTCTGGTTCGACGAGGGCGCGTTCATGAGCGAGCTCTTCAACATGCTGGCCCTCTCTTTCGAAAAAGGAGAGCGCGCGTTTATCGAAAAAGGACTGGACCTCCTGCTCTCCCGAATCAAGCCGGCGCAGGAAGCCACCCTTCCGGCAGCCGTCAGCCAATTCCTGGAATCGGTCTTCAACCCGGCCCGGATGCCCGGGACCATTGCCTCCTACGCGTCCGAAGTCGGCATCAGCGAGAATTACCTGAGCCGCCTGGTCAAGAAGGCGACCGGCCGGAGCGTCGGCGCCTGGATCGACATCGTTCGCATTCAGCGATCCAAGCGCCTGCTCTCCGAAACCCGGCTGTCCGTCATCGACGTCGCCGCCACCGTGGGCATTGAAGACCAGTCCTATTTCTCACGTCTGTTCAAAAAAGAAACCGGCCTGACGCCTTCCGCCTTTCGGAAAAAGATGCAAGGATAATCCTTATTCCATCCCCTATCGGCCTAAAATATCCCGCTGCTTATCACGAACTTTGCGACGCAAAAAATAGTGTATATGAATTTCAGCGGCATCATCGTCGGCGCGGCCGTGTTCCTGAGCATAGGAATCTGCCATCCGGCCATTATCAAAATGGAATACGCCTGGGGCAAACAGAGCTGGTGGATCTGGCTCGTCTGCGGCCTGGCTTTCTCGGCACTCTCCCTGTTCGTATCCAACGACACCCTTTCAACCATCATCGGCGGCTTCGCCTTTTCCTGCCTCTGGGGCATTCACGAGATGTTCTTGCAGGAAAAGCGGGTGCTCCGCGGCTGGTTCCCGGAGAACCCCGCCCGCCACGAATACTACGAAGCAAGGCGCAAAGAAATGCAGGGAAGCAGGGAATGACAGGGAGTTATTCCGGCCAGATATTGCTAAGCTGCTCAAATAGATACGGGATGTGCGCGTAGGTGTCGTCCCGAAGTCCCAGTCGCACGAGGCCGGGGCCTTTTTTCATTTAATTGATTTTGAAGGCGACGCCGGCCATCAGCCACAGACCAGGCTGAGGGATGTCGCCGAAGTCGTACCAGCTCCGATTCAGAAGGTTGTTGGCCTGCAGATAGACATTCAGCCGCGGAAAGTCGTAGCTGAATTTAGCATCCAGCAAGGAGTACGGCTTCAAGAGTTCGGAGGAGGTGTTCCGGTCTATATATCGCCAGGAGAGATCCACGGCTAGCTTCTCGCCCAGCCGGAAATCCGCCTGGGCGACGATCTTGTGACGGATGTATTCCAGCGAATAAAGGGAGCGCAGCTGCGCATCGAGGACTATGTCCTGGGACTGGTGGACGTAGCCCAGGCTGAGCGTCCGGATAAAGAAATCAGGGAGATTGAGCAGCGCCGGCAGCGTGAGCCGGAGATTGACCTCCTGCCCGAACGTGTTCAGCCGGGTATGATTCATGGACATCCAGGGAGCGTCCGCGCCGGCGGAAGTATCCATGATCCAGTCGATCAGGTCGTAGCCGCGGTTGTAATACACGGTGGCGACGGCCCGGACGCCGCGGCCGAGGAATTTCACCCCGCCCTCCAGGGCATGCAGTTTCTCCGCCTTCAGATTGGGATCTGCCAGGTGGCCGCCGACAGAATAGTACAGGTCCGTGAAAGTGGGCATCCGGTACGACGTATTGTACGATGCATACAGCCGGATCCCGTCGGAAACGCGGAAACTGGCATCCAGGCCGGGGAACGCCTGGATACCTTCCTGATTGCCAGTATTGTACACCATCGTAAGTCCAGCCGCGGCGGAGAGCCGTCCAAGCTCGATATGATGCTCCAGGAACAGGTTGAAGGCCGTGCGGCCGAGCCCCCGGACATAGACGCCCCGGGGCTGCACGAGCGGTTCACCCAGATTCGTGCTCACGATACGTTCATGCCGCACCTCGACACCAAACGCCGTCTGCCCCAGACGGGACTCGGTCCGAAAGTTCAGGTTCGCGCCCAGGACATCGGTCTTGTGGTAATTGAACGGATACTTGTCCGGCGCGTTGCGGAACAGTTCGAAACGGTCTTCTCCATGGTTCCAGTACAGGGCCGGCGTGAAGTGCAGGGTCCCCTTCCCTTCCGACTTGACGGAGACGAGGGTCTTCAGCGTGTGTTCGAACTGATCGTCGTACGCCGCGCTGTAGAAGGTGCTTGACCCGAAATCCTTATTGCTGACTCCGACCTGCCAGGAGAGATTGCGCGGCCCGAAATCCTGCGTACCGTACCAGAAAGCCTTGACAGCACCGAAATCGCTGTTCAGTCCGCCGGCGGCGTTGCGGCTGAAGCCGTCGCTGCGCTTGTACCCGGCCGAAACGCGGTTGAAGCCGCCACGGCGGGCGATCCCGACCGACGCCGTGGCGCCGAAGGATCCGAAAGAGCCGCCTTCCAGGCTGGCCGTCACCTCATTTCCCGTCGGCTTGCGCGTGACCACATGGACGGCGCCCAGCAGGGACGAAGTGCCATACACGCGTGCAGCAGGGCCCTCAAGTACCTCGATGCGTTCAATGTCGCAGATATTCACCGGGAGATCGAAGGAATTGTGCCCCGTCTGCGGGTCCGTGATATTGATCCCATCCAGCAGGACGGCGACCTGGTTGTAAGTGCCGCCGCGGATGCTGATATCGGTCTGCATGCCCATCGCACCCCGCTGACGTACATCCACGCCCAGGGCATATTTAAGCAGGTCATTGACCGTCTCGGCGGGCGCCGAGGCGATGACCATGCTGTCCAGAAGCGTCACCACGCGGGCACTGCTGTGCAAGGCGACGGGAATGCGCCGTGCCGTGACCTGCACGCTGTCGATCGATTCATTCAAAGACTGGGCGGATGCCGCAGTCATACCCCCTGCCAACAGGCAGAAAACAGAAAAAAAAACGTTTCCTCGCATTTCGGGGCACAAAGGTACATTATTTCCTTTGTATTTATTCCGACAGGAAATCCAAAATTGCCCGGTTGAACGCTTCCGGGCGCTTGTTGGCGAAGATCATGGCCGTGTTCCCGCCGTCGGAGAAACCCAGGATATGCGCCTTCACGATCCCGTGCGTGTCCAGGAAGCCCAGCAGGTCCTCGGCGAACTGCCGGATGGTGAAGGGAGCCTCGCCCCGCGGCGTTTTCCCGTGGCCGCGGGTATCCAACGCATACACATGGAAATGCCGGGCAAATGCATCCATCTGCCCGGCAAAATAGTCGCAGTTCTCGCCGTTTCCGTGAAGCAGGATCAACGGCTCGCCCTGCCCTTTCTCTATGTAGTACTGTCTGATGTCCATCCGGACATCAAAGGTAAGCTATTTTCCGCGAAAACGCTAATATACAATCGGAGTCGGAATGGGCCGCTGGGAAGGAGAATGACCGGTCGCCTTGCCGAATACGGAGAAATCCAGGATGCTCAGCGGGCTGTTCTTCGGCCAGTCCAGAACCGTCAGGCGGACGAAGCGGCACTCCACGGGAGCGATCTCGTCGTACACCACGTTCCGGGAACCGGTATTGGCGGACTGGTCCAGCACGGTCGTGTAGTCCTTGCCGTCCATGGAGACTTCGATCTTATACTTGTAGACCGGGAGCACCGGAGCGGCGCCGCGGGCGCCGAAGCCCCGTCCACCGCCGCCGAACAGAATCCGGGAGCCGTCGATCTGGAAAGTCTGCACGCGATCACGGTCCACAGCCGGGGAAAGGCTGATGGTGAGCGTCGGAGCGGCATCATCATCGGCCGGCTCCCACCAGGTCGCCGTCGAATTGTCCAGCGCATACTCCGCGCCGCGGCCCGGCTTCTCGCTGGAAGCGACTTTGGCGGCACCGGGGAAGCCCTGTCCCGTGCTCATGGACGTCTTGCCGACGGACACGATGATGGACCCGGAATCACCCTTGGACGGGTCTTTCACGACACCCGGTGCCCACTGGGGCGTGTCGGTCACGTTGCAGGACAGGTTGCCGTCCTTGTCGACCGTCACGCGGTCCATGCCGATGCGGCGTCCGCCGCTGCGCAGGACGATCGTGTAGAACTGCCAGATATTGCCGTCAGGTCCGGTCACCATGCTGCCGTGCGCAGGGCCGGTCACGACGCCGTCCGTGCGGCGGAGCAGCGGGTTGTTCGATGCATACTCGTACGGACCCTGGACATTCTTCGACCGATAGTAGCCTTCCGCATAGGTACGCCACTGCGTTCCGGAGGCGGAATACTGGAGATAATAGTTCCCGTCATGCTTGTACACCCACGGGCCTTCGATCCAGGCCACGTCCGTGTATTCGTTCATCTCGCCCTGACGCTCCCAGACGTGGTTGGGATTGAAGCTGAAATGATGCGTGACGGGGCCTACGAACTGCGTGATGTCGTTCGGGTCCAGCTTGACGGAATAGATACCGCTGATCGCCATGCCCGGCCAGAACAGGTAAGGCTGGTTGTCTTCGTCCACATAGATATGGGGATCGAAGCCCTGGCTCCATCCATGCTCCAGGTCCGGCACGCCTTTCCACTCACCCAGCACCTCATACGGGCCGAGCGGATTGTCGGCCACCCAGACATTGCTGCTGTTGCCGGTCATGTAAAACTTGCCGTTGTACGGGCACACATCCGGAGCGACCGGGACGCCGGCCACATAATGATACTCCCAGTTGAGCATGTCGGAGGACACCCAGGCGCCGCCGCCCGTGCAGAACATGTAGTACTTGCCTTCCCACTGGAAGACGCTGACATCTCCGGAAGCGCTCCCCTGTCCCACTTCCATCGGAAGCGGATTGCAGTAGCGCGCGTCCTTACCCAGGGTCTGGGCCTGGAGCAGTGAGGCTGAGAAAAGAACGGCAGCCGCCAGAATAAATAACCTTTTCATTTTCTTTGTATTAAATGTGATTTTCATATAAAGGAGAGAGCCGTCGCGGCTCTCTCCTTACCCTATTACTAATCAAACCGCGTATAATATATATACGCTACCAGCCAGGGTTCTGTTTCAAGTTCGAGTTGGCGGCCAGCTGGGCGTACGGGAACGGCATGAGAACATACTTATCGTCCCAACCCTTGCTCCAGCCATCCTCGGTACGGACATCCCAGTCCGTGGTGCCGGCTTTGTATCCGTAGAATGAATACCAGGTCTTGTTCTTATCTTTCAGCACGGTGGCCGCATCGCCCCAGCGAACCAGGTCGAAGAAGCGTTCATGCTCACCCCAGAGCTCCGCACGGCGCTCATCCTTGATATCCTGCATGGTCATCGAGGCGAGAGCCGGGAGTCCGGCACGCGTACGGACCTTATTGATGGCGGCAAGTGCGCCGGCGGCATCCGAACCGGTCAGCTGGCAGGCCTCCGCATACATCAGGAGGACTTCAGCGTAACGCATGTACGGGTCGTTGGTGAAGGTGTAGCGATAGAAACCGGGCACATCGTAAAGGTCTTCCTTGAAGAGGATGCCCTTCATGCGGAAGTAGCCCTCGTTGTCGTAATAACCGTTTTTCTTCACGCCCGGGGTTGCGCCGGCATCGTATTTCATGGCCATGATCTGGTCGTAGGTGGCGATCCAGGAACGGAAACGCTGGCCGTCCACACCACCGTCGTGCAGCGTCAGGAAGCGTCCGAAATCGCCGGAAACGGCAGACCAGCCCCAGCCACCGCCTTGCACGGCGGCAGGAAGCGTCATGTTCTCCGTACGAAGTCCCACCCAGGTCTGACGCTTGTCAGCCTGCTTGTCGCCCGGATGACCGTCGTTTTCAGCGCAGTTGTGCTCGAAGATGTACTCCTTGCAAAAGTCGCCGGCAGGACGATAAAGGACGCTCATGTCCTCCATGAGTTCGTAGTTCTTGGAATCGATCACGGACTTAAGGGCCGTAACGGCCTGCGACAAAATGGTATTGTCATTGAACTTCTGGCCGTACCAGAGAGCGACCTTACCCTTGTAGGCGAGGGCCGCATGCTTGGAAACGCGGGCGCCGAAGGCGGCGTGGCCACCGACACCGGAGACGGCCGGAAGGACATCCGCCGCTTCCTGCAGGTTCGTAAGGCACCATTCGATAATCTCCTTCGTGTCGCCGTTGCCAAGCTCGTACTCATCCGAAGAGAGGAGATGGTCCACGAAAGGCGGGGTGCCCCACAGGCGGACGGCCTCGAACATACAAAGGGCGCGGAAGAACTTGGCCTCGGCCTTCACGCGGTTGAGTTCCGCGTCTTCCTTCTCGGTTTTCTCGATAATACAGTTGCAGAAGTAGATACACCGATAAATACCCTCATACATCTTCTTCGGGCAGGCATCAGCGGAGGTCATGATGAAGTTGGCGGCATTGCGGAACTGTTTGGAGTTGTCGGAGACACCGCCGCCACCGACAAGATGGTCATCGCTGAGGATATCCAGCAGGATATTGTGCTCTACGCTGCAGACTTCCTTGAAATACTGGACGTAGACGGAAGCAATCAACTGGCCGGCTTCCGCTCCCTCGGCCGCGGCATAATAGTCGCCAAAGTTCAACACGCTCTTCTGAGGCACTTCAAGCTGCGACTCGCAGGATGTCAGGCCGAAGCCGAGCATGATGACGGAAAGAATGATAGATATCTTTTTCATATTTCGATCTTATTAAAGGGTTGCACGTTAGAACGAAACATTGACACCGAAGACAAGCTTCCGGGAGATAGGATAGGAACCAAAATCGATACCGAGACCGGATCCGTTGCTACTGCTGCCCATGGCGTTGGTTTCCGGATCCATGCCCGGATACTTCGTGAAGGTGAACCAGTCATCGAGCGAGACATAGGCCCGGAGAGAAGAAAGCGCGATCTTCTTGAGGAGCTTGCGAGGCACATTGTAGCCCAGCTGAATCTGCTTGATCTTGAAGAACGAAGCGTCGTACACGCGGAGGTCGGACATGCCGATCCAGTTGTCGGAAACGTTCGGACGAGGATACTTGTAGCCGGTGGAACTGGCGTTCTGCCAGGCATTGGCATAGTATTCCCTGAGGGTATTCTGCGCGAAGAAGTCACCGCGGTTCATGGAGAAGAACATCTCGTTGCCCTGGCTACCGGCGCCGTAAACGGTCAGGTCGAAGCCCTTCCAGCCCAGGTTGAGGGTAATACCGTAGGTGAAGTCAGGAATGCCGCTGCCGGTCATCTCGCGGTCGTCGCCGTTGATCTTGCCGTTGCCGTCAAGGTCCTTGTAGACGGCGTCGCCGGTCGCTTGATCGATATGGTCGACGACGAAGGTACGCATATACCACAGAGGATAGCCTTCCTCGAAGTACGTGATCGGGAGGGAGGACCATCTGGACGTACCGTCGACGCGATCCTTGGACGTACCCTTGACCACCTTGTTGTGCACGGTGGCAAGGTTGCCGCTGATCCCGTAGCTGAAGTCGCCGATGTTGTCCTTCCAGCTGATTTCAAACTCGGTACCATGGTTGTTCACGATACCGGCATTGACGTACACGGTGGTGGCGCCGGTGTTGGCGGGAGCCGCCGTGCTGGTCAGCAGGTCGTGGGTGTCCTTGTTGTACCAGTCGATACCAACGGTAAGTCTGTCTCTGAAGGCACGCAGGTCGAGACCGATGTCCGTCTGGTGCGAGGTCTCCCAGCTGATGTCGGGGTTCGGGAGCACGGAGGAAGGAGCAACCGCATCCACCCAACCGTTGCCGAAGTTGTAGCCGCCGCTCATGGAGAGCGTCGAAGAATACTGGTAGCTGCCGAGGGCGTTCACGTTACCGTTGATACCCCAGGAAGCACGAAGCTTTATGAAAGAGATTCCGGTCGCGCTCTTGAAGCCGGACATGAATTTCTCGTTCGAGAGGGTCCAGCCGGCGGAGACGGACGGGAAGTAGCCCCATCTGTGGGTTCTGTCAAGCTTAGACGTGTCGTAGGCATCGGCACGGAAGTTCGCCTGGATGTTGTAGCGGTTGCCGTAGGACCATCCGATACGGCCATAGTAGGACATATTGGCGCTCTCGGTCGGCGTGCCGGAGATGGACATCTGCGAGTTGTTCACCGCATTGGACAGATAACGGAAGTTCGGCTCGTAGCTCTTCAGCTCCGTGGCGTTTCCGTACACGTAGTCGCTCGTATTCTTCTGGAACGACATACCGGCCATCACGTTGATATTGTGCTTCTGCGCAATCGTGAAGTTATAATTGGCGAAGTTCTCCCACTGATAGTACAGGTTGGTCGTCGAACGGGCGTTGATGGAGAAGGACTGGTTCTCGGTCGGGTTCACGAACAGCTTGTAGTTGTAGGTGTGGTTCACGGAGTAACCCGCACGGTAGCCAAGACGGGAGGTGATCGTCAGGCCCTTGATCGGGGTGAGGTTCACGAACGCGGTACCGTTGAGATTGAAGCCGTTGGTCTCGGCGTCGGTGCGGTCACGCATCACGGCCGGATGCCAGATGAGGCTGTTGCCGGCAAACACGGAGGCGCCGTAGTACTGACCTGTCGCAGGATCCTTCGGAAGTTCATATCCCTGCGATTCCCAAAGCGTGATGCGCTCAGGAACGGCATTTTCAGGATAGGACCAGGGCGTAATCGGGTCATAGGTCAGGATGGAGGACATCAGGGAAACACCTGCCGCCTGCGCCTCGGATACACTGCGGGAGAGGCTCTTGACAATGGACGCGGTCACGCCGATCTGGATCCACTTGTTGATCTGGTAGTCGGCATTGATCTGACCGGTGAGGCGGTTGAAGACATCCTTGTCGCCGGAGATGATACCGTTGTTCGTGAGAGAAGTAAGGGAAACATAGAGGTTACCCCGGTCGTTTCCGCCCTGGAAGCCGACGGTATGGCGGGACATCCGGCCGGTCTCGAACATATAGTCCGACCAGCGGGTGTCCGTGTGGCCGTCGTATTCAAGGGTGGCGTCATTGGCGGCGCCGGCCAGTTTCATGTAGTCCATCCACTCCTTTGCGTTCATCATTTCCGGCAGGTGGGCAATGCTCTGGAAGGTCTGCTGGAAATTATAGAACACGCGGCCGGAGCCCTTCGTGGCAGAACCGGACTTGGTGGTGATGAGAATGACACCGTTACCGGCCTCGACACCATAGATGGCGGCGGAGGCGGCATCCTTGAGGATTTCCATGGAAGCAATGTTTTCCGGATCGAGATAATCGATGCTCTTGACCTTCAGACCATCCACGATCATAAGCGGAGAGGTCTTGGAGTTGGAGGAATAACCACGGATCTGGATGCTGGAGGAAGAGCCCGGTGCGCCGGAGAAATTCACGATCTGCACACCGGCGGCCTTGCCCTGCATGGCCTGGATGGCATCCGTGGAGGTGCGGTTCGAGAGATCCTCGGACTTCAACGAGGCGATCGCGCCGGTGACGTCGCTCTTCCGCTGGACACCGTAGCCGATGACGACGGTTTCCTCCAGGAATTCGGCATCATCGTTAAGCGTGATCTTGTAGTTCTGCTGGGAGCCGACGACAAAGGTCTCGGTCGCGTAGCCGATACACGAAACGCTGATCGTCGCACCGTTCACGGCACTGATGCTGAAGGTGCCGTCTTCGTTGGTCACAGTACCGACACGCGCGTTGCCGACGACCACCACGGAAGCGCCGAAGATGGGCGCCCCCTGCGCATCGACGACCGTACCGCTGATAGAACGAGTCTGGGCGAACAGACTGACGCCCAGGCATCCCAGGAACAAAACCAGACAGGTTTTTGTCAAACAGGATAACAGTTTCTGTCTCATACTTGTTTAGTTTGAAAGATTAAATTGGAAATAATATTGGTGATTGAGTTTTCCGTGTTTGTTGATACTTCGTCGAAAATACGATGAAAGAGGACGCACAAATGGAAATAATGATGTAAATTATGCAACGATTCGGACAGTGAATTAATTTCTCAAGCATTTGAAGATTTATTTAAGAAAACTGTTACTTATTTATTGTAATCTAGTGTTGCTTTAACGAGATAGACCAATTCAATGAAAAAAGCCGCGCTGATTATCAAATTATATTATTTATTATCACCTCTTTCGCTTTCCGCGACGGAGCATCATTTCTATGTCCATTACACGGAGCAGGACGGACTGCTCGGCATGCATATCCGGAGCTGCTGTCAGGACTCGTTCGGAAGACTGTGGGTCGGAAGCGGCAATGGCGTCTTTTACTACAACGGGACGCATTTCGAGCCCCTGGACGCCTTTGAATACATCCAGGCCTGCACGAAGATGACCTTTTCCGTCGCCTGCGACGGGAAGGACCGGATCTGGGTGGCAGCCAGCAGCGGAATCGGCTATTACGATACGGTCAGCGGCACATTCACTCCCCTGCCGGGCTTCGACACCGAACCGGCCCGGGACCTCGACATGGGGCCGGACGGCACAATCTGGCTGACATCCGCATCTGGCATCTGGAAATATGACGAGTCTTCCGGAACGGTCGTCCCCGTCCTCATTCGGAGCGGACTCAAGCCGGCATCTTCCTGTTTCAACGAGACAGGCGACCAATTATATATAGCCACCGCGAACGGAAGCGTCACACGCTACACGCCGTCCTCCGGCCGCACCGAGACGATTTACCGCCCGACCGGGAGAGAATCACGGGCGAAACGCCTGGCCTGCGGCCGCGACGGCAAAGTCATCATCGCCACCAAGACCGGGCTCATTCTGGCTCTGGACGGCCAGTCCGGGCAGCGGGAGACCGTGCTGGACCTGACGGCGTCGTTTTCTTCTCTGGAAATAACCTCGCTGATGGTCAGACAAGACGAATACTGGCTCGGCACGACCTCCGGTCTGATCATCTACAACGCGGCAAGCCAGACCCTGGAGGAACAGACAGGGAAAGAGAAAGGGGCCCTGTCCTCCCTGTCCGGACAGAGCATCCGGGCACTGTTCTCCGACCGGGACGGAAATGTCTGGGCAGGCACCGAGAACGGAGGCCTCCGCGGCTGGATGAACTATGACGGGCAATTCTCACGCTTCGTGTCCGAAAACACCGGCCATTCCCTCGCCGGGACGACGATCCGGGCCGTCTGCGGCGACCCGGACGGCTCTGTCTGGCTTGGCAGCGAAGAAGGAAAACTCTCCCGTCTGGATCCCAAGACCCAGGCATTCAAGGACTTCAGTTCCCGGACAGGCATCCGCTACGGTACGATCATCACGGATGTCAGACGCCATGGCAGCTCCCTCTGGATCGCCACCTACGGAGAAGGCCTCATCGAATTTGATCCGACCGCCGGGCGGGTGCTCCGGAAAGTCCATTGCGATACCGAACGCTTCATCACGATCTTCGAGGACAGTCAGGGCAACATGCTGGTCGGAACGGACGTCGGCCTTTATTCCCTCGATCCGGATGCAGGCCAGCTGTCCCTGATCGAGCCGACACGGGGTTTCCCGGTCTTCACCCTGACGGAAGACGCCTGGGGACGCATCTGGACAGGCACCGACGGGCAGGGTGTCGGCTATTGGGAGCCCGATAGCATGCGCTACCACGAATGGGCGCAAAGCGACGAGAGCGAGCAGCAAAAGGCGAGCTACATCAATCATCTGTTCATCGATTCGGCAGGACGGCTCTGGGTCTGTTCCGAAGGCGGCGGCCTGATTCGAATCACCTTCTCCCGGTCCGGATCACCGGACAACACGCAGACATTCGACCGCTGGTCCGGTTTCCCTTCCAACGACATCAAGGGCATGATTGAGGGCCATAACGGCATTCTCTGGATCGCCACCTCGGACGGACTCGTCGAGTTCGATCCGACTTCACTGTCCATCCGAAACATCTACATGCAGGCCGACGACGTCGTCGGGAACTTCTTCAGTTCCGATGCGGGCATCCTCTCCGATGAAGGGATCGCATACATGGGCACCCACAAAGGTTTGCTCGCCTTCGACCCGGACGGCATGGCGGCCGAATTCAAGCACACGCCCGTCTTCATACGGGAAGTCGTCACCGGCATGTCCGGGAATGCCGTCCAGCGGACAGAACCCGGCAAGTCCTCCCTGTTCACGGAAAGCCTCAAGGTCAAGCAGAAAGACGCACCGGTGCTCACGCTGTCCTTCTCTCCCGTGCGCTACGGCAACCCGAACCGCGACCTGTTCGACTGCGAGCTCACGCGGAGGGGCCACACAAGCACATTCACCACAGAGCACCATTCCGCCGTCTATCAAGGTCTCAGACCGGGACGATATACATTCAGCGTGACCGGCCACGGGGATCCGAATCCCGGCAACAAGGACAGCATCCGGATCTTCATCACCGCCCCCTGGTACCTTTCCATCGTCGCCAAGCTGATCTATATCGCCCTGACCGCGCTGCTGGTCGTCCTGATCCTGCGGAAAAGAAGGGCCGAACGGGAGCGCGTCGCCAAGCTCAAGGAGGCGCAGAACAAGATGCAGACCCTGCACAGCCAGATGAAGTTCATCACGAACGTCACACACGAGATCCGAACGCCCGTCACGATGATGACCATCCTGATGGACCGTCTCTCGAAAGAGAATACCGGCAACGAGACCGACGACTTCAAATCACTGAAAGCCAATATGAACCACCTGCTGGAGCTCTGCGACCAGATGCTTGATTACCGGAAGGTGGAGAACGAACAGGTACGGCTGAACCTGAAAGAGGAGGACCTCACGGAACTGGTCGGCGCCGTCGGCGCGACTTTCCGCCCCACCGCTGCGGCCCGGGGGATGCAGCTGTCGCTCGCCATTCCGGATACGCCGGTACTCGTCAACTGCGACCGGGAAGCCGTCCAGGGAATCCTTTCCAACCTGCTGTCCAACGCCATCAAGTACGGGCAGACCCGGATCGCCATGACGCTGGGAACGGAAGGAGAACAGGTCGTCGTCCGCGTCGACAGCGACGGGGAGCTGATTCCGAAGGACGAGAGCGAGCTGATATTCAACGCGTTCTACCAGCGGAAGCAAGGCACAAGCACCGGCACGGGACTGGGACTGACCTACTCGCGCGCCCTGGCCAATATGCACGAAGGGCGCCTGTTCCTGGACTCCTCCCGGGAAGACAGCAATTCTTTCGTGTTCATGCTTCCGCTGAAGAAATCCGAAGCCCCCGAGGCCGTCGCGCCGCAGGAGCCGACCCCCGCCGAGGAGGAGGCTTGGCAGGCAACGGACGGGAAGCCGCTCATCCTGGTCGTAGAAGACAATGTGGAGCTCCGCAAACTCGTGGTCGGAGAACTCTCCAAGTTCTACCTGACCGTCGAGGCAGGTAACGGAAAGGAAGCCCTGCAGATCATAGAGCAGCGGAACGTGGACGTCGTGGTCAGCGACATCATCATGCCAGAAATGGACGGCTGCGAGCTCTGCGACGCCATCAAGACGGACGTCCGGACCAGCCACATCCTGGTCATCCTGCTGACGGCGGCCATCGGCGCCGAGAACCATATCCGTTCACTCAAGGCAGGTGCCGACAGCTATATCGAGAAGCCTTTCAAGATCGAGCTGCTGCTGGAAAGCATCCAGAACTTGCTGCGCAACCGCGAGATCCGAAACGAGCAGTTCGCCGTATCGCCGCTCGCCCACTTTAACTGCGCGTCCTTCAGCAGCGTCGAACAGCAATTCATGGAAATGCTCCACGACTACATCATCGAGCACATCTCTGACAGTGAGATGACGACCGGGCGCCTGGCGGATGCCATGAACATGAAAAGCCGGACATTGGTCCGTAAAATACGGGCCAACACCGGCTTGAGTATGAATGAATATGTCCGGACCTGCCGCCTCAAGAAAGCTGCGGAACTGCTGGCCAAGCACAAGTACCGGATCAACGAGGTCGGATATCTCGTGGGCTACTCCACTCCATCCTACTTCACGAAACACTTCACCGCCCAATTTGGGATGAAGCCCTCCGAATTCCTCAAAACGCTCTGAAAATTAATCAGAAAGGAACCGTCAGCTTGAAGGTCACGTTGCGGCCCATGTTGCCGACACCGATATACTTCAGCCGGCTCAGGTGCGGCATATAGACCGCGTCCGTCAGGTTGCTGCCGATGACATAGAGCGTAAAGCGGGTCTTGCCGCGGATGACGACGTCCGTACCGGCCGAAGCGCCCAGGAGGGCGTAGGTCGGCGTGGCCGTTTCCGTCCCGCCTGCGGCGCAGAAATGGTTCTGCGCCATGTTCCAGTCGAGGTTCAGGGCCACGAAGGCGTTGTTGAACAGCTGGCCGCCGTGGGTGATTTCCCATTTGACCTCCGAGAACAGCCGGGGTGCCGGGATCAACGGCAGGTCATCACCACCCCGCTCCCGGGCATACACGCAGGAGAACGCGCTGCTCAGGTGGAGCTGGTGGACAGGATGGAAATCAACGGCCAGTTCGCCGCCGCCCAGCCGGGCCAGGCCGCTCCGGAAGGCGTAGACAGGCAGGCCCTCGTCGGAGAGCGCGCCGTTCTTGGCCGCGAAGATGTAATTGTCAATCCGGCTGGCGAACAGCGAAGCCTGCACGGACAGGAAGCGGCAGCTGAAATCAAGGCCCAGGTCGCCCTGCAGGCTGTATTCCGGCTTCAGGTCTTTGTTGCCGAGTTCATAGCGGAAGGTTCCTTCGTGCTCGCCGTTGGAGCCCAGTTCGGAAAGGTTGGGCGCCCGGAAGCCGCGCGCCACGTTGGCACGGAAAGTGAAATGCTCGCCGAATCTGCGCACGGCACCCAGGCTGGCGCTGAAGCCTGGGAAACGCCGCGAGAATTCCTCGAAACGCTCGGGCAGAGCCTCACTCTTAAGCCAGCGCACATCCATACGCACGCCGCCGGAGAGCGTCCAGTTCCCCACCGTCCGGCTGGCCGTGGCGAAGAGACCGGCATCGAAGAGCCCATAGGCAGGAATCAGGTATTCCTCACCCAGGTTCTCGCTCCGCTGCCCCATTCCGGCCAGCCCGATGGAAGTCTTCCATCCCTCGCCGAAGCTGTTCTGGTAACGAAGGTCGTAATTGAAGGTATTCAGCAGGAAGTCCAGGCCGGGCTCCACGGCGCTTTCCTCATACTCCTGGCGGCGGTTCTGCTGCCAGCCGAGGATCAGTTTCAGGGAGCCGGAGCCGACATAGAACGTATTATCCGACACGATCTTATAGTGCCTCACCTGCTGAAAAGGAAGAACCGGCCGGTAGCCGCCATCCTCCTCGCCGTCCTCCTCAATCATACCGGGCGTCAGGTGAAAGTAGCTGAAGCGAAGGCGCGTGTAGCCCCAGGAGCCGTTCCGTCCCAGCATCCCGGAGGCAGCCCGCTCCCGGTAGCCGGAGTTGGCCACCAGGCCGTTCAGCGCGTTGCGGTAGGCGTGGGCATATTTATCGGAGAAACGGGCGCTCCAGAGCCAGCCTTTCAGGTTGCCGTCGGCAGCCAGCGAATAGGCCAGCAGGCCGTTGTTGGTCTGGAATTCCGAAGAAAAGCTTCCGCCGACCTCCCCGAGGCCGCGGAGCGGTTCCGGGTGGAAGATCAGGATGCCGGCCAGGGCATCGGAGCCATACATCAGCGAGGCGGGCCCTTTCAGGATCTCGACGGAATGGACCGTCATCCCGTCGATCTCGATGCCGTGCTCATCTCCCCACTGCTGGCCCTCCTGGCGGATGCCGTCGTTGACCACGACGACGCGGTTGTAACCCATGCCGCGGATGACCGGCTTGGAGATGCCGCCGCCCGTGGTGATTTCGCTGATGCCCGGTTCGGCCGCGATGGCGCTGATGATGTTGCCGCCGGAGCGGGAAGACAGGTCAGCGGGCCGGACGACCGAGACCGGCGCCGGCATTTCTTTCATCCGGGTGTCTCCGGCGAGGCCGGTCACCACCACTTCATTGATTTCCAGATGGCCGTAGAACACATCTGTAGAGTCAGGAACATGCTCCTGAGCGGTCGCTGCTGCACACACGGACAGCAGCGACAATACGAGTATT
>LXOW01427298.1_pt1 | contig 30006 bp, 26 predicted proteins | sample 1368591 | NCBI WGS metagenome assembly LXOW01 (sample SAMN04884650, study PRJNA319009) | bovine gut metagenome | isolation source: Cow rumen | host: Bos taurus | place: Italy: Legnaro (PD) | collected 2014-07-09
GCCAAACTGAGGTTGCCTCTTGTGGGTGTCGTGAATTATCCGGGCTTTTCCTATATGGATAACTTCACTTCCGACATCAACTTGGTTAGCACCCTCTTAAGCACCTATGAAACACGAGGTATCTTTTTTCCAGGGGCCAGCACCGACATTGGCCTTCGATTCAACCTACTGAACGGCAACAAAATAGGGCTTTCCTACCGTTGGGATTATCTCACCACCCGCAATAGGGGATATTACCGTTTCGACAACGCCTTCCATTCCGTCGTCGTCGATTTCTTTTTCAAACTCAATAGATAGGTCCGATGAAAAACAAGATTATAATCCTGCTGAGTCTTGCCTTGTTTGCCTTTGCCTCGTGCGAACGCGCCTTCATTGATGTCGATGCGCCCGATAATCCGGTCAATGTGTTTGATTACCTATGGAACAAGTTGGATCAGCAGTACTCTTTTTTTGAACTGAAAGGCGTGGATTGGGATTCGGTTTACGAGGTCTACCGCCCGAAAGTGTATGACGAAATGGACGATGACAGCCTCTTCAAGGTTTGTGTGGCTCTGCTCAACACCTTAAACGACGGCCATACCTCTCTGATTTCCGGGGATGTAGAGGTGTACAACGAATCGGTGTATGACAGGATGTATGCGGAGAGAAACATTGACGAAGATGTAGTGGCGGTGAATTATCTTACCGTCAACCATTACACAACGGGCAGTTTATTGCACAATGCCATTCGTGGCGGCAAAGTCGCCTACGTTCGTTATCTTTCCTTTATGGACGATGTCTCCATGCGGGATTTGAAGTTTCTTCTTGACTTTTATGGGAACTGCGAAGGCATCATCCTCGACTTGCGCCAAAACCATGGCGGCAATATCATCAATATCCGTCGTTTTTTAAGCATCCTCGACAACCACGGACAATTGTTGTATCGGACTCAAATCAAGGCGGGACCCGAGCACGACAACTTCACGGAGTTAAGCGAAGTTTATGCCTCCGAAACCAGCAATGCTGAGCCTTACACCAAGCCCGTGGCGGTACTTATCGACAGAGGCACTTATAGCGCGGCTTCGTTTTTCTCGATTAGTACGATGGGATACGACAATGTCAAGTTGTTTGGTGACTATAGCGGTGGCGGTCTGGGATTGCCTAATGCTGGTGCGCTGCCCAACACTTGGGTCTATCGTTTCAGCATCACTCGCACCATTGCCCTCGACGGAGGCAACTATGAGAACGGTGTCCCGCCCGATGTGCGAGTCATTCTTGACCCTGCCATGACGGCACAAGGCATTGACAACGTGATTGAAACGGCAGCGGATTGGATTTTAGAATGAGGCTTAGTTCTTCCAAAAACTCCTCGAAAACAGCATAATCATAGAAAACAGCTCCAACCTGCCGAGGAGCATCATCAACATCAGCACCCATTTGGCGATTTGTGGGAAGATGACGTATGAACCCCCCGGTCCAACCTGCCCGAGGCCAGTGCCTACATTGCTTAACGTGGCGACAGAAGCGCCCAACGAGGTCTCAATGTCGAACCCCAAGGCCAACAGGATGATGGCACCGATGATGAAAACCAAAAAATAGATGAAAATAAAGGTGATGTGCTTGTAGACACCGCTGGTGGAGATGGCCTTCCCGTTGACTTTCACAGGCAACACGGCATTGGGGTGGATGATACGTTTCAACTCAAGTATCGAGTTCTTCATGAAGATGAGGTGACGGAAAATCTTGATGCCGCCCGAGGTGGAGCCAGAACAAGAGCCAATGAACATCAACAGGAAGAGGATGACCCAAAGGAACACGGGCCATTTCATATAGTCACCGACGAAGAAGCCCGTGGTGGTGAAGGTTGAGATGACGCTGAAGAACGACTCACGGAAGGAAGAACCGAAGCTCTTGTGGCAGCCGAAAAACAGCACCAGACCGATGCCGATGCCCAAGAAAATGATGTAGTACAGGAAAGTTTTGAACTCTTGGTTTCTCAGGATGGAGAACGAACGCCATGTCAAGGAGAGCAGGAGCAAAGAGAAATTGCAGCCCGACAACACCATGAATATGGTGATGACGACCTGCGAGTAGTTGGAAAAAGCCCTGATGCTCGCAGTGCGTGTGGAGAAGCCGCCCGAGCTGATGGTGCTCATCGAGTGGCAAAGGGCATCGTAAAAATCCATGTCGCCCCAGTAGAGCAACAAGGTCTCCAACAGCGTGAAGAACAGGTAGATAAACCAAATGCGTTTCACGGTGTGCATGACTCGCGGGTGTAGCTTGTCGTAGGTGATACCGTTGATTTCGGAGACGAAGAGCTGCATGCCGCTCATGCCGAGATAAGGCAGGATGGCGAGCGAGAAAACGATGATGGCCAGACCGCCAATCCACTGCGTCATGCTGCGCCAGAGGAGGATGTCTTTTGAAACGTCTTCGATGCGGGTGAGAATGGTGGCTCCCGTGGTGGTGAAGCCCGACAATGCCTCAAAAAATCCGTCAGTAAAGTTGGGCACGCTCTTGCTGAGCAGGAAGGGTATGGCACCGAACAACGAGAGCACAAGCCACGAAATGCAGACGACGAAAACGCCGTCACGTGAGGTGATTTTGTCGTCTTTGTGGTCGCGTGTGGCAATGAGCAGAATGAAACCGGTGAGCAGTGTGATAAGGGCCGAGAAAGGCATACTGAAGGCATACAGCCCGTGGTAAAGATAGGTCACGGGGAGCACCATCAGCATAAAAAGGCCTTCGATGAGCAGCAATTGGCCTTCGATGCGGAGGACTAAGGGGTGGTTTATTTTAGTTTTCCACTTCATTTTTTTGACGCGAGACTACGGGACTCGTGACGCGGGACTAAATCTGTCTCGTGTCTCGCGTCTCGAAGTCTCGTGTCTTATTTGACTTTCTACGTTCATCACGATTATCAATGGAACAAACGTTCAACCGCAGGGATGCCGTTCGGCAGGGCCAACACCACCACCTGGTCGTCTGTCTCGATTTGGAAGTCGTCAGTGGGGATGTAGCTCTCGCCGTCGCGGGTAATGCCGCAGATGATGGCATCGTGGGGCATGGCCAGCTGGCCGATGGGTTTGCGTGTCACTGCCGAGCCTTGTCTGACCTCAAACTCCACGATGTCAGCGTCGATACCGCTGAGACTCTTCAGCGTGGAGACCTTGGCACCGAGGGTGTATTTCACCATGTAGCTGGCGGCGATAAGTTTCTTGTTGATGATGGAGTCGATGCCAATGTTTTGCGAAATGTCGATGTAGTCGATGTTTTCGACGAGGGCGATGGTCTTCTTCACCCCGAACGACTTGGCTTGCAAGCAGGTGAGGATGTTGGTCTCAGTGTTGTCGGTGACGGCGATGAAGGCGTCCATTTCCTTGATGCCTTCGTCCTCCAGCAGGTCAAGGTTTCGGGCGTCGGCGTTGACGACCAAGGCCTCCGAGAGGTAGTTGGTCAGGTCCATGCAGCGTTCTTTGTCAAGCTCCAAAATCTTGATGTTCAACTCTCTTTCAAGGCGTTTGGCAGTGATGCGTCCCACACGGCCACCGCCTACAATCATCACATTGTGGACGTTGATTTGCTTCCTGCCGCTCAGCTTAATGATGTCGTTGATGGCATGGGGCTTGGTGACCACATACACCATGTCTGACACTTGAAATACCTCATCGCCATGCGGGATGAAGGTGTTCTGCCGACGGTGGATGGCGGCCACGCGGAATTCGATATGCTCGTATTGGTCGATGACTTCGTCGACGGTCTTGCCGAGAAGTTCGGCCTCTGGTTCCAGTTTCACCATGAAGAGTTGCAGGTTGCCGCCCGCAAAGTCGTAAGTCTCCGACGAGGCGTTTTTCTTCAGCAGCGAGATAATTTCCTGTGCGGCGATGTCTTCGGGCGAGAGCAGGCCGTCGATGCCGAGGTCTTGGTACATGCGCCACACCTCGGGGCTGAGGTTTTCCATCGTGTTGACGCGGGCGATGACTTTCTTGGCCCCCAGTTTTTTGGCGATGATGCCCGTCAGCAGGTTGATGTGCTCATCGTGCAGCACGGCAATCAAGAGGTCGGCCTTTTTCACGTTGGCGCGTAGCAGCACCGCCGTTGAGGTGGAGTCACCCGTGACAGTCATCAGGTCTGTGTGTGATTCCATCATTTTCAGCAACTCCTCGTGCGGGTCGACGATGGTGATGCTGTGGTTGCTGCGCACCAAGGCTTCCGCCAAGTGCATGCCTACTTCTCCGTCTCCAGCTATTACGATATTCATTTCACTTCAGTTTAAAAGCGCAAATGTATGTTTTTTTCTGAAACTATCACCAAATATCCGACCAAGTGACGGAAATCACATGATTGGTGGATTTTCCTCCTTCCTTGAAGACGTTGGCCATGCCGAATGTGTAGCGCACTTCGACGAACCAATAGCTCACCGCTGCCGTGAAGCCGTAGTCGAGCCAATTGTAGCTACCTCTTTCCCAAGGGGTGATGTATTGTTGTTTCTTTTTGCCTTTCACGTCCAGCACCTCGTTGCCCCCGACGCAGAAACCGATTTGTGGCCCGATGCGCAGGCGTGGGATTTTGGATTCGTCGTAATCGTCTTCTGTCCATCTGCGGAAATAGATGTTAATCAGCAGCGGTATGTTGATATAATGCGACCTCTGCTTATATCGGATGGTATTGTTGTTTTCGTCAAGGCCTTTCTTTGAGCTTGTGCCTTGTCGAGAATAAATCACGTCGATTTCGCCACCAATGACAGAATGCTTCGGGATAAGGGCGATGCGCACACCACCGGTAAAGTCGGGGCGGAGCCTCGTGCTGTCGTTACCTTGGATGCGCATGGTGCTGAAGGCAGGACCCACCATCAGACCACCACCGACGCGTTGCGCCGTTGCAGAGAACATCCCTGCCAACAAAAGCAGTGTCAGTATGATAAGCCGTCCGTGTTTCATTCGGTGGAATTTGTTTGTCGATTCGACCGCAAAAATACAAGATTCAGTTGAAATGGACACCTTTTTCCTATTTTTGCCCAATAAATTAGATCACCGATTTTACTTTCTCCTTTTTGTCGGGTATTGTAGATAAAGACCAAGCATTGAGGTATGCCAACCGACCAAGACATCGTAAAAGCCATGAAGAAAAATCCCCAAACGGGGTTTCGCCTTCTTATGGATTCCTACATGAAGCCCGTCTATTGGCATATCCGCAGGTTGGTGGTGGCCCACGATGATGCGCAGGATGCGATGCAGGAAACTTTCTTGAGGGTCTTCCGTTCGTTCTCGCAATACGATGAGAACCATCCGCTTAACGCTTGGATATTTCGCATCGCCACCAACGAAGCCTTGCGGCTCTTGGGTAAACGCAAAGGCGAGGCACAACTCTCGTTGGATGAGGCCTCCGACGACCTCTTTAACTTGAAAGCCGACGACTATGTCGACTACAGCGATGCCGAGGCGGTGAAGCTGCAAAAAGCCATCCTTGCCTTGCCCGCAAAGCAGCAGATTGCCTTCAACCTGCGCTATTACGACGAGATGTCATACGACGACATCGCCCTCATCACGGGGTCGACGGCAGCCAATGTGAAGGCCAACTACTACAATGCCAAAGAAAAGATTGTCAACTACTTGAAAACAAACGATTAGCCATGGAAAACGATTTTGAAAAGATGAACAAAACAATGCCTTACACCGTTCCGAAAGGTTTCTTTGAAGAAATGGAGGAACGTCTGATGCAGGAAGTGGAGCCGAAGAAGAATAGCCGGAAGCTTCGCAATGTGGCCCTATGGACGGGCTTTGCCGTGGCTGCTTCGTTGGCCTTGCTGCTTGTGTTACGTCATGGGTGGCATAACAACGACAGCAAATCGTTTGAACAAGTGGAAATGGCTTTCAACCAACTCAGTGATGGCGACCAGGAACTGATGCTGGAGTATTACGACGAAATCGATTATCTTGACAATTAATAAAAGGAGAAAACAATGAAAAACTTACTGAAAATCAATGTAATGGCGATTCTTGTGCTGGTATTTTGCACGATGGGATTCGCCCAAGACAAGCAACAACGCATGAGCCGCGAGCAGTTGGCAGAGAAACAGGCGAAGCACATCGCTACTGAACTTACCTTTGACGAGGCGACCACGCAACAATTTGTGGAGACCTTCTGCGCCTACCAGCAAGAGGTGTGGGCATTAGGGCCCAGACAGAAAGCCGAACCCACCAACGACGAGGAGGCCGAGCAGGCCATCAAGGAGCGCTTCGAGCGTAGCCAACAAATCCTCGATTTGCGCGAGAAATACTATGGAGAGTATAGTAAGTTCTTGACGCAGAGCCAAATCCAGCAGGTCTATAAACTGGAGCGCAAGATGGGGGACCACTTGAAGCAGCACAGAGGCCACGGCAAACCGCATGGTCCACGCAAGCCCCATAGTCCGCATTTTGAGCCGGAAGAACAATAATCTTTCAACATTTTATGAAAAATAAACTGTTTGTTTTCAGCCTGTTGCTGTGTTTCTTCAGCAGCGGGTACGCCCAGCGTATTGTTTGTGACGAGACTTGTAAAATCGAATATGGCCTCGACACAACCCATACCAACCCCAACTATGCTGTGGTGTCGCCCGTAGGCCGTAGCTCTGTGGAAATGATTCAAATGGCGCCGCGTTTGGAGACTTTGGAAGGCAAAACCATTGCGATTGTGGGCCAGAGTTTCATGACCAACGTCACCCATCCCGAGTTAAAGAGGCTGATTAATAAGAATTATCCCACGGCCAAGGTCATTTTGTTGGATGAAATCGGGGTGGCAGGACCTTACCCTGCTCCTGGCGTCACCCGAAAGAAAAAGGAAGAGTTTGAAGCCAAATTGAAATCCATGCATGTGGATGCGGTCATCAGCGGCAACGGCGGCTGTGGCTTGTGCACGCCGAAAGAAACGGGGTCGTGCATCACGGCAGAATACATCGGCATTCCGTCGGTCGTCATCGCTGGACCGGGCTTTGCCGACCAAGCTTATTACACGGCTTATAACAACGGTGTTCCTGTGATGCGCGTGGCCGTCTATCCAGGTGCCTTTGCCACTCATACCACCGAGCAACTGTTGCAAAACACTCGCGAAATCCTTTGGCCACAAATCGTGCAAGCCCTTACGACACCGATTACCCAAGAAGAACTTGACCGCAGCACGCATCGTGACCACGGCGACATCCGCGACGATGCCTTCTATGGCACCTTGGACGAAATCAACGACTATTTCAAGGAGATGCGTTGGAGCGACGGACTGCCCTTTATTCCGCCCACGTATGACAAGGTGACGGAGTTTCTGAAATACACCGACTACGCTTGGGACGAAACCATCGCCGTACTGCCCATCGCCCACAGAAACACTACTACGTGGCACGTGGCAGTCAACGCGGTGATGGCAGGTTGCAAGCCTGAATACATGCCTATTCTGATTGCCCTTACCAAAGCCATGGGAGGAGGGGAATTCCGTCGCACCTTGGCCAGCACCCACGCTTGGATACCTTTCTGTTGGCTCAATGGCCCTGTGGCACGTCAACTCGGCATCGACAGTGGGCAGGGACAAATCAACGAAGAGGCCAACATGGCCATTGGACGTTTCATGAACCTCGCCCTGATGAACCTTGCTGGCTATTACATCAAACAAGACCGCATGGGCACTTTCGGCTATCCGATGTCGTGGTGCATGGTGGAAGACGATGCCGCCTGCCAACGCGTCGGTTGGAACCCATACCATGTGCAACAAGGTTATGACATGAACGATAATACCATCACCGCCAGTTCTACCTTGTTATGGGGCAACAACATGGCACCTTCCACCACCGACCCACAAAAAGTCATGCAACTTATCGCTTGGGACATCACGGAGAGGTGTCAGTTTGCGCTCGGTAGCGGTCGTCAGTTCACCAACCGCACCATTTTGATGACCGAACCCGTGGCGGCCATCCTTGCCCAACGCTACGAGTCGACGGAGGCACTCGAAAAAGCCTTGATGTACATGGCACGCCGTCCCGTCAAGGAACGCGCCTTTGCCAACTACTATGCCAACCCCGGCAGCGAGAAAGACGGTGGCGAGCACACGTTGCGTCAATACACTGGCCACATCCAAAAAACCGAGCATGCTTCGATGACTAAAACCCCGCCGTGGTACGATACCGAGGCGAGCGAACTGCTCACCATCCCCACCATGCGACCCAATACAACAGCTTATCTCATCACTGGCGATGCGGCACGCAACAAGGTGCAGACCATGCCTGGCGGCGGTGTCGCCACGGAAAAAATTGAGTTGCCCAGTAACTGGAATAGTTTGATGCAAGAATTGGGATATCAACCACTCAAAGATTTCTACATCAAATAATTATGTTATGAAAAGAAGACTTCTATTTTTGCTCACTTTTATCTTGTTTGGTGCTTCTATGTCGTATGCACAAGTCGACACCACCAATCATCCGCATTACGATGTGGATGATTTCCTGTTTGACAAGGAAGGTTTTGATGATGAGGACGAGGACATGGGTGGTTACATCCCTGATGCCTCGCGTTCGTCAAACGATGTGTTTTCCAGTAACGCCGCCATTTCCTTCAACATCGCCTATTTCCGAAACCGAGGCCTTGACTCGCGTTACCAAAACGTTTTTATCAACGGCATGGAAATGGAGAATCTTGTCGTGGGTCGTGCCTCCAACACGCAATGGGGAGGCCTGTCGCGCATCTTCAATTCTGCCGAATGTGCCCTCAATTTCAGCCCCGCTTTATTCGCCTTTGGTGGTCTCGGTGGGGCCTCATACTACAATGTTCGGGCCTCTTCCTTCCGTAAGCAAAAAAACGCCAGTTACATGCTAGGCAACGGCAACTACAACCATCGTTTGATGCTGACCTACGCTTCGGGAAAACTCAAAAACGGATGGTCAATCGCGGCGTCGGCTTCGGCAAGGTTTGGCACGCAGTTGAGTTATGTCAAAGGTGTTTCCTATACTGGTTTTGCCTATTTCCTCGCTTTTGAGAAGCAAATCAACAGCCGTCATGCTATTAATTTCACCACTTTTGGCAGTTCCATTCGTCAAGGGTTGCAAAACAACTGCGTTCCAGAGGTTTACGAGTTGGTAGGCAATCACTACTATAACCCTAATTGGGGCTGGTATGATGGCAAGCGTCGCAACGCCCGCAACCGCAACACTTTTGAACCTGTTGCCCTGTTGTCGCATTTCTACAAATCTGATGACAAAAAAGTGTTGTTGAACACCACTTTGGCGGCTACCTTTGGTCACAAAAACACCACGGCCTTTGCCTTCGCCAAGGTGTCGGACCCGCACCCTGATTACTTCCGTTATCTGCCATCCTATTTTGCGGACGACGAGGAAGAGTTTGCCTGGTACACCGAGCAATGGCAGACCAACGAGGACTTCCGTCAAATTGATTGGGATGGTCTTATTGCTGCCAACGAAGCCAACACTGCCGAAGGAGGCCCTTCACTATACATCCTTGAAAACCGTGTCAGCAAACATGTTCAAGTGGCTGGGGCTTCTACGCTTAATGCCAAGTTGAACGACAATCTCTTGCTTTGTGCAGGTGTCGATGTGAGAGGCTACAGGCAACACAACTATAAAGCAGTTGATGATTTGTTAGGGGGTGAGTATTGGCTTGGCAAGGACAAATACGCCGACACGCTGTTGAGCGACTCCTTATTAGCTTATTATGACATTGACCATGCCAACGCCCATCTCACTACGGGCGACAAATTCGGCTACGACTATGTCTATCATATCTACCGACAAAACCTTTGGGCGTCATTGCAAGGCAACTATCGCCATCTTGACTTCCATGTGGGGGCAAGCCTCATGGTGACGGAGTTGTGGCGCACGGGTTATATGCGCTATGGTGCCTACCGTGACATGGCTGTCGGAAACTCTGAAACGAAAGTCTTGCCCGACTATGGCGTCAAGGCAGGCCTGACCTATAAAATTGATGCGCACAACGCTTTGATGGTCAATGCGCAATATCAAACATTCACGCCAACGGCAGCCAGCATGTTCGTCAACGCCTTATTCAGCAATCGCTTCATCGACAACATCGTCAGCGAGAAAAACTATGGTGCCGACTTGTCTTATACTGCCTTTTACAAGTTTTTAAAGTTGAGGGCCTCCGTTTACTATCTCAAATTTAACAATGGCATCGAACATAACAACTTCTACCACGACAAGTACGGTTGTTTTGTCAATTACACGCTCACGGGTGTCGATAGCCGTCACTTCGGGGCGGAGTTGGGTGCCGAAATCCCGATTGGCAAGATGTTTTCCATCGTCATGGCAGGCCATTGGGGTGATTTCATTTACACCAGTCGCCCTCAGGCTTTCATCAGCGCCTATAATGGATATTCCGAGTTGGAAAAGGGGCAAAAAGAAATCACCAAGACTATCTATTGGAAAAACTATCATGTGTCTGGAACCCCACAAACCGCTGCGACCATGGGTGTCAAATTCAGCCACAAGGACTGGGTTGTGAGGGTTAATGCCAACTATTTCGACAAAATCTATGCTGCCTTGAACCCCGAACGCCACACCTCTGATGCGCGCGGATTCTTGGCGGAGGACAGCGAACAGTTGAAGGCCATCTTAGCCCAAGAAAGGGTCAAGCCGCAAATCACCTTCGACGCTTCCATTGCAAAGTCGTGGAGAATCAAGCGGAACTCCATGGGTTTGAGTTTGAAGGTCGTCAATCTTACCAACAACAAAAATCTGGTCACCTCGCTTTCTGAGCAACACCGTTTCGATTATTCGAACCACAATGCCGATGCCTTCCCCAACAAACGTTATTATGCTCAAGGCATCACCTTTGCTTTAGGATTCAATTACACATTTAATTAAACGTTATGAAAAACAAGTTCTTTTTATTTAACACAATCGTTGGGTTGTTGCTGCTTTCAGTATCATGCACAAAACCACAAGAAGACATTCCGCCAGTCATTGAAAACGATGATGTGGTCACCATGACCATTGCCGAGTTGCAGGCTTTGTACACGGTAAACAATGACATTAGTTACACGGAAATACCAGAAGGAACAATCATTTCAGGCGTCGTGACCTCATGCGACAAAGAGAAAAACTGCTACCAATACCTCACCATCCAAGATGAGACAGGAGGTATTATGATCAGTTTGCGCAACACGGAGCTGTATGCCAAATATCCCGTTGGATTGCGTATCAAAGTGAAGTGTGATGGTTTGTATATCGGACACAAATACCGCAACAAACAGATTGCACAAGTGAAAGATGGCGCTATGACTGCCATTAATAAGTCGGAAGAAGAAAATTATTTGTTTCCCGACGGTGAGGTAGGTCCGGAGCCAACTCCCTTGGTCATCACCTCCAAGAACCAGATAGACGATAGCTATTTCAACAAATTGGTGCGTGTGGAAGGCTGCCGTTTGCAAAATGGCGGTGTAGACGTTTTTTGCCCCGACACCGTGAGTACTTACACCACACGATACATGCTGCTTGACGACAGCACAACCATGAGCCTTCGCACCATGGGTCGCGCCACTTTTGCCAACGAGCTGTTGCCCACAGGACGCTGCAACCTGAAGGGTATCCTCGTCAACTCCAATGCTGGTCCACAGCTTTATCTCCGTTCGTTGGATGATATAGAATAACTAAAAAAGCTATTTTATTCTGAAAGCTATACTCATAAAACTACATTTTTTTACTTTTGCAGCCTAATTTGAAAAAAATGAAGAAAACGTTGTCATTGAGAGCCGTGTTCTCTCTGCTATTTGTCCTGTTGACGGTATTATGTATGGCTCAACCTCCGGGTGGTGGTCCGCCCCCAGGTGGTCGTCCTCCTGGCGGTCGTCTCCCGGGAGGCCGTCCTCCTTTTGGCGGTGACCGCCAATGGGGTCAAGAGGGCAACATGCCCACCGTGAAGCCGAAGAAGAAAGTCCGCGAGGGCGACACTTTCCAAGTCATCGGCGTGCTGCGTGATGCCAAGACGGGCGAGTATATGGCTTACGTCAACTTGGCGGTGCTTGATTCCATCGATAATGAATTCGTCAAGGGTGGCATTAGCAACCAAGACGGTGTATTCGAGATCAACGATGTGCCGCAAGGAGCTTTCATTCTGCGCGTGTCGGCCATCGGTTACGAGAACTATACAATGCCTTTCCGTGTGACGAACAACACCAATTTGGGCGTGATACGCATCAATCCTGGCGTGACAGCCTTGGGTGAGGTTACCGTGGCTGCCGAACGTCCGCTTTATGCCATGGAAGGTGAGAAGCTCATTTATAACGTCAGCGAAGACCCGTCCATCCAGACGGGAACCACCGAGGATGCTTTGCAGAATGCGCCTGGTGTGGAGGTTGACGTGGAAGGCAATATCACGCTACGTGGTGTGTCGAGTGTGGAGATTTGGATTAATGACAAACCCTCGAAACTTACTGAGGAGAACCTGAAGACTTACCTCCAAACCTTGCCCGCCAACGCCATCGCTCGCATTGAGACCATCACCAACCCCTCAGCGAAGTATGCCACCGATGCCGAGGCGGTCATCAACATCGTGACTTCGGCACATATCAAGAGCAATCAGTTCGTCAGTTTCGGCGTGAATGGATCCAACCAGCCTTTTGTGTCGCCTTGGCTCAGCTACATGTGGAAAAAGGAGAAGTGGAGCATCAACGTGTTTGCTTCGGGCCGCTATAGCAAGAGAATCAACACCACTGACAGTTGGGAGCTGAAGCGCATAGATGGCGATACCATAGGAACTTACGATTCTGTTTGGTACAAGACTACAACGCAGAAAGAGAACAACCGCAGCATTAGCGGCAATTTTTTCTTGAACGTCAGTTATGAGATTGACTCCACCAGTGATATTTCTTTCGACGGAGGTGGCTTCTACAATAATAACCGCAGTCTTGGTGGTCGTCTTGAATCGCAGACCTTCTATATGGAGCCTGCCGATAGCATATTGGCCTACAACATGGGCGACACAACCCTTTTGCATTCTGGCTTCGGCCATTTTGGAATTGACTATACCAAAAAGTTTGATGAAAAGGGACACAATCTCCGCATCGGCTTGAACTCCAGATTCAACAAGAACGCGTCCGACAATTATAACAACCGTTTATACGATGTTTATACCGATTTGGATGAAAACCGCTATTTGTTGAGTAGCCAAATGAGTTATGGCTTTAATCTTGATGCGCGTTATAACCGTCCCTATAGCGAAGATGGTGAACTCAGTTACGGTCTGCGTGCCGACTATCAGAAGGACAACAGCGACTATAAGCGTTTCTATTCCAACGATGGCGGCATCCATTATGACAGTGTCGACGTACTGCGCACATATCGTTTCAATGGCTCCGAAACGGGCTTGAATGCTGATGTCAACTGGACGCATCGCTGGGGCGGATTCACGCTCAGCACAGGTGTGGGCGTAGGCGGCGACCGCATTGGATATGCTTATCTTAGCGAGATGCCTTTTGCTGACGACAGCACGCTGTATTTCCTCAATGTGCGTCCGTCCATCCACTTGACTTACCGTACGGAGAGTATGCACAACTGGAAACTCAACTACTCGATGCGCATGTCGCACGCGGGTGAAGACCAAATCAGCACCTTCCGCAGGTATGGCGACGATAGTTATTCGACGGGCAATCCTGCCGGACTTAAAAACGGTTACACCCACAACGTGGAAGCAGGCTGGCAGAAGTTCTTCGAGCGTTTCGGCAACATCGGTTTGGAGGCCTACGGCCGCTGGAGCACCAATGAAATCAGCCGACTGACCGATGCCGAATACGATGACTATCTGGACCGTATCGTCAGCTATTCGATGCCTTACAACATGGGTACTTCGTGGCGTTACGGTGCTTCGCTCAACATGACCTATCGTCCGTCGGGCTTCTTCAATGTGCGCCTCTATGCCAACGTGTACGATTACGGCTATCGCATGGAGTATGACCGCATCGACGACATAGGCAATATCACTCACCAAATCGACCAGCGCGACAAATGGTCATGGAGTGTGCGCGTCAACGCTTGGGCCAAACTCTTTGACCGCTTGCAGCTGACGGCCTCGGCCTTCTACAGGTCGCCTACCATCAGCCTGATGAGTGAGAGCAAGGCACGTTATTCCCTCAACATGGGTCTGCGTAGCGACTTCTTCAAGCGTCGTCTGTCGGTGTTCGTCAATGTGCAGGACATCTTCAACTGGGGTGGCCGTTACGGTTCGGGTTCGACCAATACCAACCCGTATTTCCTCGGCGACAGCACCCGCAAGATGCTGAACAGCCGTTACATATCGGCAGGTTTCACCTTGCGCTTCGGTAAGATGGAACTTGAACGCCAAGCCAAGGAGGGCGACGGCGAGGCTGGCGATAGCCTGGATTAAATATATGTAGGGCTGCCATATTATGACAGCCGCATTGTCCATGCGGCTGCCACGGTGCGACAGCCCTACCTATATTATGGTTTAATCACCTTGGTGGCAAATGTTTTATCTGCATTTCTAACGACGAATAAATATGTTCCGCTGGATAGGCCTTGGAACATCTCACCGATTTCAATGCGGTTGATGCCTTTTTGGATAGCACCTAAATTTTTGTTAAACAGTTGTTTTCCGTTTAAAGAATAAAGGCATACTGTCATTATGCAGTCTTGGTCCGATTCAATTTCGGCATAGCTTGAAGCTGTGACGGGGTTGCCGACAATTTGGATGAGGCTTTCGTTTTGTGTTGTTTCTTGGACGTTTGTGAAGCTGAACTCGTAGGCACCCATGTCGATTTGGTTGTGATCAACGCGCCCATTGCCATCCAAATCCAAACTGTTAAGGATAATATCTGGAGTTTCAGGTGATCCAATATCAATGCAAGGGCTACCCATGGCGAGGTGATAATCATCGTTTTCTGAGTCGTAAAAACATGGGTCTTCGTCAATGCAGTTTTCGTAAACGGTGATGACATCGTGGTTTGAAATGTTTTCCAATCCAAATTGTACCAAACAGTTGTGAAACTCTGGAGCATAGCCTTCATAGGTCCAAGACCACATCTGGACGGGTTCATCCAATGGGACTTCGTTGGTATTGCCGTAGACGATGCAGTTCCATAAGGCAGGCGAGCTTTCTTGGTGGAAGAAAATCCCGCCGCAGTTGACACCATAGGAGTGGTTGCCGACAACAGTGAGGTTGGCAACCAAGGGCGAAGAGTCGCTGATGGCGAATCCACCGCCAAAGTGCCCTGATATGTTATTAGCGAAAAGCGAGTTGGAGATGCGACAATCTTTGTGGTTGCTGCGGATGAGGTAGAGTCCGCCACCATTGATGCCATAGTTGTGTTCAAATTTGCATCGGTCAATGTTGACAGCGCAACTGTCGAGGCTCAAGGCACCACCGATGGCATTTGGGGCGATGTTGTGGCGAAAGTCGGTGTTGGTAATATCTACATCGCAGTTGATGAAGCGTAGGCCTCCGCCATACATGAAGTAGATGGTATCTATTTCGCTATACAACACGTTGTTGTTTACGCTGCAGTCATGTAATGACACAGTAGAATGTTCAGCATTCAAGGCACCACCGTGTTCGCGCGAGAAGTTGCAAAACAAGGTGCTGTTGGCGATTTCAACGTTGTCGCAGTGATAGATGCGCAGGGCACCGCCGTCTTGGTCGTCATCCAAGGCCGCCTTGCCATATTGGAAGCGGCAGTACTTGAACTTGGAGGCATTGGCTTTTTCCAAACGAATGCCGTTCCAGCTGCCGCGACCCATATTGAAGATATGAAATCCTGTGGTGTCAGTCACGGTGAAGACGATGGAATCATTGTAGGTGCCTATGGCATTCAACGCAGCGTCTCTCCCGACGGTGATGCTGTAATAACCATCAAAAAGAACCGTGGTTCCAGCTATGATATCCAGATGGTCTTCAACGATGACGTTGTCGGTGACAAGAACAGTGTCGGCATCCCAAACGCCCGATTGTATGCCGGAGACTTCTATGTTTTGTGCGTTGGCAAAGAGTCCGCAAAACAGGAAAAACAGCAGGATTTTAGTTTTCATTCTATTACATTTTTGACATTAAGTAGCGCAAAAATAAGTATTTTCTCAATATGGCATCCAATTCGATGAATTTGCGTAATTTTGCCACCGCTTAAAAGAAAAGGAATGAAACGCCCTAACATAAAGAACAAGCTGATGCCCGTCACGAAAAAGTTGGAACCTGTGAAAAGGAAGCTGGCGCCTGTGACGAAAAAGTTGATGCCAGTCCCCGTTTTGGGGGCTTTGGTGAAAGCGGCGGCACAGCTGAAGGACATCCCCGTAGAAATCCGTCAGAACCACACCGACCCGATTCGTGCCCAAAGGCGTGAGTTGCGGAAGTTGTTGGTTAAGGCGCAGTTTACGGAGTTCGGCAAATTCTACCATTTTGACGAAATCTTGTTGTCGAGAGACATTCTTGAGGAGTTTCGCAAACGCGTTCCCGTGTTCGACTACAACAAGATGCACGACGAGTGGTGGTACCTTAATTTGCAGGGCAAGCGCAACATCGCATGGCCGGGTAAAATCAAATACTTTGCTTTGAGTTCAGGCACTTCTGAGGCCGCCTCCAAGTACATTCCCATCACCAAGGGCTTGAACAACAGAATCACCCGCGCAGGTGTCCGCCAGTTAGTGTCGGTCACGCGCTACGACTTCCCCATCAACTTCTACAACCGCGGCATCCTGATGATTGGCGGCAGCACCGATTTGCAATACAACAAGGAATACGGCTATTATGCTGGTGACCTCTCAGGCATTTCTGCAGGCAAGATTCCGTCGTGGTTTGAGGCGTTTTACAAGCCTGGACAGAAGATTTCGAAGGTGAAGGACTGGGCCGAGAAGATGGATCTTATGGTGAAAGCCGCACCCAAATGGGACATCGGTGTCATCGTGGGCGTGCCGGCATGGGTGCAGATCCTGCTGGAGCGCATCATCAAGGAATACAACCTCAAGACCATACACGACATTTGGCCCAACCTAATGGTGTATGTGCATAGCGGTGTGGCTTTTGCGCCTTACGAGAAGAGCTTTGAGCGCATCTTTGGCAAAGAGGTGTTGTATGTGGAAAGTTACCTAGCCTCTGAGGGTTATATCGCCTATCAGGTCGATTTGAAGAAGCGCGTGATGCAGCTCCTCGTCGACAACGGTATCTATTTCGAGTTTGTGCCTTTCAACGAGGAGAACTTCGACGAAGAGGGCACCATCGTGGCCAATCCCAAGACCTTGTTGCTCTCGGAGGTGGAGGAAGGTGTGGACTATGCCTTGCTGCTCTCCACCTGCGCTGGCACATGGCGTTACCTCATTGGCGACACCATCAAGTTCCTCAACAAGAAGCATTGCGAAATCGCCATCACGGGACGCACGAAGCAGTTCCTGAGCATCACAGGAGAGCACCTTTCGCAGGACAACATGACCCGTGCTGTCGAGATGATGGCCGAGGATCTTGGCGTTGAAATCACCGAGTTCACTGTAGCTGGCATCCGTCACGACACGATGTACGCCCACCATTGGTATCTCGGTTGTGATGAGCCTATTGACAAAGAATTGGCTATCAAAAAGATAGATGAAAACCTTTGCAAACTTAATGACGACTACGCCGTGGAGCGTACGCAAGCCATCAAGGAATTGTTTGTTGACGTCTTGCCTACCAGTGTTTTCTATGAGTTCATGGAACAGAAAATCGGCAAATGGGGTGGCGCCACCAAGTTTCCGCGTGTGATGAAAGGCAAGCGATTGGAGTTATGGGAAGAATATGTGAAAGGTCTGAAATTATAAAAAGCCATGGAAAACACGCCTGTTATCTTCGATAGAATGCCTGAATTCAGCCGTATTGGTTCGTTCAGTTTCATGTTCTGGGCCATTTTCATAGGCTTGTTCCTTTCTTTGGTCGTCAATTTAGGTCCGGCCTTCATCACCTTAGTGCAGACGAGTATTCATCGCGGTTTCAGGTCTGCGGCGTGGTTTGCCACAGGTGTGATCCTCAATGATGCGATGGTCGTCTTATTGTGCATTCTGACTTCGGTGCAAGTGGTCATGCACTCCTCTTTTGAGGCCGCCTTGGCGTGCATTGGTGCGGGCTTGATACTGCTTTTGTTTGGCATCTTTACTTACCGACGAAAGGTCGAAGGTCAGGAAGAGAGGATTGAACAACGGACGCGAGAAATCATGAAAGAACACAGTGACAAGCCTGCATGGTTTGTATTTTTGGGTAAAGGCTTTGTACTCAACTTGTTGAATCCTGTTGTTTGGGTTTTCTGGTTTTCTGCTGTGGCCATGGTGGCGGGCAATATGGGTGGTAACAAAATAAGTACGCTGGTCTTTTTTGTTATCATTCTTGGCACTACATTGTTTTTGGAATTATTGAAGGCATGGGGGGCAGCACGACTGAAAAAGTTCTTCAATCCCGAGCGCACCGTGCTGATGAACCGCATCACAGGCATTCTTTTGATGCTTTGCGGAGCTTACTTTATCATTTTCAAGGGAATAATAAACTTGATTTAATACGGAATGCGGAATAATGAATGCGGAATGAAATGCATCGTTTTGTATTCTGCATTAACGAAATGCAATCCAAGGTGACACTTCTGGAAGTGGAGCCGTGATTTCCAATTGTGTTTTTGTCACGGGATGCTCAAAGGCGATGCGCCAGGCATGGAGACTGATGGAAGCGTCGGGGTTGCTGCGTGGATAACCATATTTCAAGTCGCCGCGGATGGGGCATCCAATGTGTGCCAGCTGACAACGTATTTGATGGTGCCTTCCAGTAAACAGCTCGATTTCAAGTAGATAAAAAGTATCCGATTTTCCAACTACGCGATAACTCAGCCGAGCCAGCTTGGCTTCTTTGGTGCCTTCGGGCACGACATACGACTTGTTTTGTTTCTCGTTCTTGACAAGGTAGTCCTCTAGCACGTCGGCTTGCTTGGGCGGATGGTTTTTCACGAGAGCGAGGTAGGTCTTGCGGAAGTCACGGTCTTTCACCTTCACCGTCATACGTGATAGTGCCTTGCTCGTCTTGGCGAAGACGACGGCACCGCTTACGGGTCTGTCAATACGATGCACGAGGCCGGCGAACACATTGCCCGGCTTGTCGTATTTCTCCTTGATGTATTCCTTCACATCGTCGAGGAGGCAGACGTCACCTGTCTTGTCGCCCTGCACAATTTCCGAGGGGAGCTTGTTCACCACGATGAGGTGGTTGTCTTCATAGAGGATCCTGTCAGCTATATTACTCATAATTCCTAACTCAAAACTATCAACTCTCAACTATAACTCCACTACCGATCACATACGGCTCCACTTCATGATAGACCACCCCAAACTGCCCCGGTGCCACTCCCGAGATGGCGACCTCCGAGATGATGTCGGCGCCGCGTTCCGTGAGGCAAATTGTGCCATAAGTAAACTCTGGCTGATGCCGTATCTTGAAGCGGACACGTTGTCCGTCGACAAATTGCAAGGCAGGGTTCATGGGTTGCAAGTCGCCCAAAGGGACAATGTTGGTATATTGCGCCACGGGGTCATAGCCCTGCGACACATAGACGATGTTGTTCGGGATGTCTTTTTTTACCACAAACCACGGACCACCACCGAGGCCGAGGCCCTTGCGTTGCCCGATGGTATGGAACCAAAAGCCTTTGTGACGGCCTAATTTCTTGCCCGTTTCTAGCTCCACGATATCGCCTGGCATCTCGCCAAGGTACTCGCGGATATAGTCGTTATAGTTGATTTTACCAAGAAAGCAGATGCCTTGGCTGTCATGGCGCTCTGCACTCGGGAGTTTATATTGTGCTGCCAGTCGGCGCACCTCAGGCTTAGGGAGGTCACCGATAGGGAAGATGACCTTGCTGAGCTGGGCGTAGGTGATGCGCCCCAAAAAGTAGGTCTGGTCTTTGAACGTGTCAGCCGCTGTGCCAAGCCAAAAGATACCGTTTTCGTCTTCCCATGAGCGGGCGTAATGTCCCGTGGCAATTTTGTCGAAGTTATGACCTTCCTTTTCCTCAAAGGCACCGAGTTTAATCCAACGGTTGCACATCACGTCGGGGTTGGGTGTAAGGCCCTTGCGCACCATCTCCATGGTGTATTTGCCGACGGTCTCGAAATACTCGTGTTGCAAGTCCACGATATCGAACTTGCAGCCATATTTCTTCGCGATATAAGTTGTGATTTCGATGTCCTCCTCCGACGGGCAGCTCGATAAGTCTTCCTTGCCTTCCATACCAATCTTGATATAGAAAATATGCGGATCATAGCCCTGCTCTTTGAGCAGCGGCACCACCACTGAGCTGTCAACGCCCCCCGAAACTAGTGCGGCAATGTTCATAGTTTGTATTTTTCAAGAATGTAGGGCTGTCGTATAAGGCAGCCCTACACCCGAAATTATCCCACAGAGCATCCCGCCGTGACCAAGTCGCTCGGGGTCAGCAGCACGAGGCGACCGTCCTTATCCTCAGCGGAGAGGATCATGCCTTCGCTGACCACACCCTTCAGTTTGCGTGGCTCGAAGTTGGCGATGAAGCAGACCTGCTTGCCCACCAGCTTCTCAGGCTCGGTGTAATATTTGGCGATGCCGCTGACGATGGTGCGCTTGTTCATGCCATCGTCGATAAGGAACTGCAGCAGCTTATCGGCCTTCGGCACCTTCTGGCACTCGAGGATGGTACCCACGCGGATGTCAACCTTCATGTAATCGTCGAAGCTGACGACGGGCTTCACCTCGGCGGGCTTCCAGGCGTTCATTTGGTTGGCTTTCTTGGTTTCTTCCAACTTCTGCAGCTGAGCCTCAACTACGCTGTCTTCGATCTTCTCAAACAACAACTCTGGCTGACCGATGACGTGCTCTTCGGTGAGCAGAACGGTGTTTTCGGCATCGTCCCAAATATCGAACTTTATGTCAATCATCTTTTGCAGCTTCTTTGCACTAAACGGCAGGAAAGGCTCGCTCAAGATGGCAAGATGGGCCACAATCTGCAATGACACGGCCATCACGGTTTTCACGCGCTCGGGGTCAGTCTTGATTTGCTTCCAAGGCTCGTTGTCGGTGAGGTATTTGTTGCCGAGGCGGGCTAAGTTCATCAGTTCTGACAATGCCTCGCGGAACTTATAGTCTTGTAAGAGGTAGCCAATCTTGTCGGGATAGCCGTTCATTTCGGCGATGGTGGCCAGGTCGCCCTCGGTGAGGTCGTGCATGGCGGGCACCACACCATTATAATACTTGTGCGTCAGGACCAAAGTGCGGTTGACGAAGTTGCCGAAGATAGCCAGCAACTCATTGTTATTGCGGTCTTGGAAATCCTTCCAGGTGAAGTTGTTGTCCTTGGTTTCGGGTGCGTTGGCGGTCAAAACATAACGCAGCACATCCTGTTTGCCAGGGAACTCTTCGAGGTATTCGTGGAGCCACACGGCCCAGTTGCGCGAGGTCGAAATCTTGTCGTTTTCGAGGTTGAGGAACTCGTTGGCAGGCACGTTGTCGGGCATGATATAGTCGCCGTAGGCTTTCATCATGCAGGGGAAGATGATGCAGTGGAACACGATGTTGTCCTTGCCGATGAAATGCACCAGCTTGGTCTCGGGGTCTTTCCACCACTTCTCCCAGTCTTCGCCGCGTTGTTCGCAGATTTCCTTGGTGTTGGAGATGTAGCCGATAGGTGCGTCGAACCACACATACAACACCTTGCCGTCGGCACCTTCAATCGGGACGGGCACGCCCCAGTCGAGGTCGCGGGTGACGGCACGGGGTTGCAGGCCACCGTCGAGCCAGCTCTTCACCTGACCATAGACGTTGGACTTCCATTCCTTGTGGCCTTCGAGGATCCATTCGCGGAGCCATGGTTCGTATTGGTCGAGAGGCAGATACCAGTGCTTGGTCGGTTTTTTCACCAAAGCCGCGCCGCTGAGTTGTGAGTGCGGGTTGATGAGTTCGTCAGGGCTCAAGGAAGAGCCGCATTTTTCGCATTGGTCGCCGTAAGCACCATCGGCACCGCATTTCGGGCAAGTGCCAACGATATATCTATCCGAAAGGAACTTCTGACGTTCCGGGTCGAAGTATTGCTCCGTCTCCTTTTCGATGAACTTTCCTTCGTCATAGAGTTTCTTGAAGAACTCTTGGGCCGTGGCACGGTGCATCTTCGAAGAGGTACGCGAGTAGATGTCATAGCTGATGCCCAGCTCCTCGAACGACTTCTTGATGATGGCATGGTAGCGGTCCACGATGTCCTGAGGCGTGCAGCCTTCCTTCTCGGCTTTAATCGTAATCGGCACGCCGTGCTCGTCGGAACCACCGACAAACAGCACATCTTTACCGCACATTCGTAGATAGCGGACATAGGTGTCGGCGGGGATGTAGACGCCGGCAAGGTGACCGATGTGGACGGGGCCATTAGCGTAAGGCAAGGCCGTGGTTACCGTGTAACGCTTGAATCTGTTGTCACGAAAGGAGCAGTGTTTGTTCGTTGATTCCATAGATGTTAATTTTTAAAAACGGGTGCAAAAATAAGGATATTTGTTGAAATGCCGTATCTTTGCCGCCCGAAATCAACGAACAAAGTACTAAAAATGAAAAACAAACACATTCTCGTGGCCGCCATCCTCTTGATGGCGACACAAGCCTTTGCCCAGATTACGGGCAAATTCGGCACCTACTACGACCAACGCGAACTGCTCTTCGAGGCCATGCCGACTTCGGAGAATGACATCATCTTCCTCGGCAACAGCATTACTGACGGTGGAGAGTGGTTTGAGCTGTTCCAAAACGCCAATTGCAAGAACCGTGGCATCAGCGGTGACATCACGTTGGGTGTACTCAACCGTCTTGAGACCATCACCAAAGGCAAGCCTGCCATGGTTTTCCTCATGATTGGCACCAACGACATGAACCACGGCTATAGCAACGACACCATCGCCCTCAACGTGCGTAAAATTGTGCAACGTATCAAACAGGAGTCGCCGCGCACCAAGATCATTGTGCAAAGCATCCTGCCCACTAACGACTGCTACGGCCTCTTCTCGGGCCACACCAAGCGCTATGCCGACGTGGCGGTCATCAATGGAATGCTGAAAACGATGGCAGACGAGGAAGACGTTGAATACCTTGACCTTTACAGCCGTTTTGCCAATGATGAAGGCAAGATGAATCCCAAATATTCTAATGATGGCCTGCATCTCAACGCCGACGGCTATCTGTTGTGGAAAGACATCGTTGAAGACAAAATCGGCCGTCTGCCACAACCCGTCCGCAAGAGCAAGGTGCCGATTTGGATCAACATGTCTACTGGCTTGAACATCTCCAACTGCTACGACAACGGCACCGTTCCTTATAGCTATCTTGGCTTGGGTGGTAACTTCCGTTTAGGCGCCACCATCGAATGGCGTCGTTGCCACGTCCAAACCGAAACCATGCTGCTCGGTGGCATGTTTTTCGACCTGAATGGTTACGTCATCGACCTCGAAAGTCGCACGGAGTTTCTTTATCGCTGCTATGACGGCAAACGCAACCGCTTCCATGTTTGGGCTGGTGGCGGCGTGCAGTCTTTCTACGACATCAAGGTGATTTCGTCGCTGATGGATGCCGCTGTAGGCGTTTCCACCTTTGAAAACCTTTGTGCTGAAGGGATGGTGCAATACGACTTCGCTTCTATCCGTGGTGGCGCGCATAACCTCATCTCAATCTTTGGAAAATTAAGTCTGCCCATTGCCGGTTTGGTGAACAGACCAGGCTACGCTTATCTTGACAATTATACCAGTGACATTAATTTGGCGAATACCATACTTGAGGATTACGAGACCTTTGGGAAATGGTTCCCAGGGGTCAGTACCGATGTCGGCCTCTATTTCAACCTGTTGAACGGCAATCGCATAGGCCTTAGCTATCGCTGGGACTACCTCACAACGCGTCATAAGGGTATCTACCGTTACGACAACGCCATCCATTCCATCAACCTCAACCTTATGTTTAACCTCAACTGATTACGGCCATGAAAAAACTACATATTCTGTTCCTTCTCTTCATCGGCATTGCCGCGACCTCATGCGAGCGTGCTTTTATGGAAGCTGACGAACCCAACAATCCCGCCAATGTGTTCGACTATCTCTGGAACAAAGTCGACCAACAATACGCCTTCTTCGATGTAAAGGGCGTCGACTGGGACTCGGTTCGCGAAGTGTATCGCCCCATGGTGGAAGATGACGACATGGACAACGACAGCCTGTTCAAGGTCTGCGCCGCCATCCTCAACACCTTGCGTGATGGCCATACCAATCTGGTCTCAAAATTCGACGTGTCGCACAACGACTCGGTATATTACAAGATGTATGCGGAGAAAAACATCGACATTGATGTGGTGGTGCTGAATTACTTGACCATCAACTATCACACCACGGGTGGTTTTGCCCATAATGCCATCCGCGATGGTGAGGTGGCCTACATTCGTTATGGTTCCTTTATGGATGCCATTACAGAGGACAACCTTTCGTATCTCCTGAATCGCTACGAAGGCTGCAAAGGCTTGATTCTCGACCTGCGTCAGAATGGAGGAGGCAGTGTCGACAACATCCGACAGCTGCTTTCCATCTTCGACAACCACGGACAGGCGCTCTACCAGACACAAATCAAGTCGGGGCCGGGTCACGACGAGTTCAAGGAGCTGACCACCGTCTATGCCGAAAAAATCAACTACGACGATCCTTTCGTTGAGGCGCCTTACACCAAGCCTGTGGCCGTGCTCATCGACCGTGGTTCCTACAGCGCAACGTCGTTTTTCGCCATCTGCACTTTGGCTTATCCCAACATCCGCTTGTTTGGCGACTATAGCGGCGGTGGTCTCGGCCTGCCCAATGGCGGTGCCTTGCCCAATGGCTGGACCTACCGTTTCAGCATCACTCGCACCATCGCCATCGACGGTGGCAACTACGAAAACGGCGTGCCTCCACAAGAACGCGTCATCCTTGACCCTGCCTATACAGCACAAGGCATCGACAATGTGATTGAGGCTGCGGCGGATTGGATTCTTCAATAGATATTGAATTAATTGCCGCAAAAAACATAGTTTTTCGAATAAAAAAGGCGGATACCAATGGTTATCCGCCAAGTCTGAATAGTTACCAATGTCTTTATCCTTTTATTTTGTCACCGTTCTTGAGGCTCAGGAAATGAAACAGGCTCATAGTCAACATTCGTAATTTCAATTTTGTATTGATAAGTTTTACCACTTTTTTCTGGTCCACCAGCAATAACTCCTCTTTTGCTACTTGTTAATTCTAATTTTTTCTTCGATGAAATATTATAAAAATCATCATTACATAATTCTAATGTTTTTTTGTCAATTATAAAAGGATTCTTGGGATCTCCTTGCCAAGAAATAAGAACGGTAACACGAATATGTGCCTTTGAAATAGTCAAATCGGAATTATTGGTGATAATTAAGCGTCCATTTTTTGAAGAATCGTGACTGCGATCATTGTAATATTCAACATTCAACGAACCTCCTCCTATTAGAGAATAACTGCTTGATGCATTTTGTGCGTTTGCTGAAACTCCCAAACAGATTAAGAAAATGAAGATTATATAGACTTTTTTCATAGTAGTTCTAGTTTAATTATAGTATAATAGCGTCCCTTAAAAAACCTCAAGGGACGCTATTGCCTTTATTATTCATTTATACCGTTTGTGGAATTGATTACAGATGAAGAGGCATCTTCAAATTCAATCGTTTGTTCAACACCTTCATACTTTTTCCAGTCATCGTCTCCATAAGAACCGTATCCAGAAGTTCCATGATCTTTCTCACAGGAGGTGAAAATGAATGGAAGAGCCAACAGACTCAACATTAATACAGCTTTGAATAATTTCTTCATTTTACTTGTTGCCAGTTATATTCCATCGGCACATCGGGATTTGTTGTTAATATGAATAGTTGTAAATGAATTTGTTACAATTATTGTAATTTAAAAGCTTTATATTCAACATAGTAATCGTTGACCTCGGTTTTTTCATAACCATAGGATGCTATTGCCTCGGTACCAGAGAACTCGTTTTTAAATACATAACTCTCTCCCGAACGCAATACTATTGTTTTGGTCGCAATAACTTTAGCAGGAATGGGTTCTCCATAATAGGTAGTTGCTTGTTTGTACATGGTAATGTCTACACTAACAGAACAAGAATTGAAGTTTTTAAATTCCCAACCATAATATTTTGTTGAATGATTATCATATCCATTGCCAGCATAATAGCTATAATCTCTTTTACCATCATAAACAACCCTTTTTGTCTCAATGCCTCTAACTTCTTGTGCACACACACTAATTGTTACAAAATACATCAAAATGGCTAAAATTCCGATTGTCTTTTTCATTTTCTATACCCTGTTTTGTTTTGTGTCGGGCACAACTTTTTTAATGTGTTGTAATTTAATTGTTCATTGTTTAATCGTCGTCTCTGGGGTCTCGCTTGGCAGGTTGTCTTCCCAACTGCACGGTTACATATTTTTCATATCCATAAGGCACTTCACCAGGCCAAGCATATATAGTTCTCGAAGATGATTGTCCGCAACGTATGGTTTCTTGGTAATAGTCGCTTACCCTTTCTCCTCTATAAGAAAGGTACCATTCAAAATTGTAACTGGTTATTTCCCCTTGGTTGCCTCTATTGTTGTTGTATAAAACTATTGTATAAGAGTTGTTTTGATTAACTGTTATCGAACTAACACTAATTCCCTCTTTAGAATTTACAGTCACATATTCGGGTTCAACAATGTTAGGTATCCAATATTGAGCTTTTACTGAATGAATACTCATTCCTATAAAAAACATGAATAAAACAAGTTCTTTTTTCATTTGTTCCAACTATAAAAGAATGATGCAAAAATATTCATATTTATAATTCCCTTAACGCCCGTACCGTTATAATCACAGACGCTTTCTGTCATTATTTCAGACGCTTTTTTCTTTCTTTAAATCATCTAAGAAATGTTCTATTTTAACGATTTTTTCTTCGGACAAGTCTTTCAAATTCAAATCAACATGTAAGTCGTGAAGATTTATTTTGGGGTTTATGCCACGATGGATTTGTAAATCATTTAAGAAATCGTGGTTTAAAGCATCGCAAAGGTTAAGAAGTTGTTCCATATCAATGCTTTGGCGCTCAAATATAAAATATATTGGAACGGGTCGTATGAATACGGCGTGCTAGTTCGGCTACACTTATACCGCTTTCTTCGAAAACGGTTTTTATCATTTGTCCAATATGAATATTATGCTGCGTAGCCATACTTCACTGTTGTTTTTTGGGGTTATGATATGAAAAAAGCGTGGAAGATATTTCTTGCTTGATGCTCGGGTTTCCACGCCCATTAGTCTAACAAGTCTTTCCACGCCAAATACATGGCGGTTTAGAAACTTATTCTTGACTAATGGCCCCAAAAGGGATTGTTGTGGAAAATTGAGCATCAAGAATTGCTTCGAATCGCTTTTTTCTATGTCAATAAAGTGCTGTTTTTACATAAAATGTGTTGTTTTGTTGAGCGCAAAGATAAGACTTTTTTATAAAAGCAAAAGAAACGATGTCCATGTTTTGATTCGATAAAATGGTTGAATGATCGAAGTATCATCTTTCTTTTAGTATGATACTACGAGTTCAATAACCATCTCGCAGTGAGTAGCTTTATTTGTTCAGTTGAAAAAAAGAGTTGTTTTGTTGTATAATATACTCCCCGACCTCGTCTGCACCTTGAGGCTGTTGCAGAGAAAATTATGCAATAAAACGAAAACGTTATCGTTAAAATATCAATAAAGTAAAGCGAAATGAAACATCAAGATTTTCATCGGTGGCTTGTCGTCATCGGGATTCTGCTGGTTTGTCTGCCTACCTTCGCACAGAAACGCACCATCAGTGGCTATGTGATGGATGCCGCCAGCAAGGAGACCCTCATCGGGGCCACCGTCTTCGACAAGAACTCGGGGAAGGGCTGCGCGACAAACAATTATGGTTTTTATACCCTTACCCTCAACCAAGGTGAGGTAGACCTGCAAGTGTCATACGTGGGCTACACGCAGCAAAATAAAACCATCGACCTGAAGGAAAACCTCAGCATGAACTTTATGCTTGAGACCAACACGACCTTGGACGAGGTGGTGGTGGAAGCCACTCGTTCCACGGTGAGTGCCCGCAATCCGCAGATGAGTGTGGTGGAGTTGCCCATGCAACAAATCAAGAGCATCCCTACCTTGTTTGGTGAAGCCGACGTGTTGAAAGCCATACAACTGCTGCCCGGCGTGCAGAACGGCTCGGAAGGCTCGGCGGGCATGTACGTGCGCGGCGGCGGTCCCGACGAAAACCTGCTGCTTTTGGACGGCGTGCCGGTCTATAATGTCAACCATGCACTCGGCTTCTTCTCCGTCTTCAACCCCGACGCCTTGAAAAACGTCACCTTATATAAAGGTAGTTTTCCGGCGCATTTTGGTGGCCGCTTGTCGTCGGTGGTCGACATCCGCATGAAAGAAGGCGACATGCAGAAATACCACGGCAATGTAAGCGTCGGTTTGATTTCGTCGAAACTCAATTTCGAAGGCCCCATCGTGAAAGACAAACTATCATTTAACCTCTCGTTCCGCCGCACTTATGGCGACCTGCTGATAAAGCCCGCCTTGTGGCTTGCCAGTTTGAAAAATTCCGAGTTGGGCAAACTGAATGCAGGCTATTATTTCTACGATCTCAATGCTAAACTCAACTGGAAGATTTCCGACAAGGACCGTCTGTTCCTCAGTTACTACATGGGCGACGACGGTATTTACTTTGGCGTGAAATACAAGGATTACTCCTATTCCGACATCAATTACACCAACTACATGGGCCTCAACTGGAAATGGGGCAACAAGGTGGCCTCTTTGCGTTGGAACCATGTCATGTCGCAGCAGCTTTTCATGGATGCCTCGGTCAACTACACGCAATACCGCCACAACCTCGGCATGGAAATGACCTCGGAAAACACTTATATTCCGACCAATCAATCCATCAAGGATGAGTACAACTTGGCTTACAAGTCGGGCATCAACGACCTGTCCGCTAAATTGGATTTCGATTATACGCCTCTGCCCAACCATGAAATCCGTTTCGGCGGCACCTACACCTACCACATGTTCCGCCCCGAGGTGCAGTCGGCGAAGATGGTTACAGGGAATGAAGTCGAAATCGATACCGTTACGGGTTCGTCCAGTGTCTACGCCCACGAGACGGCCCTCTATTTCGAGGACAACATGACCTTTGGCGACATCTTCCGTGTGAATGCGGGTGTGCATTATTCTACCTTTACCGTCGAAGGTAAGACCTATCATAGCGTGCAGCCGCGTCTCAGCACCAGCGTGATGTTGGCTTCCAATCTCTCGATTAAGGCCGGCTACGCCTACATGACGCAATATGTTCACCTGCTCTCCAACAGCAGCCTCAGTTTGCCCACCGACCTTTGGGTGCCCGTCACGGCGAAAATCCTCCCGATGAACGCCCATCAATGGTCGTTGGGTGCCTTTTATGAGTTGCCGCGTTTGTTCGACATCTCCGTTGAGGGCTACTACAAGATTATGGACAATCTCTTGGAATACAAGGACGGCGCTTCGTTCTTTGGTTCCAGCGAGACTTGGGAAAACAAGGTGTGTCTCGGCAAAGGTTGGGCTTACGGTATAGAGTTCCTCGTGCAACGCAGTTTCGGCAAGACGACGGGTTGGATAGGCTACACTTGGGCGCATTCCAAGCGTCAGTTCGACCGCGAGGGCATGGAAATCAATGGTGGCAAGGTGTTTCCCGCCAAATACGACCGTCGCCACGATGTCAGCATCACAGTGCAGCATAAGTTCAGCGAACGCTTCGACCTCAGCGGTACATGGGTCTTTAGTAGCGGCAACTGTGGTACGCTGGGAACACAGATCTACGATGGCATGATGAATGAATGGGGCTACATCCCCACTATCAACGCATTGGAACGCAACAACTTCCGCATGGGCAATTACCACCGCCTCGACTTGAGTGT